>RCMY010003645.1_pt1 | contig 19845 bp, 19 predicted proteins | sample 2041341 | NCBI WGS metagenome assembly RCMY01 (sample SAMN09708234, study PRJNA481090) | Marine sediment metagenome, whole genome shotgun sequencing project. | reverse complement strand
CGTGTCTCCGAGGCATGGGCGTCATCTGGCAAGGACGCACAACGAAGGCGCATCGGCAGATGCGTCAAGGCGGAGGACACCGCCAGGGACGTCCAGGACCGGAGAGACGCAGTGATTAGTTCTGCGGCCCACCGCTAGGGTGTCAAAAATAGCTCCCGCCGAGAAGGAACCATGGGTCGCGTATCGCAACGAATCGGTGCCATCGAACCGTCCGCCACCATTTCAATCACGGCCACCGCCAAAGCAATGAAAGCGTCTGGCGAACCCGTCATCGGCTTCGGGGCTGGCGAACCCGATTTCCCCACGCCTGATTACATCGTGGAGGCAGCCGTCGCCGCCTGCCGTGACCCAAAGAATCACAAGTACACGGCCGCACCTGGCCTCCCCGAACTACGGCAGGCAATCGCCGACAAGACCCGACGCGACTCGGGTCTGGAGCTCGAGGCCAGCCAGGTACTGGTCACCAACGGCGGCAAGATGGCCGTCTTTGAAGCCTTCGCCACCCTGCTGGACCCCGGGAACGAGGTCCTGGTTCCCACCCCGTATTGGGTGACGTATCCTGAAGCGATCCGGATGGCGGGCGGTGTCCCCGTCAACGTCCCGACCGATGCCTCAACGGGTTTCAAGGTAACGACCGACCTGCTCGATGAATACGTCGGACCGAACACAAAGATTTTTCTCTTTGTATCACCATCAAATCCGACTGGCGCTGTCTATACCCCCGCCGAGGTCGCCGAGCTTGGCCGTTGGGCTGCTGAACGAGAGCTGTGGGTGCTCACCGACGAAATCTACGAACATCTCGTTTACGGAGATGCCGTTTTTTCTTCAATGCCGACCCTCGTTCCGGAAATCCGCGACACATGCGTCATCGTCAATGGGGTTGCCAAAACCTACGCGATGACGGGGTGGCGAGTTGGCTGGATGGTTGGCCCGCCTGACATCATCAAGGCGGCTTCCAACATGCAGTCTCACGCCACCAGCAACGTCGACAACATCGCTCAGCGCGCCGCCCTTGCCGCCGTCAGCGGACCGCTCGATGCGGTAGAGATGATGCGCAACGCCTTCGATCGGCGCCGTCACACGATGGTGTCCATGCTGAGAGCGATCGACGGCGTCACCTGCCTCGAACCCGAGGGCGCCTTCTACGCCTTTCCTAACTTCGACGGACTCATGGGTAAGTCGATCGGCGGACGAACCGTCGACTCCACCCTTGATCTCGCCGCGGCAATCCTCGATGTGGCCAAGGTCGCGGTAGTTCCCGGCGAAGCGTTCGGCGCTCCCGGCTATATGAGGATGTCATACGCCCTCGGTGACGATGACCTCGTCGAAGGCATCGAGCGTATGGCAGGTGCCCTGGCCTGACACCGATTTAGACGATGGTGCCTGGCACTACAATCGCCAGGCGCGAAGCGAGGTCTAAAAGTGTCGGTATCAGGGAACAGTGCACGGGCCATGATCCTCGTTGAGCCGCGCCGTTTTACTCCTACCCGGCTGGCTGTCTCCGAGATGGAAGTCGGCGGTTGGCTGGCCGTGGAAGCAACCGGGCTTTCAGGTGTCGACCTTCAGGCTTGGGAGGGTACGAGCCGTTACGTGAAGTATCCGCTGATCCCCGGACACGAGGTGGTTGGCAGAATTGCCGAGAGCATGACCGACTTTGGGATCCCGGTCGGTACTCGAGTGGTCGTTGAAAGTTCTATCCGTTGCGGGATCTGTCGGCGCTGCCTCAACAACGTCTCGTCGTGCAGTCAACGCCGCCCGGTCAACTCGTACGGGCAGCTCCCCTCGACGGAGAGCCCTGCGCTTTGGGGCGGCTTCGCAGAGATGATGTATCTGGATCCCGGCTCTCGACTCCATGTCGTCTCCGACGATGTGCCGGCGGTGGTATCGGCATTCGCCCACCCGCTCGCCGCCGGGTTTACCTGGGCTGTTGAGGTACCGAATCTGGCCGCCGGCGAGAACGTTCTCATCATGGGTCCAGGCCCGCGGGGCTTATCGGCACTCGTGGCAGCCAAGGCGGCCGGGGCTGGATGGGTTGGTATTACGGGACTTTCACACGATGCGGACCGGCTCCGACTCGCTACAGAGCTTGGCGCTGACATGATCGTCTTCTCTGACGTCGACGACCCCGCCAGCGCGGTCGCCGACAGTTTGGGTACCCGACCTGACATCGTCGTCGATGTCACCTCCAACGACACCGAGGCAATTCTGCTTGGCCTCGATCTCGTTCGGGTCGGCGGGCGGTTGGTCCTCGCCTCCACCAAGGGAACCTCCCCTGTGAACCAGCTGTTTTCAGACATCATCGTTCTCAAGGAGTTGAGCATCCGGGGTGCCTTCGGGGCCTCGTCGGCCGGGTACCACTGGGCAACCCGTCAGCTGGCTGCCGATGACCGACTGGACCACATGGTCTCCCACGAATTCCCCCTTGAAGAGGCCGACAAGGCCATCCAAGCTTCTGCCGGGCATTTCGGCAGGGAGGATCTCATCTCGGTTGCCCTGGCAGTCTCGTAATGCCTTCGCGTCGGCGACTGGTCCTTATCGCGAACCCGGCCGCGTCCCAGTTCACCGGCGGCATGCACCGCGAGGTCCTGGCGCGCCTCCGTTCCGAGTTCGACGTTGACGCTCAGTGGCCCGAGACGGCTGAAGCAGTCACCGACGTCGCCGCCGTGTTCGCCGAGCAGGGAGTCGATGTAGTGGTAGCGATGGGAGGCGACGGGGTTGTAAACCGGGTCGTAAACGGGATCGCCCAATCGTCTACAGCTCTCGGGATCATCCCGGTCGGCACCACCAACGTCCTGGCCGCCATCCTGGGTATCGACCCGGACCCCATCAAGGCGACTGAGCAGATCGTTGCCCGCCCGGCGCCCCGCCACCTGGACCTTGCCCGGATCAGCCTCGACGATGCTCCGCCGATATACGCAACGTTCGCTGCCGGCGTCGGTTTTGACGCCGAAGTCGTACATCAAGCCGAACGCACCCCCCACAAGAAGCTCTCGCTGGGCGGATTGCACTATGCAAAAACCTCGGCTCACGTGCTCTGGTCACAGTTCCGGCACCGTCTTCCGACATTACGCGTGTCTGTCGACGATGGCAGCTACGACGCAGTCGTAGCGCTCGTCGAGATCCACTGGCCATATACATACTTCGGAAAGGTTCCACTCAGCCTTGCCAAGGAGGCACCGACGCAGGGATTTCATCTCGCCGGCCTGGAACGGCTACCGCTCCGGCGTATCCCTGCGGTCGGCTTGGCTGCTAGTCGGGGCGGTTCGTGGGGTGACATCAAGGGTGGATTCCAAGCGCTTAACAAGCTTGAGGTGTTGATCGAAGCCGATCCGCCTGCCCTCGTGCAGGCCGACGGGGATGTGCTCGGGTCAGCCAGTCGCATCGAGATCGTATCCGTACCCGATGCGGTGCTGGTCGTCGTCTAACAGTCGGCGCTGCGGCGAGACTCGGCCCGTACAACTAGCGAAGTTCCGGGGAAACCTGTCGCTCGGTGGCGAGGCGCGACACGTCACCAGGTGTCAACGGACCGGTTTCACTTATGACTGCCGAGAACCATGAAAGTGGAACAAGGTCCATGTCCATCGACTCGGCCATGCTGGCGGCGTTGACGAACAATTCCTCAGCGAGAATCATCTTGTCAGTCGCGGCGATCACATAGCGGGGAACGTCTGCGTCGAGTCCGGCTTCGGCAATCCGGCCGGTACCTTTCTTGTTGATCACCCGGCCGGGCCCAATCGCGTCGGCGCCGACCATGATGAGGTCTACACCGGCCACGTAGGCGGCGGCGTGGTCAACAGACAGCATCTCAATCGAGTATCCGGCATCGGCCAACTCTGCCGCCATCTGGCGACCTTCACCGGAGACCTCCTCAACCGTGCAGGTGACCGAGAACTCTACCGACTGGCGGGCCAGATCAAGCACGGCACGTACGGACGACGAGAGCGAATGGACCAGAACGCTATCGCCGACTCTGATCAGGGCCGAACCCTGCTCGGCGAGCTTCAGCGGGACCTGACCAAGTCGATCAATCTCAGCGTCGAGGGTCTTGAGAAGCAGCGCCAAATCGGGGGCGCCGTAAATGAGGTTCCGTAGGTTGGCGATAGGGGCGGCCGTCGGGTGGGCGCGCATCACAACTTCGATACCCTCCCTGACCGGGAGGCAGGGATCCTCTACATGGGCACTACGTGCAGCTTCGCCAAGGGACCGCAGTTCCATCGCGGTCCGGACGGCCACGGTGGTCGAACTCGAAACCTGGTCGGCGGCGAGACCGGCCAGTCGACGCCACGCCGGCCAGGTGATCCAGATTGTCAACGGTTGCTCCTTGCGGCTGCCTGGTCCGTAAGCCCATAAACGGGGGGTAACCGGAGCCTTCGTTGCGGGATGCAAGAGGCTTTCAGCAGAATCGATGCCAGGGAAAGTCTCGAGACGCGACCTCTTGCCCCCATTACCGTCACCAGTATATGCACGTTCGACAATACTCACCCGATAGTACCGGCATACCCGATACCAGGTATCTAGCGATTTTTTCCCAGATCCTGTGGGATTCGTCAACCAGAATCACCCATTTTCACGATATTGAAGGTCTGGAACGGAATAACAATACTCTCGGACCGGAACCGTTCGGCAATTCGCTCGAGGGCGATCCGCTTCACTTGCCAGCGAGCATCAGCCTGAGTGACCAGTATCGCACGCACCACGATCGCGGATCCGGCCAGTTCGTTGACACCCTGCACTTCGCCTGGTTCTGCGAACAGTTCGGGAAACTCAGCTTCGATGGAGCGGATCTCATCCTCAAGTAGACGTTTAACCTTGGGAATGTCCGAATCGTAGGCGACCGCAATATCGACAACCGCCCGGGAGAACTCCTTGGTGAGGTTGGAGGCGACGGTGATTTGTCCGTTCGGGACAAAGTGCACGGCTCCGTTTAGGTCCCGCAACACTGTCACCCGGAGCCGAATGTCGGTAACCGTCCCAGACACACCGGCCACCGTGACCGTGTCGCCAATGTCGAATTGTCCCTCGGCGAGAATCAGAAACCCGGAGATCAGGTCCTTGACCGAATCCTGCGCACCAAAACCTACCGCCAAACCAACAGCTGACCCGACCGCAAGAAGCGGCGTGATCGGCACATCCCAGATGCTCAACAGCATCAGAACGGCGATGATGGCCAGCAGGATGAACACAATGCGACGGCCCGCCAACCACAGGGTTGCCACGCGCTGCTGTCGTTCCGGTTCGAGCGGATCGACTCGTGCGGCGGCTCTCCGCCCGATACCGGCTATCAACCACCCGGCGATCAGGACGGACGCCAACACTCCCAGGCTCTTGATTACCTGCGGGCTAAGACTCGACCAAAGATCTGACATGAGCCAGGATCTTAGGCAGATTGCTGGGATCGCTCAGCTTCGATGGCGATCTGAGCGAGCAACGCACCAAGTTCTGCACGCTGGCGGACGGCGGAGCGGAGCGGGGCGCCGAGACTTCGCTCTAATTGGGCGTCGAGGTCCCCGGCCAATTGGTGGCGGAACGCTTCGATTTGACCGGCACCGAGTCGGCGCCCAGAGGCATCCAGCCAGCGGCTCAGCCCAAGCCCGACAACGATGCCACCGACGACCAGCACAACCGACCAGGGCACTGATCCCCGCACTGGTGGGCTGGCATACCACCACACGGCCCCGGAAACGACCGCGATGGTCAGCAGCCATTTGATCAACCCAACGATCGCCCACCATGAGCGCCGTGGGGTGGGCATATCCGCACCACGGTGCAGTGCGACGTCCACTGTCCGGTCGACGGCGTCTGTGAGACGTTCAGTGTCGAACTCGGCCCGAATGAACCGCCCGTAAGGGCCGCCAGCCGTAAAGGCAATCTGGGAAACGAGCGCCTCGATAGTCCCGAGGGCCTGGTCTCGTCCCGGTCGGCTCGCCCATTGCCGGGCGGCCTCGGTAGCCAAGTTCCCCCGGGGAGCCAAACCCAACGCTCGGGCGAGCCGGGTATCACGAAGCCTTGTTATCAAAAGCCCGAGTGGGCCTACGCCCGTCCGAAGCGCGGCGGCCGCTCCCTCGTTTTCCGCTTTTTCGACTACTTCGTCGGCTACGACCATACGAACAAGCCCGTCGACCACGCCAGAACGGGTCTGCTCCCACTGGTCATCAAAACCGAGTCCCTCGCCTGTCGCACCCGTCGCCTGCGCAAGGGCTCTGCCCGCCCGACGAATGTCGATCAACGTCTTGGCGGTGACGGCCTGCTTGGCGTCTTCAAGCTCGGCCAGCGAGCGGGTCAGTTGATCGAGCCCGATCCGTTAACCGGGTTAGCCGCCACCGGGATGATGATCGGGTCGGAAATGCCGGCTTCGCGTAGGCGTTTTGCAAAGTCAGCCACCACCACCGGGACTTGCGATTCGTCGAGCCGGTCTATCTGATTAAACACGAAACGGAACTGGCCCTGGTAGTCGGCTAGCGGCCCAAGAAAGTCATGGTGGAGCAACCGATCAGAGTATTTCTCAGGGTCGACGACCCACCACACGACGTCGACCCTGGGCAACAACTGTTCGAATGTGGCCCGATGTGCCCCGACGACCGAATCGGTATCAGGCATGTCGATGAGGACGATCGGACGATCGTTCGAATGTCCAACCCGGCGCTGGACGCCCATGTCGTCGAGGAGCCGAACGACACCGGGTTCAGGAACCTCAGGGATCCAGGCCAACGGCTCCGAGGTGGTCGGGCGGATGGCGGCAACTTCCGCAACCACCTCACCGGCGAGGGCGTTGAGGAGTGACGACTTGCCAGAACCGGTACCGCCCGCCAGGGCGACGACGACCGACGAACCCAGATACCCAACGCGCCGCCGGGCACTCCTGGCCAGTTCGGCGGCCGGGGCGACGGCGTCGGGCCCAGCCGATTCAGCGGCTTGTCCAACGGCCTCGTCGAGGAGGTCGAGCAGCTGCCCGAGGTCAGACATGCCAGTCTCGCAACGCTCGATCAACGGTCACCACAACCTGCTCGAGTTCGGCACGGTCACCTTTCCCCAGAACTGCGAGAAGCTCCAGGAAACGTTCGGCATCTGCTTCCAACACACCCGCGATCGCCCCAAGCAGATCAGCTCTCGCCTCGTCGGCCAAGCTTTTGGCAGCCGCTGACCCGAAGAGATGTTCGAGCAGTTTCTGTTGAGCGGCGGCTGCACCAGCTGCGATGCCGACTTCGGTGCCCGTAAGCCCACTCGTGTAGGCGAAGACCGTCACCATAAGACTCACCGCCACCGCGTTCACGCCAACAGACGCGACCTGCGCCCATCGCTTACGTCCAACCCCGTTGTCCTCGATCATCCGGCTGAGTCCGGCGATCCAGTCCTCGACGACCTGCTGAGCTCGCTCAGGGGTTTCTGGTGCATGGCGCCAGAGACTGGCGTTCCGAACGTAGGCGGCCGTCCCGTCCTGCAACTCCCAGGCACTCGCCACCGTATTCGACGCAAGGTCTGCCCGTCTGCTGACGAGGGCGACCAGTTCGTGTTCAGCCTCTGCGCCGACTCTCTCCGACTTCTCGCCAACGCCTCCGAATACGCGAGTCGCCCATCCTCGGACCCGGGTTGCGCCGTCTGCCAGAGCTTTGGTCAATTCTCCGGTCCCGATGAAACTTTGCCAGCGGGCCAGTACCTCGCCGCGGATGAGTGTTCCTTGACGTAATGCCGCCTCGATCTCCCCCATCTGGTCGGCGTAGGCATTGCGGGTCAGTTCTTCGAGTTTGGCGACTTCCCGACGCTCGGTCTCGAGGAGGTCAGAAAGTGCCTGCGTCTTGAGCAGAACATTGGCTACCGATCCCCGGACCGCCTGTACGGCGGTAGAACGCCGGTCACCGCCTCCCGAGTTCGAGAGTCGTTCTCGGACGGGAGCGACTGCGGATGCGGGCAATCCGCCCCAATCATTTTCGACCGATTGTTCGGCGATCGTCAGGACCGAGTCTCGTTCGTCCATCACCCCGGCCGATCGGAGCCGCCGGGAGAAGTCACCAACCAACTCGTTCTCAGCACCGGCCGGTACCCGGTTCAGGACAAAGAGTAAGGGTAGGTTCCGGCGGGCGGCAGCTTTCAGAATTTGCCATGGCACCGAATCTGCGTACCTCTGAGCGCTCGTCACATACACGCACAGATCGGCTGCTGCGAGCAGTTCCTCGGCAATGTCACGATGAACCTCCTCCACCGAGTCAATGTCCGGGGCGTCGATCAAGGTGAGACCTTCCAACATCGGATCGAGCATGGCGACGACGTCGAGCTGCCGGGCGGCGTCCGGGCCGTATCCGGTCAAGAAACTGTCCTCATAGCGATGAACATTGCGCTGATGGCACCAGATGACCGGATGTCGGGTCGTCGGCCGGACCGCCCCAGGGAGGCTCACCTGGCTACCGGCCAGGCTGTTCATCAACGTCGACTTGCCCGCCCCCGTAGAACCGATGAGGACGGCTACTACTGGCGCGTCCAGGTCTCCGAGCCTCGCCAGCGCATATTCATTGATCGACCAGACTATGTCGTCACGGAGTTCGGCGGCCGCCAGTTTTCGACCCGGGTCCAACCCGAGCTCAAGGGGGGCAACTACTTCCGACAGATGATGCAGCGCAGCGCGCAGTCGGGTCGTTTCGGCCAGCTCAGGAGACATGAGGGCCGATTCTCGCATAATGCGCGAATCTGTCACACCTTCTCGATAGGTTTACCTTCATGGAGCCAAAAGTAACCATCGACGGCCAGACCGTGCGGATCGACCGCCTGGAGTCAACCGACCCTGCCCTGGCCGAGCTACTTCGTTCCCAGCCGGCTGATCGGTGGGCGGATCTGATTGAACGCGCACTTGCAGTTGGGGCTCGGGGGTTGATGACGATGGGCCTGGGCGTGGACCTTGCCGAAGTAGACCAGCGCGTCAAGCAATCGGTGCTCATGGTGACGTCTGATGCAGAACGCCACGTTGCTTTAACCCTTGAAGCCGCTCAGAAAGCCATGGCCGAGCAACTCGATCCCGATCACCGAACCTCGGTCGTGTCACGGACGATCGAAGAGTTTACGACCTGGCGAGACGAGTTCATGCGGACGATGGACCCGTCGGTGGTGGACTCGCACAGCGCCCGCCTCGTGGACTCGCTGACCGAACTCGTAGGGCCAGACGGAGCGCTCGAACAACGCCTCCAGTCGCTATTGGATCCTGACGCCGATGGAAGCGCACTATCAGCTCTGGCGACCTCGATTGACCTTCGATTCGGTGAATTGCGCGACCTCATCATGGTGCGCCAAGGAGCCGAAATCGAAGCGGAGCGTGGGACCAAGAAAGGCTTCGACTTTGAAGATGTGGTCGAGACCTCCCTCCGTTCCATCCTTACCGGAACACGCGGCGCCTTCGTTGAGCGCACTTCCATGGAACGCGGCTCAATCGAAGGCAAAGTCGGCGACTTTGTGGTGACGCTCGGTTCAGGGGACCGGGTGGTCGTCGAAGCGAAGAACACGACAGCGGTCATTTCGCTGGGAGGCAAAGGTGGGATCCTCGCCGAACTCGACCGGGCGGCGGCCAACCGCCAGGCCGGATTCTCGATTTGCGTATCGGCCCAGCCGGTTTTCCCTCAGGAAGTCGGGACCTTTGGGGTGTTCGGCAACAAGATCTGCGTCGTGGACGACGGTGAAGGCACCATGTTGGCTGCGGCACTGGCGTGGGCGGAAGCATCCCTGGCGGTTGCTGCCAACCGATCGGACGGGATCGACGTTCAAGCCATCGAGGAGCGACTGCAATCTCTCAAGGCGATCGCCTCACAAGTCTCAAATGTCCGCCGTTCTCTCACCTCGGTCGTTACGTCGGTCAATAGCATGAAGGGCACCCTTGATGAGATGCGGTCTGATCTGTTGGCCCACATTGACGATATCTCCCGTGAGCTCAATCGAAGCGATGACGACGAGGATCATCGGGTAGTTGAGCTCCACTCCGCCTGAGCCAAGGACCGTTCAGTCCTGCCAGTTACGACGTGATGCGCCGGAGAGTCGCTGCCAGGTCGCCGTCCAGGTACTCAAACCCCGTCTCTTCGAGCACGCGTGGGATGACTCGCTGACTTGCCAGAAGCACCTCGTCGGCGAACTCACCTCCAAGCAAGGCCTTCAGGCCGAAAGCCGGCGCCGCCAAAAAGGATGGCCGACGCATTGCTCTTCCGAGTTCGCTGGCGAAATCTCTGTTCAGTACCGGCTCGGGAGCGGCGAGATTTACCGGTCCCGTGATCTTCCCCTCGATGATGTGCATGATCGCCCGCACCTCATCACGCAGGCTGATCCAGCTCCACCATTGGTTGCCGGAACCGATCGGCCCGCCCATCCCGAACTTAAATGGCAGCAACATGCGAGGGAATGAGCCTCCGTCTGACCCGAGGACAAGCGCCGTTCGGGCAAAAGCGGTGGGAATCCCGACCGTAACGGCCGGCCGAGCTGCTTGCTCCCATTCGACGGTCAACTCGGCCAGGAATCCTTTGCCCGATTCGGAGGACTCGTCCAGTTTGGTGTCGCCGCGCGACCCGTAAAACCCAATGGCGGAACCGGACAAGAACAACGAGACGTTCTTATCGATGGCGAGTCGAGCCATCGTGGCCGTTCCATCGACCCGGCTCGCCATAAGCGCCTGTTTCTTGCGATCAGTCCAGCGTTCCCCGATGGACTCGCCAGCCAAATGCACGATGACGTCAACCTCGCCTTCTACGGAAGTCCATCGTTGGGCGGGATCCCAGAGGACTGTTCCCGGACGCCCCGACCGCGACAAGGCGATCACCTGGTGTCCCTGTGCGTTCAAAACATCAACGAGCGCCGAACCGATGAATCCGGTCGCACCAGAAACAACAACCCTCATTCCAGTCCCCTCTCGCATGTACGACTCAGGCCGAAGCGACCCGGGCGGCAGCTTGCCCTTCTGAACACTCGTCGAGGATAGGGCAGTACCTGCAGTACATACCCGGCACCCTATCGAGCGGTTGGTCCAGGGTGATTGCCTGCCGCGCCGTGATCGCCATCTCTGCCACCCGTACGCCAGTCGCTTCAACGGTTGCCTGGGAGGGGTGCGATCGGTACTGCTCGCCTGATTGCACCGAAAACGCTTCGATCGTGGTGGGGAGATCGCCGCTGTCCAGATACCAGAGCAGGGCATAGAACTCGAGTTGCTGGGCTACGTCGCCGAGGTCGCCAGACTTCCAATCGACCAACCGCACCCCGCCGTCGTCGTCATATACCGCATCGATCCTCCCGAGCAGGACGATGTCTTCAGCCAGGTCCGCTTCGAGGTGGATCTCGGATGCCCGGAATCCGTCGCTCGGTAGTTTCTTGAATCGCTGATACATCTCGCCAACTTCGGCGATTGTTTCGCGCACTCCGGTAATACCGAGCCCTAAGTTGGCCATCTTGTAATTGATGACGGACCCACCAATTGCCCTTCGGCAAACGTTATCGAAGTCATGTTCGGCAATTTCGCCACCTTCGAGATGTCTCGCAAAGACGGCGTGCGCTAGCGCTCCCCGAAAAGAGGCGACCGACTCAGCTCCGTACTTGCCGTCGAGACGCGCCCCAAACAACGCAGGGCAGTTGAGAAACGACATATATCCGGAGGCCGAGATCCGCAGCGGCTCTCCAGAAGGAATATCAGGTATGTGCACAGAGCCCATGGTATTGCTCCAGCGTGGGGATTACTACACTCCTTAGCTCGCACGGAGACTGAATGAGCCGCAATCAACGCATCATCGTCACTGCGGTCGGGGGACTCCTTACGATCCTCCTGCTCGCATTCTTCCTGACGCGCCCGGCCGAAGACCGAATCGCCCGGGCGGTAACCATCGGAGAAATGCCCGTCGCCGGCCTCACCGCCCTAGAAGCGACCGAAGTGGTGGTTGGACGCGAGGATGCCTTAGCTGCCCTACCGGTGGTAGCGCAGGTCGCAGACAGTCAACGATCCGCACTACCCGACCAACTCGGATTCACCTTCGACACGGAGTCCGCCGTTAGTCGAGCACTCCTCGTGGGACGAGACGGATCGATCTTTTCCCAGTTCGGATCCTGGGTCAAGGGTCTATTCGTAGGTCATGAGATCGAACTGGTGGCCGCACTGGACCCTGTGGCCGTTGGTGCCGTCCTCGATGACTGGGACGCACAGGCCGCCGCCGAGGGCGATGTGGCCAACATCACCATCGAGGCCAGTGTTCCGGTGGCTACCTACGCTTCACCGACCACCATTGTCATTCGCGACAGAGCGAACGACCTCCTCTTGGCTGGGGTTCTCGACGTCGACCGTACCCCCGTCACCTTGGGGTCTGAAACCAACACCGGAGGTATTCGGCCCGAAGCCGTAGACGAAGCTCTCGTTCTCGCTCAGCAACTGGTTTCGGGCCCGATAACCCTCACCATGGCTGACCCGACAGCCACATTGCGGCTGTCGGCGAACGAACTTTCGGACGCATTCATCACCGTCATCGACGAAACGACGATTACCCCGAGCCTGGATCCGGCCATCCTCGAACCCCGGTTCGCCGAGTTGCGTCAAGCCTTCGCACTAACTTTTAAGAACGCCGAGCTAGTCGTCGCCGAAGACGACACGGTGTCCATCATCCCGGGCGAAACCGGCCTGCGAGTCGACAGCGAACGAATAGTCGAGGCCATCATTACGGCCGCCCAGACACCGGATCGGAGCGGGCAGCTACCGGTTGTTGAGGATGCCGAACCCGACGTAACCGTTGCAGATCTTGAAGCGCTCAAGATCGAACATGTGGTCAGCTCATTCACGACATACCACGACTGCTGCCAGAACCGGGTTATCAATATCCATCTCATGGCAGACGCCATCGGCGGGACGATTGTCATGCCAGGCGAAACATTCTCTGTCAACGATACGGTCGGCGAGAGAACACCCGAAAAGGGCTATCTACCCGCCGGCACCATCGTCAACGGTGAACTTGAGGACACGTTCGGCGGGGGCGTATCTCAATTCGCCACGACAATGTACAACGCTGCCTTCTGGGGCGGGTACACCGATGTGACCCACAAACCGCATAGTCTCTATTTTTCCCGATACCCCGAAGGCATCGAGGCGACCCTCGACTTTCCGTCGATCGACCTGGCATTTCGCAATGACACCGACGGCGCCATCTATCTGAAGACCCAATACACCGACACTTCACTAACGATCAAGATCCTCGGCAGCAATGGCGGCCGGACAGTGTCGGGCGAACAGCGAGGTGGATCCACCAATCTCTCGGTGGTCGCTGAAGGTGACCCCGCTGTGGCTGTCCGCGTGTCGGCTACCGTTTCTGACCGCTACGGGTTTACGTCACCCGACACCGTATATCAGGCTAACCCCGAGATTGAGCCAGAAACGTCCGATACGATCCAGAACGGCCTCGACGGTTGGTCAGTCACGATCACTCGTATCCTCACAAACCCCGACGGGACTACGACTTCCCAGGAGTGGGTCGCCCGCTACCGGTCGCGGCCGATCATCATCGAAGTTCATCCGTGCAACGTGCCGAAGGGCAACGATGGTTATACGGGCCAACCGTGTCCGACCACCACCACGACCTCCCTGCCGCCGGATACCACGACCACCACCGTCGGTTCCACTACGACGACCGCGCCATAGTCTGTTCGCTACTCGGCAGGGGGGCCTTTGTTGCCGTCGTAGACAACAAAGAAGTCACGGATCGCCCCAGAAGTGGTAGCCAGGGCGTCCCCATCCCATCCAGCGGGGCGTTCAACCGAAACGACATTTGAGTAGACATACACGTTGGAGAGCTTGGGGTCGTCGGTAAATAACCGTTCGGCCAGTCCAGCCGGGAACGTGACAGCGGCGGCGGCGTCCGAAGCCGACGAGAACGCTTCGCCGTCTTGTCCTCCCAGCGACCGGTCGGTATCGAACAGAGCGACCTTGCCGATCACGGTAGGTTCCGAAACGTTGATTGTCTGGCCCATGGTTACTCCTTGCAGATACGCAACATTAGCGCTGGCGGTTCGACGTTCGGCTGCGTTCACCAATTCGGTGCAGCTTCATCAAGTTGGTCGATGCCTGCTGGTTCGGTGGAGTCCCAGCGACCATGACGACGCCCTGACCAATCTCACAAATGCCACTCTTTTCGAGGTATTTCTCGGCGCTGGCCAACATGAGGTCGGTCGAATCGCGACGTTCGCTCATTTCTGGTGTCACGCCCCAATAAGCCGCCATACGCCGATACGTGACCGGGTCGGCAGTGAAGGCAATAATGTCGGCACTCGGCCGATACTTCGACAAGAGCCGAGCCGTGCTCCCTGACTCAGTGAACGCCGCAATGACCTTGAGATCCAGATTTACTGCAGCCTCCACGGCAGCTTTGGCGGTAGCGGAGGCGAACGTCCGGTGGGAGGCGAGAAAGTCCACGGCCTCCATGACGCTTTTCTCTGCCTCAACGCAGATACGCGACATAAAATCGATCGTTTCGACGGGATACTTCCCGATCGCCGTCTCACCCGAGAGCATGACCGCGTCGGTGCCACTCATGACTGCATTGGCGACGTCGGTAACCTCTGCCCGGGTGGGACGCGGGGAATTGGTCATCGATTCGAGCATTTCAGTGGCCGTGATCGACAAAAGCCCGGCGGCGTTGGTGCGGTTGAGAATGTCGAGTTGAACACGCGGCAGCGTCTGGAGTGGCAACTGGACTCCAAGATCGCCACGCGCCACCATCGCACCGGCCGCTTCCTCAAGAATGTTGTCGAGGTTTTCGTAAGCCTTGGCGAGTTCAATCTTGGCGATAACCGGGACCCCGCCGGCGAGCTCACACACCTTGGCCACGTCCGCGCCAGAGCGCACAAATGATGCAGCCACATAATCCACATTGAGGGACCGACCGAACTCAAGATCCGCTTCGTCTTTGGGCGTGACCGAAGGAACCCGAAGAGACGTCTGCGGGAACGCGGCGCCCTTGTGGTCCGATAGGCTCCCCCCGACAGTGACCCGGGCGATAAGCGAATCCTCTCTGACCTCATCGACGACGAGGCGGATAAGCCCGTCGGCGAGCAGGACATCTTCGCCGACCTCGACATCTTCCACGAGGAACTCGTAGTCGATCGGCACGATCCCGGCTGAACCCGGTTGTGATCCGGGAACCAGGCGGACCGTCGTTCCAGCAACGAGGTCGATCGGGCCATCTTCGAATACACCGACTCGCACCTTCGGACCCTGAATGTCCTGCAGGATTGCAACCGGGCGGCCATGACGTTCGGCGGCTTGGCGAACCCACTCGGCCATCTGTGTATGGGTCTCGTATTCGCCGTGCGAAAAGTTCAGACGGGCAACATCGAGGCCGGCCCCGACAAGATCGGTGATCAGCGCCTGGCTAGCCACCGCCGGACCCATCGTGGCGACGATTTTGGTTCTGCGCATTGCGACACCCTACTCCAGTTCTGATCGCCTTCCCGTCCGCGTTAGTGTCCCCCGCATGAGATTTGGAGCTTTTGTACCGCAAGGATGGCGGCTTGACCTAGCTGGCATCGATCAATCAGACCACTGGGCAACAATGCACAACGTCGCCACTGCCATCGAAACGGCTGGCTACGAGTCCTTGTGGGTCTACGACCACTTCCACACCGTCCCCCAACCGACTCAGGAGCCGACCTACGAGGCCTGGACCCTTATGGCCGCTCTCGGGGCAACCACGTCGACCATTCGACTCGGACAAATGTGCACGTGCAACTCGTATCGCCCCCCGGGATACCTCGCCAAAGTGGCCGCCTCCATTGATGTCATCAGCAACGGTCGCTTGGAGATGGGCATCGGAGCCGGCTGGTATGAGCATGAATATGTCGGATACGGCTACCCGTTCCCGAAGCCGTCCGTGCGGATCGGCCAACTTAATGAAGCCGTTGAGATCATGCGCGCTCTGTGGACCGAAGATACGGTGAATTACGACGGCACGTACTACAAGCTGGACGGTGCGATCTGCTCCCCAAAGCCGGTCCAAGACCCTTACATTCCCTTGTGGATCGCCGGAGGCGGCGAGAAGCTAACTCTGCGGGTGGCCGCTAAATATGCTGACTACACCAACTTCGGAGGCTCCCCTGAGGAATTCACGCATAAGTCATCGTTGCTCGCCGACCATTGCCGTGATGTCGGCCGCGACTTTTCGTCGATTGTCCGATCCTCGAACCTCAGTCTGATCTGTGCCCCAACCGAACGCGAAGTCGCCGAGCGGATCGACCAGGCAGTGGCGCGCATCGTCCCTCTCGTAGGCGAAGAAGTCGCAGAATCTGCCAGGCGGAATGTCGAACCGATGTCCGGCACGCCCGATCAGGTGCGGGACAAGCTGCAACCGTGGACCGAAGCTGGCGTCGAGTACCTGATTCTCAATTTCCCGGACGCGGCCTATGACACTTCAGGCCTTGAGCTCTTCGCCAAAGAGGTCGCCGACCTCCCCTAGCCCGACGAACCCAGGGTTCCAGCTAGCGCAGGGGTGTCTTCTCGGGGCCCCAACTATCGAAATCCGAGGGTACGAACCCTGGGTTCCAGCTAACGCGGCTAGTCGGCGACAACGACTTCGCCCCAGAAGGCAACGTAATCCTTGATGTTTGCCGCGGCGTCTTTCGGTTCCCGGTATACCCAGGCAGTAGCAGCCGCATTGGTGCCCGGAACGGACACGTCGTAATAGTTGGCGGTGCCCTTCCATGGACAAACAGTGGTTTTAGTGGCCTCTTCGAAATGGTCGAACTGCACAGATGAAGGCGGAAAGTAATGATTCCCCTCAACCATGACGGTCTCGGTACTTTCAGCGATTACGGTGCCGTTCAGGGTGGCAGTGGCCATCATGTTCCTTGAGTTGGGTTACTTCCGTAACACGAACGAGGTCCCAACCTATTCCCCGCTAGCGTCTCCGCATGCTCATTGGCATTCCAATCCGTAGCTTTGCCACGGCCAAAACTCGACTCGCCGAGCACTTGACTGCCGACCGGCGTCGCCAGATTGCGCTGCAGTTGGCGACCCACACGGTTGCCGTTGCCGCATCTGTTGCCGAGGTTGTCATCGTGACCAGTGACTCCGAGGTACGTCAATGGGCACGAGCGCAATCGTTGATGAGCATCGACGACGGCGGAAACCTCGATCGAGCCGGTTCAGCGATCGTGCGCCACGCCGACCGGCAGCCCTGGGGACTACTGCACGCAGATCTCCCCCGCCTCGAATCCTCTGACCTCCACGCTGCGTTCGCAGGCTTCGAGGATCGCGGTTCTGTTATCGCACCGTCATGGGACGGCGGTACGAGCCTCATCGTCGGGACGGGACCGTTCACATTCTCATATGGGGCAGGCAGCTTCCACCGCCACTTGAGCCACCGACCAGATGCAGCCGTCGTCATACGCGCCGGTCTGGCGCTCGACGTCGACGAGCCTGAGCATGTCACGTGGATGCAGCGCGGTAGGCTTTTGGAATGACGACCAACATCTACTCGCCGGCGCGTCCAGGCGACCCGAACGACCGCCTTGCGACACCCGACCGAGCTTTGACGATCGGTGCTCATCCTGACGACGCCGAATTCGGTGCAGGGGGGACGCTGGCTAAATGGGCGGCAGCTGGATGCCAGATCACCATGCTCGTCGTCTCCGACGGCTCAAAAGGGACCTGGGATCCCGACCTCGCTCCCGAGCTTCTCATCGCATCTCGTCAGGCGGAACAGCGGCGAGCCGCAGACCTACTCGGCGCCGCTGATATTGTGATGCTCGATCACGTCGATGGCGAGATCGAAAACTCGGTGAAGCTTCGCCAGGAGCTCAGTTTTTGGATCCGAACGACCCGCCCGGACGTGGTGCTTTCTCATGATCCATGGAAACGGTACATGCTGCATCCGGATCATCGGGCGACCGGCATGGCGGCTATTGATGCGATCGTGGCGGCCCGGGACCACTTATTCTTCCCAGAGCAGCTCAGCGAGAACGTCAGCAAACATCGCCCCGGAGCAGTGCTCCTCTGGTCGGCCGATGAAATCGACTACTGGGAAGACATCAGCGAAACGTTCGACAGCAAGATTGCCGCTTTGCTCGAACATTCGACGCAGGGGCCGACCACGATGGCAAGCGCCCAGGACGACAAGACTGCCCGCGACCAATTCGTTGACAAACTTCGCACCTGGTCAGCCACCATGGGCGAACCCGTCGGGCTGGCAGCTGCAGAAGGCTTTAAAAGGCTCTTTCCGTAAGTGCGTTCCGCAAAGTTCTAGAACCTGGTTACTAGTAGATGGTCTGGGATGAGTCGGGGTCGAAGAAATGCAGCTTCGAGGTGTCCACAACCAGGCTGACATTGTCACCCAGCTTCGGCGCAAAGTCGGGGTTAATTCTCGCTACGAACTTGGTGGAGTCGCCAAGCGACGACTCATCTGCGCCTTCGTCGGCGAGCAGCTCCCGAATATCTTCGGTGACGACCGGCCGGAAATCCAGGTGGAAATGTACAAAGGCTTCCGAGCCAAGTTGCTCTACCAGGCCAACCTCGATGGGTAAATCGCCCGGTTGCCCAATCGCAGCTGCTACCTCGAAGGCTTCGGGGCGGACGCCAAGTACGACTCGCTTGCCGGCATAGGCCGCCAGTCCGGGGCGACTAGCAAGGTTCTGGGCATTGAGTTTTAGCGTGGTCTCGCCGAACGAGGCCGTCATGCCGTCGCCCGAATCGGAGAGGTCGGCGTACACGAAGTTCATCGAAGGGGACCCGATGAAGCCAGCCACAAACAGATTCACCGGCTGGTCATAGAGCTCCCGCGGCGATGCGGTCTGTTGCATGATTCCCTTGCGCATGACCGCAACCCGGTCACCCATGGTCATGGCTTCGACCTGGTCGTGGGTCACATAGACGGTGGTGGTTTTGAGGCGGGCATGAAGCTGGCCGAGCTCGGAACGCATTTGGACGCGCAATTTGGCATCGAGGTTCGACAGTGGCTCATCCATGAGGAAGGCGGCAGGTTCGCGCACGATGGCTCGACCCATGGCCACCCGTTGGCGTTGGCCACCCGACAGCGCTTTGGGCTTGCGGGGAAGGTACTCGGTTATCTCGAGAACCTTGGCTGCTTCCTCAACGCGGCGGGTAATTTCATCTTTGGGCATTTTGCGGAGCTTCAGCCCGAACGCCATATTGTCGAAAACAGTCATATGCGGATAGAGGGCATAATTCTGAAAGACCATCGCAATGTTGCGATCTTTGGGCGGAATATCGTTGACGACGGTGTCGCCAATCTTCATCGTTCCCTCGGTGATGTCCTCGAGTCCAGCGATCATCCGAAGCAGCGTCGACTTGCCGCAACCCGATGGGCCAACGAGTACCATAAACTCGCCATCGTTGATTTCCAGGTTGACATCCGTAAGAGCGCGGGTGCCACCTTCGTATATCTTTCCTACCCCGTCCATGCTGATAGACGCCATGTCTCCTCCAAAAACTGCAGTCGGCCAGTTAACAAATTACCATGTCAGCATCCAGCGTGAAGGGTGAGCGTACGTGAACGGAAATGTTGTCGTCATAACAGGAGGAACAGGCAGCCTCGGAACCGCGCTCGCCAAGCGGCTCGCTGCGGCTGGTTCGTCGCTGGCGGTCACCTATCTGATCCCCGAGGAGGCCGAGAAATTCGAAGCCGAACTACACCTCGACGAGTCACGGTTGCTGCTCAAGCGAGTCGACTCGACGTCGGCGAGCGGCCTCACCGAGTTTATGAACAAGACCGCAGACAAGTTCGGCAACGTCAACGGACTCGCCGCCCTCGTCGGTGGCTGGGCCGGCGGTCGCGACATCGACGAAACGGACGACGTACGACTGGAACGTATGCTCGACCTCAATTTGCGATCAGCGTTCTACGC
>RCMY010001802.1_pt1 | contig 19849 bp, 18 predicted proteins | sample 2041341 | NCBI WGS metagenome assembly RCMY01 (sample SAMN09708234, study PRJNA481090) | Marine sediment metagenome, whole genome shotgun sequencing project. | reverse complement strand
GGTTGACCCTGACGCCATGACAATTTCCATTGATGGGGATGTGAGCAAAGTAGACGTCTGCAACGTGATCCCCGCGATGAAAGCAGGGCGCATCGCGGAAATCGCAGGTATCACGGAAGGCAACTGGGCACCTGTCAATGCGGCCGATATGAGCAGCAAGATGGACGAAAACATTTATGTGCTCGGCGACGCAAGCCATCAAGGTGACATGCCAAAATCGGCGTTTTCGGCCAATAGCCAAGCCAAGGTCTGCGCCAATGCGGTGCGCGGCGCGCTGACGGGCTCGACCGTGTTCCCTGCGAAATTCTCGAACACCTGCTGGTCGCTGATCAACACCGATAACGGCGTGAAAGTCGGCGCAACCTACGAGGCCACGCCTGAGGGGATCGTCAAAGTCGACGGGTTCGTTTCAAACATTGGCGAAACTGACGCGCTGCGCAAAGCAACTTATGAGGAATCGGTCGGTTGGTACGCGGGTATTACGGCTGATATGTTTGGGTGATGGGATGGGGCCGCATCGCAAGCGGCCCCGTTTTGACCTATGGGCAGATTGACTTGGTCTCGGGGTCATCGTCGGCTAGCGCCACGGCATCTGCAACTTTTGCGTTCCTGATCAAAGGCATAAACGGTCCATCAACTTCGGCGCGCACAGAGACCGAAAAGCGGTCATCGCGCCTGGGGCCGTCGCCAATTTTGCAAAAGTTCACGAAAACGGAAACTGCGCCAGTTGATACCTCTGGCTCCTCGGCTTCCCACCGTTTTGCGCGGGCCTGAAACACACGGATTTCGGCCACGTCGTCAGGGTGTATGCGGAACAGGGTTTGCCCGTCCGGGGCGCTGCGTAATTGAAGCGCGTAGGTTTCCGAATATGCCTGATCTAGGCGGCTATTGGCGCTGTTCATTGTGATCGTGGCGCCGCCCGTAGGAATTTCAACGCCGTCGGGCATGTCGATGGAAATTTCAAATCCAGCCGGATCGGCCTCTAAGGTAGAGATCGTGTTTAACTTGGCGACCGTGGGCATAACGATGGTGCTACAGGCTTGCAGGGCAAGGCATGCAAGAAGTGCGAGTGCTTTCATGTGATTCTCCTTTGACAGCTATTATTTATCGTAATACAGTAATTTATATACGTGATCCTAGGTCAGGTATAGATTTATTGTTGCTGAAAGGACTGTTGGCATGACATTGTCGCCTATGAAGAACCCGCGCATGGCGCGTGTCCAGTTGTTAACGACGGTTATGATCCTCTTGACGGTGCTGTTTTGCGCCTATTGGTCGGTCAGTGCGTTGCGGTTCATTTCTTATTTTATCTTTGGGGACGGGATGCAGGGCAGTCCGTTCATTGATGCGGGGGTGACGGTTGGCATTGGTCAGCGGGTTGCCTATTTTGTCGTTTGGGCCGTGGTGGTTGGCTCTGCGTGGTTCACGTTTTATGCGGCGGTCATGCTGTTGCTGGCTTTTCGGGCGGGGGCGTTTTTTACCGTTCCGACATGTCGGCGCATGCAGATTTTGGGGGCGGCATTGGTCGCGACGATAATCGCTGATACTGCGTTAACGGTCAGTATATTTTCGATCATGACATGGTCCAACCCTGTGGATGGTGCGGTCGGATTTGTCGGGCCTGCGCTGGCATTTAACAGTAGCAATATCACGATCATGCTGTGTGGATTGGGATTTTTCAGCATGGGTTGGGTGTTATATGAAGGCGCGCAGATTGCCGAAGATAACAAGGGGTTCATCTGATGGAAATCATTGTCAGGCTTGATGTCATGCTGGCCATGCGCAAGATGAAGTCGCGTGATTTGGCCGAGATTGTGGGCATTACCGAACAGAACATCAGCCTGCTGAAATCGGGCAAGGTCAAGGGCATCAGGTTCGAGACCCTCGCCAAAATTTGCGCAGCCCTTGACTGCCAGCCCGGAGATATCCTCGAAGTGCAGGCGACTGTTTAAGACTTGTGGAAGGTTCCTTCCGCGTGGCCCTTCAATATCTTGACTTCGCGCTGCGGGAACGGTATCGAGATGTCGTTTTCCGCGAATGTATCCCAAAGTGCAAGATACACATTGCCGCGAATGTTGGTTAATCCGCCTGTCGGGTCACTGATCCAGAACCGCAGGATATAGTCCACCGAGCTGTCGCCAAAGCCCACGATATGACACACAGTGGGCCGCGTTTTAAGCACGCGGTCAACGCCCTGCGCCGCCGCAATCGCCAGCTTGCGCACCTCGTGCGGGTTGTCGGTGTAGGAGGTGCCAAAGAAAATATCGAGCCGCACAAACTCGTTGGAATGTGACCAGTTCACCACCTGTCCGGTGATCAGGTCCTCGTTTGGTATCAGGTATTCCTTGCCATCGCGGGTCACCACCGAGACATAGCGCGCGCCGAGTGAGTTGATCCAGCCGAAGGTATCACCCAGCGAGATCACGTCGCCCGGTTTGATGGATTTGTCGAGCAGGATGATCACGCCTGACACAAGGTTCGATACAACCTTTTGCAGACCAAAACCAAGACCCAAACCAATCGCACCCGACAGCACCGCAAGACCGGTGAGATCAATGCCAATCGTTTTCACGCCGATATAAAACGCCGCCCCGTAAAACCCGATTTGCAGGGCCTTCACGATCAGCACCTGCATCGACGGGCTAATGTCGTCGTTGGCGCGGATGCGACTAGCGGTGGTTGTGGTGGCAAAGCGGGCAAGTGCAATCAGCACCCCGATGATCACAACGGCCTGCACCAACAACAAAAGCGAAAACCGGAAGTCACCAATGTTAAATCCGGCGCTATGCAGCCATGCCGTTGCCGATTTCAACAGCCCAAGCACGTCTAAAGTCACATAGGTCCAGGCGGCCCAGCGCACCAGTTTGCGCAGGAACTGGCTCTTGATCAGACGCGTCACAAAAACAATCATCAACCATGCCAAGGCAAGTGTCGCAATGATCCCCAAAATGTAGCTGCGGCTCGGCCAAGTGACTTCGCGCATAATCCCGTAAGCAAGCCAGATCAGCGCGACGTAGAAAATCGCCCGTAGCCGCTGGTGAACCACGGCAAGAATACGCAACCGCCACTTTGGCCAATTCGCGCGGCGCGCCATCCAAGCACGGATGCGCGGGCCGAAAATCATGCGCAAAACATGGGCTACGGCAAACAGCCCGATCGCAATGCCGACTTGGTACAGGTTCCATGTGCGAAACAGCGTCATTAACAAAAATTGCGCTTGATCAAACAGGGATTGGCCCACATCGACCAGTTGGGTCAATGGCACGCTTGGAAGGATATCACCGCCCTCGGCGGCAGTACTCGTGTGTTGTGCCATGATCGCCCTGTTCAATTTTGCCCATAGTTGCACGCAGTTTGAGCGCTTTCAAGCTAACGGGCTTGCGAGACTCACTTAGGGTCTATATCTGACCCCTATGACACAGGTTTTTGACATGGATGATCGCGCACGACTGCCTTGGCGGTTTTTCGGCGCATCTTGCACAATGCGCGCAAACGGCTAGTCGCCGCACCTATTCGCCTGCCCAATACGCAACACATCATTATACGGGAGAGGACCATGTCCCCCAAAACGCTCTATGACAAAATCTGGGATGCGCATGTCGCACATGAAGCTGATGACGGCACTTGCCTGCTTTATATCGACCGGCACCTTGTTCACGAAGTAACGTCCCCGCAGGCCTTTGAAGGGTTGCGTATGACGGGGCGCACCGTGCGCGCGCCCGAGAAAACCATTGCTGTGCCGGATCACAACGTGCCGACAACATTGGACCGCGCCAACGCCGCGTCGATGACCGAGGACAGCCGTATTCAGGTTGAAGCACTCGATACCAACGCCAAAGAATTCGGCCTGCACTACTATCCTGTGACCGACGTGCGCCAAGGTGTGGTGCATATTGTTGGACCAGAGCAGGGCTGGACGCTGCCCGGCATGACCGTGGTTTGTGGTGATAGTCATACTGCGACGCACGGTGCGTTTGGCTCATTGGCCCACGGCATCGGCACCTCCGAGGTCGAGCATGTTTTGGCGACGCAGACGTTGATCCAAAAGAAATCGAAGAACATGAAGGTCGAGATCACTGGCAAACTTGCGCCCGGTGTGACCGCTAAAGACGTGACAATGGCTGTGATCGGTCAAACCGGCACGGCGGGCGGCACAGGTTATGTTATCGAGTATTGCGGTGACGTGATCGAGAACCTGTCGATGGAAGGGCGCATGACCGTCTGCAATATGGCGATCGAGGGCGGCGCGCGCGCTGGCTTGATAGCACCAGACCAGACAACTTACGACTACTGCATGGGCCGTCCACATGCGCCAAAAGGCGCGGAATGGGAACTGGCGCTGGCCTACTGGAAAACACTCTTCACCGATGAGGGCGCACATTTCGACAAAGTGCTGACCATCAAAGGCGAAGATATCGCACCATTGGTCACATGGGGCACGTCACCCGAAGACGTGCTACCGATCACAGGCGTCGTGCCTGATCCGTCGTCGTTTAAAGGCGGTAAAGTCGGCGCAGCACAACGCTCGCTCGACTACATGGGTCTGACCGCTGGTCAAAAACTGACCGACATCAAAATCGACACTGTGTTCATCGGCTCCTGCACCAACGGGCGCATCGAGGACTTCCGCGCTGCAGCGGCAATCCTCAAAGGCAAAAAGATCAAAGACGGCATGCGCGCAATGGTCGTGCCGGGTTCTGGTCTGGTGCGTGCGCAAGCCGAGGAAGAAGGCATCGCACAGATCTTTATTGATGCGGGCTTTGAATGGCGCCTTGCTGGCTGCTCGATGTGCTTGGCGATGAACCCCGATCAACTTGCACCCGGTGAACGCTGTGCAGCGACCTCAAACCGAAACTTCGAGGGTCGTCAGGGTCGTGGTGGACGGACGCACCTCGTGTCGCCAGCGATGGCGGCTGCGGCTGCAATCACGGGTCACCTGACCGACGTGCGTGACCTGATGTAACCGCTCTGGGGCGCAAGACGTGTGCAAGACGCAAGCAAGACGCGATAAAGACACCGCTATTTGCGCCCCAAAGGTTAACACCGCAGTCATACCTCATTAACGAATTGCCTCTTGGGGCTGAACAAGGACCTGAAAATGGAAAAGTTCACGAAACTTAGCGGCATCGCCGCACCGCTGGATATGGTCAATATCGACACCGATATGATCATTCCGAAACAATTTCTTAAGACAATCAAACGCTCTGGCTTGGGCGTGAACCTGTTCGACGAGATGCGCTATGACGACGATCGCAATGAGATTGAGACATTTGTGCTTAACCAACCCGCTTACCGCAATGCGCAAATTCTGGTGGCTGGCGATAACTTTGGTTGTGGGTCGTCACGCGAACATGCGCCTTGGGCGATTGCGGATTTTGGCATCACTTGCGTGATCGCACCGTCCTACGCGGACATCTTTTACAACAACTGCTTCAAGAACGGCATCCTGCCAATCGCGCTGCCACAAGAGCAAGTGGACGTGTTGATGAAAGACGCAGAAAAAGGTGCGAATGCCCGTATCGAAGTGGATTTGGAAGCGCAGACAATCACCTCGTCGGACGGTGAAGTCTTCAGCTTTGAGGTTGACACATTCAAAAAGCATTGCTTGATGAATGGCCTCGACGACATTGGCCTGACCATGGAAAAGGCGGCCTCGATTGACACATTTGAGGCCGCAGCCGCAACCGCGCGCCCTTGGGTCTAAGACAAACGCGGGTGCGGTTATGATGGCCGCACCCGAATACGCCCTAAGATTGAAGATGTTTCCAATTTTAGATAATGACCCTTCTGCCATCTTGGTTAATCAATCGTTTACGCGGCTTTGGGTGTAACTTGCTGATAAACACTAGATGTTGCGGTGACCCACATCATAGCCTCTGTGCCGCTTTCAAATGGTTGCAATCTCGCACCACCCTTGCCCCAAAACCGCCCTAGTTTTTTCGTCAACTCTCTCAGTGACTTGAAGGACGAACCGAAGTTGGGCAGAACTATGGCAAGAATGAGGCAGCCTGACGCAATCGCGCAGGATCAAAACGGAATAAGGACGCGGCATCGTATCGCATCCGGCCGGAATGAGGGTAGTATCGCAGTGTTTTCACGTCTGCCAGGAGCTTTGGCGCGCGCAGCGCTTGTTGTGCTCATGATCGTCACACCGTCGGCCATGTTGCCGATGTCGGGTGTTGATGCCGCGCAAATTGTGACTCTTGTTGCGATCTTTGCGGCGGGCTTCACGATTGTGGAATACAGTGCAAGCAGCCCCAGCCTCGTCGAGTTTCGCTCTGCGCCGCCGTTTAACAGGCTGCGTTTCGGCGCGCTTTTGATGACGGTGATGTCGCTTTCGGTGATTTTTAGTCAGTCCAACGATGCCTCCACAATTACGATGTTTTTCCAAGAGATCGGCCAGCGCATTGGTGCCTCGATCGACTTCCCCTATTCGCCTGTGCGTTTGCTATTGCTTGCGATGCCTGCTGATATGACTGTGGCCGAGTTGGAGCGCGTACGTACCGCGGCGGGTCTCAGCTATCTGATCTCATTGCTGTCACTTGGCATCTTTGTGGTGCTGCTGCGCTTGCGTGGCTGGCCGCGGAAAAACGGCGCATTTAATGTTTGGGTGAACCTGCCGACGTTTGATCCAACTGCGGGCGGTGATGTTGTCGCGCGTTTGAACCGCGATAGTCAGATTAACCTTATTTTAGGATTTTTGCTGCCATTTGTGGTGCCAGCGGTTTTGCAGCTGATGACCCGAGTAATCGGTCAAATCCCGCTGGACGACCCGCAAACCTTAATTTGGGCAGTAACCGCATGGGCCTTTTTGCCAGCAAGTTTATTGATGCGTGGCATAGCCCTCAGCCGCGTCGCGCAGATGATTTACGTGCAGCGCAAGCGCGCCTACGCCAAAGCGGCAGCAGATGGATTGCTGCCTGCATAGTTGTGTTGTTTGCGGGTGCGGCGACTGCCGAGACGCTGCGTATTGCTACCTTCGCCGCCCCTTTAAGCCGCGATGGTCCGGGGCTTTTGCTGCGCGATATTCGCAAGGGTGCGGACCCACAAATTGATGCGATTGCCGAGGTTGTGGCGGCAGTCGCACCTGATGTGATTGTGTTTACTGATTTTGACTATGACCTTGATGGGCTGGCACTGTCGGCGTTCATGGAGCTGTTTGCCACAAAGGGTATCGTGTTCCCGCACCGCTTTGCCGCACTACCCAATACGGGGATGCAGACAGGGTTGGATATGGATGGTGACGGTCGCAAGGGTGATGCGCGTGACGGGCAGGGCTACGGGCGGTTTAGCGGTAATGGCGGTATGGCCGTTTTGTCGCGCTGGCCGATTGATGTGGAGAATGTTACGGATTTTTCCGCGATGTTATGGCGTGATCTGCGTGGTGCAGTGTTGCCGATCAAAGACGGTGAAGCCTTTCCGAGTTTGGCGGTCAATGAAATCCAGCGGCTCTCGACGTCCTCCCATTGGATTGTGCCGATTTTGCCGCCCGATAGTGAGCCCTTTGATATTTTCGCGTGGTCGGCCACACCGCCGGTTTTTGATGGGCCAGAAGATAAGAACGGGCTGCGCAACCGCGACGAATTGCGTCTATGGGAGACTGTTATTGATGACGGACGGGATGCGCCATTTTTTGTGATTGGCAATGCGAACCTTGATCCGTTTGACGGGGATGGGTTGGTTGATGCAATGTCGCGGTTTTTGGCCCGATCAGATATTCAGGACCCCACGCCGCAAAGTTTGGGCGCGCTGTTTGCTGCGGACCCCGCACACAAGGGGCCTGCGCAGATGGATACAGCAAACTGGCCGAGGGACGGCCCCGGCAATTTGCGTGTGAGTTACGTGTTGCCAAGTGTTGCATGGGATGTGGCGGATGCGGGCGTGTTTTGGCCAGCACCTGATGATCCGAAGGCGGCACTGCTTGGCGCTGACGGGATGGCTGCGGGTGCGCATCATTTGGTCTGGGTTGATGTTGCGCGGTAGGAGTTATCTTGATCCTTGGGGCGCAAAGCGGTAGGGCAAGGGCAACAGTTTTTAGCCAAGGAAAAGCCAAATGTCTAACCCATCCCTTTTGATTCTTGCCGGCGACGGTATCGGCCCTGAAGTCATGGATCAGGTGAAGCGTATTATCGGCTGGTATGGCGAGAAGCGTGACCTGAATTTTGACGTCTCCGAGGACCTCGTTGGCGGTGCGGCGTATGACAAGCATGGTGTGCCATTGCATGATGATACAATGGCCAAAGCCCAGAGCGTAGATGCGGTTTTGTTGGGGGCTGTCGGCGGTCCTGCTTATGACAATCTTGACTTTTCGGTAAAGCCAGAGCGCGGGTTGCTGCGTCTGCGTAAAGAAATGGACCTGTTTGCGAACCTGCGTCCTGCGCAGTGTTTTGACGCGCTGGCGGATTTTTCTTCGTTGAAGAAAGAGCTGGTTGCTGGTCTGGATATCATGATCGTGCGCGAATTGACGTCGGGCGTTTATTTTGGCGAGCCGCGCGGTATTCATATCGAGGACAACATGCGCGTTGGTATTAACACGCAGCGTTACACCGAATACGAGATTGAGCGCGGCGCACGTGCGGCGTTTGAAATGGCGATGAAGCGCAGCAAAAAGCTGACCTCGATGGAGAAAGCCAACGTCATGGAATCGGGTATTTTGTGGCGCGATGTTGTGACTGAGGTACACGCAGATTACCCAGAGGTCGAACTGTCCCACATGTATGCTGACAACGGTGCCATGCAATTGGTGCGTGCGCCCAAACAGTTTGACGTGATTTATACCGACAACTTGTTTGGTGATATTCTGTCGGATTGTGCGGCGATGTTGACGGGTTCGCTTGGCATGTTGCCGTCCGCGTCGCTTGGCTCGCCTATGGCGAATGGTCGTCCCAAGGCGATGTATGAGCCGGTTCACGGGTCGGCGCCTGACATCACAGGCCAAGGCAAGGCGAACCCGATTGCTTGTATTTTGTCGTTTGCGATGGCGCTGCGGTATTCGTTTGATCAGGGTGACGAGGCGACACGTCTTGAAGCTGCGATTGAAAAAGTGTTGGCGGATGGCGCGCGCACAGGTGATTTGATGGGGCCGGAGGGTGGTGTGCCACTTTCGACCGTGCAGATGGGTGATGTGATTTTGGCGGCGCTTGACGCATCGCTTTAAAAAAACGGGTGTTGCAAAGGGCTGTTAACCTGCCTTGTGCAACACTTGCACCACAAGCGGGTGCGAGGAAGAAGGGATTGCAGATGTCACCAAATGCCCGTGGCGCGCTGATTGCGCTGGCTGCTTTCGCAATTTATTCAACCCATGACATCGCGATCAAAGTGCTGGGCGCGTCTTATTCGCCCATTCAGATTGTATTCTTTTCGGTGCTTTTGTCGTTTCCGTTGGCAACGGTTATGTTGATGCGCGACAACACGGCCGAAACCCTGATCCCGCGTCATCCGTGGTGGTTGGCGTTGCGCACGGTTGCTGCCGTGGCGACGGGCGTTTCGGCGTTTTATGCCTTTACGGTTCTGCCATTGGCGCAGGTCTATGCGATCTTGTTTGCGTCGCCGTTGTTGATCACGGTTTTGGCTATTCCCGTTTTGGGCGAAAAGGTGCGAAAGCGTCGCTGGGCGGCTGTCTTGGTCGGGTTGGTCGGCGTTTTGGTGGTGCTGCGTCCCGGATCAACGGACCTATCGGCGGGCCATATGGCGGCGCTTGTGGCGGCGCTTGGCGGCTCGATTTCCTCCATCGTTGTGCGCAAGATCGGTGCAAATGAACGCCCCGTTGTGATGTTATTATATCCGATGGTCACCAACTTTATCGTGATGGCGTGTCTTTTGCCGTTGGTCTATGTGCCGATGCCGATTGAGCATTTGGGTCTGTTGGGCATCGTCGCCGTCTTTGCGTGGACGGCGAGCCGCATGATCATTACGGCTTATCAATCGGGTGAGGCGGCGATTATCGCGCCGATGCAGTATAGCCAGATTATATGGGCCACGGCCTATGGCATGTTCTTTTTTGGCGAGACGATTGATTTGCCGACGGCGATTGGTGCGGGGATTATCATGGCGAGTGGTTTGTATATTGTGTTGCGCGAAAGCCGTGCAGGGACGTCCGAGAATACTCCGGTTTTGCGCACGCGGTCGCGTGGCGAGACGGGCACCAGTCCTCGAATTAGCCTGTTCATGCGTGCGGCAGGGGCGGTCCCGCCGCGGCAAAAGCCCAAGGACTAAGCGCCTTTATATCGCGCCCAACCCATTTGATCGAAGACCGCGCGGTAGTGGCCTGCGAGTGCGCGCAGTGCGGACCCGTCTGTTTTTGGATCGACTTCCCACGCTTTGGCGGCGATGCCTAAAATGCGCGGGGCGAGCATGGGTTCCATTTGGGCGTCTTGGGTGGTGAATTCTGACCAGAATGTGCCCTCAACGCCAATCACGCGGCCTGCGATGTCAGCTGCGTTTTGTGGGATGGGATCCCAGTTGACCGTGTCCTCGATTGCGATTGTTGCGGCCCAATTTGCGCCCCAGTCTGCGGCGTCCGCGCTATGTGCCATGTCGAGATAGGCGTGTTGCGCGGGGGCCATAATGACGTCGTATCCTGCGCGTGCGGCGGCGATTCCCGGACCTTGGCCTGACCAGCTAAATAGGAGTGCGCCGTGTCCGATCCCGCCGTTTGAGCCGTGTGCTGCTTCTTCCCATGCGGCGGGTCTGCGCCCGAGGCTGTGCAGGTGTTTGCCCAGTGCGGCCAGTGTCCAGCCGAACAGGTCGTCGGTATTTTGTAGCCCTTGAGCCTGCTTGAACTGGCTTGCAGCGGGGGAGCTGCCCCAAGTGTCGGCGGGCAATTCGTCGCCGCCAAGGTGTATGATTTGAAATGGGAACAGGTTGGCAATTTCTGTGGCGAGCGCTTTGAATTTGGTCAGAGTTGCGGGCATCGCGGGGTTTGCGGCGTTACCTTTATAGCCTTGCACGCTGGTCTGTGTGCGGGTCTCGGCGGGGTCCAGTGTTTCGGGATATATTTTGCAAAAGGCCAAGGCGTGTGCTGGCACTTCGATCTCTGGCATGACCTCGATGTTGAGGGATCTTGCATGGGCGATGATGGACGCTACGTCCGCTTTCGAGTAGGTGCCGCCTGCGGATATGCCCGCGCCAAAGACGCTTGGGATCACGTGACCTTCGCCGCGCTGTGCGGTTTTTTGCCAGAGTGCGGGCAGGCAGTCAACTTCGATCCGAAAGGCTTCGTCGTCGGCAAAGTGCCAGTGGAAGCGGTTGAGTTTGCACAGGGCCATCAGGTCGAGCAGTCGCAGGATCGTTGCGGGGGCGTAGAAATGCCTTGCGCAATCAAGGTGCTGGCCGCGCCATGTGAACCGTGGTGTGTCGGTGATGTGGCCTGTCGGGATGCCGTCGGGGTGGGTTTGTAGCAGCGTGAGCAGGGTGATGCCTGCGTAAAATAAACCCCCGTCATCTGCGGCGGACAGGGTGATGCCTGTGGCGCTGATTGTCAGATCATAGGAGTCTACGTTTTTGTTAGGGTTTATTTCTACGGTGATTTGTATGCCTTTGGAGGCTTGAAAGGTGGTCACATTGCAGCGTTTGGCGAGGGCTGCGACGCGGTCGAGTGCGGGGCAGCCAGACCATGTGAAGCCTGTTGGTTTTAAGGTAGTACCGGACGGCACCCAAGTGTCGGGTTGCGGCAAAAGACGGAGCCCTGTGAAGGGGGCGCATGATGTCTCTGCTTGGCAGCGGACCCCTGCGGGCAGGGCGGGCAATGCGGTCAGGCCGTGGGCGTGTCGCAAGTAGGGGCCAAGCGGGAGCCATGCGCGGTTGGCGGGTTGCAGCGCGGGGTCGGCGTAGCACAGAGTTACGATGTGCGGGACGCCTGCGGTAAGGTCGGGTAGTTGGGCTTCGCCGTAGCCGCCAGTGTGGGTGAGGAGTATGCCGCCTGCGATAATTTGCGGCGGGGCCATCAGGGAAAAGCAGAAAACCGGGCAGATCAGATCGGTGTCCACGGTGATCGTGCAGATGATTTTGCGACCCTGCGTGGTGACGTCAAAGTGCATGTCAGTTTCCCCCTTCCAACCGGAGTTCGGACATAAAGTCGTAGATGTCGGATCGGTAAAGGCCGCAGGTGAATTCGATCGGGCGTCCGTTGTCCAGAAACGCGGTGCGCTCGATTTTGAGGACGGCGGCCCCTTCGGAGAGTTTGAGTTTTTCGGCGTCTTGGGCGTTGGCGTTGATTGCCGTCACCCGCTGGATCGCGCGCACGGGGGCGCATCCGTCGCTGCGCAGAATGGTGTAAAGCGAGGTGGTAACGCGGTTCGGATTGGGCAAAATGTCCTCGGGGAGGGACGAGCTTTCGATGGCCATCGGGATGTCGTTCGCGCTGCGCAGCCGCGTGATGCGCGACACTTTATCCTGCGCGGCGATCCCTAACGCCATCATTTCGGACGAAGAGGGTGCGAACAGCCCGCGTTGCAGGACTTTGCTGGATGAGGTTTTGCCGCGCGCCGCCATGCTTTCGGTGAAGGAGATCAGGGATGAGAGCGATTGTTGGTGGCGCGGGGTGGTTGCGATGGGGCGCACGAATGATCCTGCGCCACGCAACTGGTCGATCAGGCCGTCGTTGAGCAGCAGGGCCACGGATTTGCGCACGGTGACGCGGCTGACCTGTGCCAAGAGTGCCAAGTCGCGTTCGGGGGGCAGTTGACTGTCGGGTGTGAGCCTGCCCTCAATGATCGCGGTTTGGATGTGCCGATAGAGTTGTTTGTAGCGCGGGCCTTGGCCGTCGCGATACCATGCGGACGGTGCGAAAATTTCGGAATGGTCCATCATCCAGCCTCTACTTTGGTATTTATTTAGTAATACCTATCATGCTGTATTTAGATTGTATGTATGTTTTTATTGAGTAAAAATAGGTATTTGTCATAAAGTTTTAGAATTGGTATTATTTAGGTAGTAAAGTGACAAATCCTTGATAACCTTGCAGGTGAAAGCGTGGCGACCTGCGTGAGGTCGCTGTGTGCATGTCTGGGAGGATATATGTCACAGGGTTCACATGGTGCGGTCATGGTGGAACATGCGCGGCGCAAAACGTTGCCGGTCGGTGTTTTTGCGTGGTTGCTTGTCGCGCCTGCGATGATTTTCATTATGGTGATTGTGGCGTGGCCCTTGGCCGAAACGATCCGGCTTTCGTTTATGGAAGCGGGGCTTGGTGGTGAGGAATATGTCGGGCTTCGCAATTATGAAGAGTTGCTGGAGAGCCGTAAATTTCATCAGACGATCACCCGCACGTTTTACTGGATGTTTTTGTCTGTCGCGCTGAAGCTGATCCTTGGGTTGATCGGTGCGATGTTGCTGAATGCGGCTGTGCCGGGGCGTGCGTTGTTTCGTGTGCTGGTCATGCCGCCTTGGGTGATCCCGATTGCGATTGGCTGCATTGGCTGGTTGTGGCTGTATAACGGGTATTTTGGTGTGCTGTCGGGCATGGCGCAGCGGTTGGGGATTACTGATGGGCCGTTTGAGTTTTTGGCTTATAAGTCGTCGGCATTTTATTCGGCTGTTGTGACCGATGTTTGGGTCGGTGTGCCGATGGTCACGTTGTTTTTTCTGGCGGCGATGCAGGGTGTCAGCCGTGATTTGTATGAGGCGGCGTGGGTCGACGGCGCGGGCCGCTGGTATCGGTTCCGCCGCATTACCATTCCACAGATCATGCCGGTGATTATTTCGATGTCGCTGCTGTCTGCGATTTTCACGTTCAACAGTTTCGAGATCATCTGGATTTTGACCGAAGGCGGGCCGCGCGGGGCCACGACCACCTTGATTGTGGACACCTACAAGACTGCGATTGGCAATTATAAATTTGGTGAAGGCTCGGCGCGGGCGGTGATTATTGTGATCCTGTTGGGGGCGTTTTCACTGGTTTACCTTGCCTTCTTGAACCGCATTAACCGCAAGTTTGGGACCAAGTAGATGATGGACAAATATACCAAATGGCAGATTGCGGGCATCTATGCGGCGCTGGCAGTATTCCTGACGTTCATCCTGTTGCCGTTTTTCGAGATGTTCATGGCGAGCTTGCGCCCCTTGGAGCACCTGTTTCGCAGCCCCTATCAGTTTTGGTCGAAAGACTTCAGCTTTCAGGCCTACCGCGACATGTGGGTGACGGTGCCGTTGTTGGGCCGCTATATTTTCAACTCGATCTTCATTGCGTTTTCGGTCACGTTTTTGACGATGATTTTTGTGGTGCCTGCGGCTTATGCGTTTGCGCGGCTCAAGTTTCCGTTCAAGAACGCGACGCTGGGGTTATTTTTGGGTGTGAATATGTTTACCGGCGCGGTTTTGTTGATCCCGCTGTACCGCGTTTTGCGCACGCTTGGATTACTGAATACCTATTGGGCGATGATCGTGCCTGGGGTGGCGTTTTTGATCCCGACGGGGATTTGGTTGCTGCGGTCGTATCTGGAAAAAATCCCTATTGAGTTGGAGGAGGCGGCGTTTGTCGATGGCGCGTCGCGGATGTACACGCTGCGCCGTGTGGTGTTGCCGCTGGCGGTGCCGGGGTTGATTGTGGTGGGCACGGCCGTGTTTATCGGCGCCTATGCCCAGCAATTCCTGTTCGCAATTACATTCAACCAGACCCGCGAATTGCAACCGTTGCCCGCAGGTCTGTATGAATTCATCGGCTACCAGTCGGTGACGTGGAACGAGATGATGGCTGCTGCCTTGGTGGGCGTGTTGCCGGTCATGGTCATCTTTTTGTTTCTGCAAAGGTATCTTGTTGCTGGCCTGACGGCGGGTGCTGTTAAAGAATAAAGTTAACCTAGGGAGAAGACTAATATGAAACTTGCTAAAATTACGATGGGCGCGCTGTTGCTGTCCGGCACGGCGATGTCTGCACAGGCGCAAGATCTGCATTTCATCATGTGCGGCGGCGAAGTGCGCGAAGCGGATCAAGTGGTTGTCGATCAGTTTATCGCGGACAATCCGGGCGTCACCGTCAACTTGGAGGCTGTGCCGTGGGGCACATGTCAGGACAAATCATTGACGTTGTCGGCGGCTGGTGATCCGCCGTCCATCGCCTATATGGGCTCGCGCACGTTGCGTCAGTTGGCGAATAACGATTTGATCGTGAAGGCGAATATCAATCCTGAGACACCGTATCAGGAGGGTGTTTTGAACACTGTCACCATTGCGGGCGAGACATGGGGATATCCACATGCGTTCTCGACCAAGGCGCTATATCTGAACTGTGATTTGATTGAAGCGTCCGGTCAGGAATGTGCCGCACCTGCAACGTGGGACGACATGTATGCGATGGCCAAAGGCGTTGTTGATAACACAGATGCCGCTGGTGTTGGTCTTGCGGGTAAAGATTTCGACAATACGATGCACCAGTTCCTGAACTACCTCTATTCGAACGGCGGTGTTGTGATCGATTCTGCGACAGGCGAAAACAAGCTGGATAGCAAAGAGACACGCGAAACGCTGGAGTTTTATGGCAAGCTGGTTGATGTGGCGCAAGAAGGTCCGACCGCGTGGGAGCGTGACCAGTTGACCGATCTGTTCAACGACAGCCAGATTGCGATGTATGTGGCGGGGCCGGACCGGCTTGCCAAGCATAACAGCGAGATCACCCAGAAGGTTGTGCCTGTGCCACATGGTCCGTCTGGCGTGAGTGGAACGATCCTCATCACCGACAGCATTGTTGTGTTCAAAGGCACAGGTCACGAAGATCTGGCGCATGATCTGGCGCAGCGGATTACATCAGGCGATAGCCAGTATGATCTGGATAGCACATGGGGTCTGACGCCGATTCTTGACTATGTCGCGATGGGGCGTGAGGCGCCGTATTATACCGAGGGTGATGTTTGGCCTGTGTTCGTGGCTGGTATTGCGACAGGTGGTCCCGAGCCGCTGGTCGAGAATTTCAAATCGTTGCAGTCGGTGTTTACCAATATGATCCAAGGCATCATCTTGAAGGATGATACAGTGGATAATCTGGTGACGATTGCCGGTGAAGAGTTGGACGACGCGCTGTAAGTTTCTCCCCTCGGGCGGCCCTGCTTATGCAGTGGGGCCGTCCATCTATTTTTCTTGTCTTAGGAGCTGCCTCGTGGCCACACTTGACCTCAAACAAATCAATAAATCGTTCGGCGCGGCGAAGGTGTTGCAAGACATTGACCTTGCGATCAAAGACAAAGAGTTTGTGGTTTTTGTTGGCCCGTCTGGCTGTGGTAAATCCACGTTATTACGGATTATCGCGGGGCTGGAAGAGGCGACAACAGGCCAGATTATCATCGGCGGCGAGGACGTGAGCCGTGCGCATCCCGTGGAGCGTGGCATCTCGATGGTGTTCCAGTCTTACGCGCTATATCCGCATTTGTCGGTATATGAGAATATTGCGTTTCCGCTGCGGGTGCAGAAGGTGCAGGCGGCTGATTTGAAGCGGCGTGTCGAGCAGGCCGCAGGTATTTTGCAACTGATGGATAAGCTGCATTTGAAGCCCGGGCAGTTGTCTGGCGGGCAGCGGCAGCGGGTGGCGATTGGCCGGTCGATTGTGCGAAATCCAAAGGTCTTTTTGTTTGACGAGCCGCTATCGAATCTTGATGCGGCCCTGCGTGGCGACATGCGTGTGGAGTTGTCGCAACTGCATCGCCAGTTGGATGCGACGATGGTTTATGTGACCCATGACCAGATCGAGGCGATGACGATGGCGGATCGGATTGTTGTGTTGAACGGTGGTCGGGTTGAGCAATTTGGTGCGCCGATGGAGTTGTATCATCATCCTGCAACGAAATTTGTGGCCTCGTTTATCGGACAGCCTAACATGAATTTGGTACCTGCGATTGTTGAGGGTATCGACGCATCGGGTGTGGCGGTTTTGATGGAGGGTGGCGCGAAAATGGTGCTGCCCGTTGACGGGTCAAACGTGACAAAGGGTGACCGCGTTGAGGTGGGTATTCGCCCTGAGAATGTGAGATTATCGCCTGACGGGAACATTGATATTTCGGTGCGCGTGTTGGAGCGGTTGGGCGGTGCGTCGATCACCTATGGCAGCATTGGCGACAATGATACCAAGTTCTGTGCAGCCTTGGGTGGTGATGCGCAGGTCCGCGAAGGTGCGCGTGCGCGGCTGTTGATATCCCCTGATGATTGTCATGTCTTTGGTGTGGACGGGAATGTTTTGCGGCGCAAAAATGCGCCGGCCTTGGTGGCGTAAATGCGGGTTGTCACGTCAGGTATCGGGCTGCGTGCGGGGCATGTTTTGTCCATTATGAAGGCGCAGATGCCCGAGATTGACTTTGTCGGGTTTTATGATCCGCAGCCGACGCATTTGGATATGATCGGGGTGGATACGCCGCGTTTCGACGATATTGCCATGATGTTGGCGCAGACCAAGCCGGATCTGTTTTTTGTGGGCTCGCCCAATATTTTTCACCTTGATCATATACGGATCGGGCTGGAGGCGGGGGTGCAGATATTTACCGAAAAGCCTGTGGTCACGACGGTGGAGGATACGTTTGCATTGGTGGAATTGCTGGCGAAATACGGGACGGACCGCGTGATGGTCGGGCTTGTTTTGCGCTATTCTCAGCACATGGTGGACCTGCGGGCCGCACTTGCGGCGGGGACGCTTGGCAAGATTACATCGTTGGAAGCCAACGAGCATATCGCCCCGTATCATGGCGCATTTTTCATGCGTGACTGGCGGCGGCGCACCGATTATTCGGGCGGATTTATGCTAGAGAAATGCTGTCACGATCTGGATATTTACAACATGGTCACGGGGTCGCGCCCTGTGAGAATTGCCAGTTTTGGCGGGCGCAAATCGTTTTTGCCCGAGAATGCCCCTGCGAGCAATTCCGAGAATGATATTTTCCACTTCAAAAAATCGGTATGGGAATATGTGCCGGATGCGTTTCATTCGGACGGGGATATTATTGATTGGCAGACGGCTATTTTGTCATATGAAAGTGGGGCGTCATTGGCGTTTCATACCAACCTGAACGTGCCGGACGAGCATCGTCGTTTTTGCGTATTGGGCACGCATGGCATGGCTGAAGGTGACTTTGTGCGTGGCTACTTGAAGGTGACAAAGCGCGATGGCACGATGGCAGCGGATCACGATTATACCAGCGGTGATGCGGCCCAGATGAGCGCACATTACGGTGCGGATCATTTGATGGTGGCCGATATTGCGGCGTATTTGCAGGGCGAAATCAAGGCGTTGCCAGTGGGTGTTGTGGATGCGTTGGAGGCGGGGCTGGCTGCCCTTGCGATGGATGAGGCGCGCGTGGCGGGTACAATTGTTGACCTGACCGAGACTTGGGCGCGGTTCGACAGTTTTCAGTTAAGGGATTGAGATCAATGGGTAAGCAACAGGACGCGCCTTTGGGCCTGCACATGGCTGCGGAAATTTTGCAAGCGCCTGCTGTGTTTGCAGCCGCCTGTGTGGTGGATCATGCGGATAAAATTGCGCCTCTGGATGTGGGTGCGTGCCGTGCGATTTATACAATTGCGCGTGGATCGTCGGATGCGGCGGCGAATGTGTTGTCGTATGAATTTATGCGTGAATTGGGCAGGCCAATGACGTCATTGCCGCCCTCGATCTTTTCCGTGGGCGTGGGGGTTATGATGGCGGATATGTTGTCAATTGTGGTGTCCCAGTCTGGGGCGAGCGACGATCTGGTGCGGTCGGCCAAGGGCGTGCGCGCGCAAGGTGGCAAGGTTATTGCACTGGTCAATCAGGCGGATTCGGCGGTTGCTGCGGCGAGTGATGTTGTGATCCCGTTGAACGCGGGGCCGGAGTTGGCGGTGCCTGCAACCAAGTCGGTGATCGGCTCGATTGCGGCGGGCATGGCGTTGCTGGGTGCGATTGTGCCTGATTACGCGGTACGTGCGGCGCAGTCGGGGAAGGTTTTTGTAAGCCTTGCTGGGCGGGCGCATCCGCAGGCTAATGCGCTGTCGGATGCATTATTTCAGGCCGAGAATGTTTATGTTGTCGGGCGTGATACCGGGTTTGGCGCGGCGCAGGAGGTGGCGCTCAAACTCAAGGAATGTTGTGCTATCCATGCCGAAGCCTATTCGTCGTCGGAGGTGCTCCACGGTCCATTGCAACTGGTGGTAAAGCCCTTGTTGATCTTGATGCTGGACACTGGACAGGCCGATATTCAAAGCAGCCTTGATACTGCGCAGCAGCGATTTGAGGCGGCGGGCGGCACGGTGTTCAGGTTGCGCGCCAGTGACGTGGGCGCAAGTGATCTGACACCTGCGGCTGCGGCGGCTTATCTGCTTTATCTTGTCTATCCGATTATTCTAAACGTCGCTGTGGCCTTGGGGATGAACCCTGACGCGCCCGCGACCTTGTCGAAAGTGACCCAAACAACATGAGTAATATCGAGCTGAAAAACTGGGCAACGTGGCGTGAAATTCAGGCGCAGCCCGCGATTTGGACCGCATGGGCGGGTCATCTGGATGTGCAGATGTTGCGCGATTGGGTGGCTGCGCAAAATGTGTCCGAGGTTTGGTTTTGTGGCGCAGGGACCAGTGCCTATATTGGTGATATTATTGTGGCGGGGCTAGAGGGGCAAAGTGGCCCGCGCCTGCGCGCCGTGCCGACCACGGATTTGGTCAGCAGGCCGCATGCCTATCTGCGCGGCAAGCGGCCCTTGGTTGTCAGTTTTGGGCGGTCGGGCAATAGCACCGAGAGTATTGGCACGTTGGATGCGCTGGACGCGCTTGCACCCGATGCGCCGCGTTTGAACATTACGTGTAACAAGGATGGTGCGCTTGCGATGCGGGTTGGCGCAGGGTCGCAAAAGGTGGTTTTGCTGCCCGATGCCTGCCACGATCAAGGCTTTGCGATGACCAG
>RCMY010001801.1_pt1 | contig 19850 bp, 16 predicted proteins | sample 2041341 | NCBI WGS metagenome assembly RCMY01 (sample SAMN09708234, study PRJNA481090) | Marine sediment metagenome, whole genome shotgun sequencing project. | reverse complement strand
GCTCTACAGCTCGGGAACGACCGGCAAACCCAAGGGCGTCATGCCTGCTCGGGTCACCGAGCCGCTCGAGGAAGCAGCCCATGGTGTTGCCGGGATGCTCGCGCTCATCTTCGGGATGACTGCCGACTCGGTGTATCTGTCGCCGGCCCCGCTCTATCACGCCGCGCCGCTGCGCTTCTGCATGGGGACCCACGTCAATGGCGCCACGCTCGTTGTGATGGAGAAGTTCGATCCGGAGCGGTACCTGGCGAACATCGAGAAGTACAAAGTCACCCACACCCAGGTGGTCCCGACCATGTTCGTCCGGATGCTCAAGCTCGACGAGAGTGTGCGCGACCGCTACGACGTTTCCAGCCTCGAGATGTGTGTACACGCAGCCGCCCCGTGCCCGGTTGCGGTCAAGGAACAGATGATCGAATGGTGGGGACCGGTCATTCACGAGTATTACGCCGGTACCGAGGGCAACGGCTTCGTCTACTGCAACTCCGAGATGTGGCTGGCTCACAAGGGAACCGTCGGCATGCCGATCAACTGCACGGTGCACATCGTCGGTGAAGACGGAAAGGAGGTCGGTGTCGGCGAAGAAGGCACCATCTACTTCGGGGGCGGGGCCAGCTTCGAATACCACGGCGATGCCGAGAAGACCGCAGACTCACGCCACCCCAAGGGCTGGAGCACGCTCGGCGACGTCGGCAAACTCGACGAAGACGGCTTCCTCTACCTGACGGACCGCAAGGCGTACATGATCATCTCGGGTGGGGTGAACATCTATCCTCAGGAAGCCGAGAACATCTTGACGATGCACCCGGCGGTGTTCGACGTCGCCGTGATCGGCGTACCAAACGCTGATTTCGGCGAAGCAGTCAAAGCGGTCGTGCAGCTGGCTGAAGGCTTCGAGCCCTCCCCCGAGTTGGCGTCGGAACTCATTGCATACTGTCGTCAGCACCTGTCCGACGTCAAGAGCCCCCGCACCGTCGACTTCCGTGATGAACTCCCTCGTCATCCCACCGGCAAGCTCTACAAGCGCATCCTCAAAGACGAGTATTGGGCGGGCCACGACAGCCGCATCATCTGAGCTGCGGTTCGTCAGCGGCCGGTGAAGACCGGTGGCCGCTTCTCGAGGAATGAGGCGACGCCCTCGGCGTAGTCATCGCTCACGAAGCAGCGGCGAACCGCCACCTCGGCGTCATCAGCGGTCGCCAGGCCGAGATGGGAAGCGACCGCTACCTTGGCCGCAACCTGGCTGAGTGGCGCCCGACTCGCGATCATGGCGCAGCGTTCGCGGACGAAGCCTTCGAGTTCGGCCTTGGCGACGACGGCGTTGATCAGGCCCCAGCCAAGGGCGGTGGTGGTGTCGTAGGTGTCGGCGGTGTAGGCCATCTCCTTGGCGACTGCCGGGCCAACGAGGTCGACCACGGTTGCGATTCCCGACGGCGGGTAACCGATGCTCAGCTTCGCCGGGGGTAGACAGAACAGCGCATCGTCGGCGGCGTAGCGAATGTCGGTCGACAGAGCGATGGCGAGCCCGCCGCCGAAACAGAAACCGTGGACCATGGTGATCGTTGGCTTCGACAAGGCCGCGATCGAGCCGTACGCGTTCGCCGTTGCCTCGTCGTAGGTTGCCGATGAGTCGCCCGAGCGATTGTCGGAGAATTGGGAGATGTCGGCACCGGCGACGAAGGCGACGTCGCCCGCTCCCCGGAGCACAACGACACGGACGTCGTCGTTGGCGTCGAGTTCGGCACACAACCCGGGGACTGCGTGCCACATGTCGAGCGTCATGGCGTTGCGTCGCGCCTCATGGTCGAACACGAGCCAACCGATCGACCCATCGATCTCGATACGTACCTCTGCAGTCATGGGCGCCGACGGTAGCCGTTGTCCGAAGCTGCGAGCGACCGCTCACCCGTCGCCGTCCACTTACCGCCGACCCTCCAATTACCATGGCTCGATGGAGCGCTTCCCTTTTCTCTCGTCGGACAGGCCGTATGGACTGGCCCATCGCGGCGGCAATGAGGCCGCGCCGGAGAACACCGTTGCCGCATTCGATCATGCGCTCGACGTCGGCTGCAACCACCTCGAAACCGACGTCCACCTCACCAACGACGGCGTCTTGGTTGCGTTTCACGATTCTCAACTCGATCGGGTTGCCTCGGTTCCGGGCTCGATCGCCGACCTTTCATGGACCGATCTCGCGGCCGTCGAGTTCGACGGCGGCCATCGCATCCCAACGATGGCATCACTGCTGGAGACGTTCCCCACTGCTCGGTTCAACATCGATCCGAAAGCCGACGAGGCAGTCGATCCGCTCATCGAACTGATCCGGCAACAGGGGGCACTCGATCGGGTGTGCATCGGTGCGTTCAGCGATGCACGGATTGGACGATTGTCGGCGGCGCTCGGACCGACCCTGTGTACGTCAGCCGGACCCCGGCACATCGCGGTGATCTGGGCGGCGGCGCGGGCCGGGCGGGCGCTGAGTGTCATCCGCAGGAACCCACTGGTCAAGAAGATCGCGCAGCAACATGGCTGCCTCCAGGTGCCGACGTCGGTCAGGGGCATCCGTCTGCTCGACACCCACGTCATCGAACTGGCACACGACCTCGGACTTCAGGTTCACGTATGGACCATCAACGACGCCACCGAAATGTCGGCCTTGCTCGATGCCGGTGTTGATGCCCTGGTCACCGACAAGGTTTCGCTTTTGCAGACCGTGCTCGACACCCGAGCGTGACGGTTGGTCGACGACGCCGTCAGTCGACCGAGCTGAAGTTGGGTTCGCGCTTTTCGAAGAACGCCTTCACCGACTCCTTCTGATTCGGTGAGCCGATGAGCGCGCCGATCTCGATGCGCTCGGCTTCGAAACCCTCGGCGACCGACATCTTTGGCGCCGTGTTGAACAGCCGCTTGCCTGCCCGAATGGCGTGCGGCGACTTCTGCGCAATCTCGTTGGCCATGGCGAGGGCATCAGCCAGCGGATCGTCGGAGAGATGGGTACCGAGTCCGAGTTCGACCGCCTCGGTGCCGAGCACCATGCGACCGGTCCAGGTGAGTTCCTTCGCGACGTCGAGCCCAACAACGCTGATCAGGGACTGGGTGCCGGTCATGTCGGGGACCAGACCCCAGCGAACCTCGAGGACCGACATCTTGGTGTCGGGATGCACGAAGCGGATGTCGGTTCCCAGCGCGAGCTGGATGCCGCCGCCGAGGGCGTGACCGTGGATTGCTCCGATGACCGGTACCGGCAGTTCGGTCCAGCCGTAGACGGCCTGTTGCCCAAGATGGGTGATTCGGCCATCGACACCGGGGCTCGCGGCTGCCGGCTCCTTGGTGACCTCAGCGGTGTCTCGTGAACCGTCGGCCATTCCCTGGAAGCTCGAGAAGTCGAGCCCGGCGCAGAAGGCCCGGCCTTCGCCCGAAAGCACAACACAACGAACCGACGTGTCGGCTGCCAGCATGTCGGAGGCGTCGACCAGTGCCCGAAACATGACCGGGTCGAGCGCATTCATCTTGTCGGGACGATTGAGACGGACGTCGGCGACGCCGGCGTCGTCGATGGTGATCGAAATGCGATCGAGAACGTTCGTGGTGGTCATGTTGGGCTCCCTGGCGACGCAGTCCTGTGCCGCGTCCAGCGCCCGACACTAGCGAGTTGGCGTCCGCGACGACATTCTGGGAGTCGGTCAGGCGTCCGCTTCTTGTTGACGGTCAGGCAATGAATGGACAATGCCGACACCCGTTGTTGCAGCAGGTTCCCCTGGCGGCCAGGCCCGACGCGGTCATCACGAAGAGTCCCGTCGACGGATCCATGTAGCCGCCCTGGCCTGCCGCGACCGCGGCGTCGTGCGCGGCCATCGCTCGATCGAAACCGGCTGTCGTCGAACAAAACCGGTCGGGCCTGGGCGTCAGGTGATCGAGTCGCAATTCGGTCTGCCCAGCCATCACCGCAGGCTACGACCATGCGGAGACCCCCGTTCAATTGACTCGTTCATTGACAGGGTGGACCAATCGACACTATTGTTCGGTCTACCGACGATGTGTCGAGCGTCACGCTCGTAAGCCGTCGGGGGTACAACGGGGGATTGGGTCGACCGGTGCTGGACGCCGGTTGACTCGCGTCAGGGGTGATTGACTCGCGTCAGGGATGGCGACCTCGCCGGTGCACGTCCCGGTGCGTGTTTGCCTGCGGCTGAGAATCCGGCAAGCTATGGCGATGAAGTGGGCGACGTGGGACGAAGCAGCCATCGCCTCGATGTGTAGTGGCGCCGTCACGCTCACATCGAGTCGGCTGTCGACAAACCGAGTCACCGCGTTCGTGAGAGCGGCCACCCGGGAGTTCATGTTCCTGGCCGGCGTCTATTCGATCTGGCGGGTCGCCCGAGTTTTGCCGCTCAAACACAACGCCGGCGCCATCGACCGAGCTCGGACGATCAACCACTGGCAGAACGCCCTCCACCTGCCGAGCGAAATCAGCGTCCAGCACTTCGTGATCGAGCACGAGTGGCTTGCCCGTTTCACCAACTACTACTACGCGGCCATCCACGTGCCGTCGATCATCATCTTTCTGATCTGGCTCTTCACCTTCCATCGGCCCCATTACCTCCGCTGGCGTACAGGTCTCGTCATCCTCACCGCCTTTTGCCTGGTGATCCGGTTCGTTCGGGTCGCGCCGCCCCGGTTCGTCCCCGAACTCGAGTTCGTCAGCCTGGCAAAACGGTATGGCCTCGATGTCTACGGCCCGGTCGGATCCGGCGTGTCCGACCAATTCGCCGCCATGCCGTCGATCCATGTCGGCTGGGCCGCGGTTGTGGGGCTCGGGATGTTTGCCGCCAGCAAGCACTGGCCGGTGCGAGCGCTCGGCCTTGCCCATCTGGCCTTCACGATCTTCGTTGTCGCCGCGACCGGGCATCACTGGTGGGCCGATGGCATCGTTGCCCTGGTGCTGTTGTGGATCGGAATCGTCGCCAACGACTACGGACGCAGTTGGGCTGCTCGCCGCCCCGCGAAAGCGGCCGACCCTCCCCCGTCAGGAGATACCGACGACGCTGCCACGCAGCAACTCGAGCCTGCCTGAGTTATCCACAGGCTCGATCGACGAAAATCACAGGCAAGTCACAGGGTTATGGCCCTTACTCCCCACAGGGCCGGTGTTCTAGGTTTGCCTCATGGCCACTTTCCACGTCACCCTCACCGACCAGACCACCATCGAGATCACCGACGCCGACGCCTACCAACAAGAGGGTCCACTCACGACGTTCTTTCGTCTCGAAGACGGGCGCCGGGTGATCGACTCGTGGTCGATGCGCCTGGCGAGCTTCCGCACCGTCGACATCATCACGGTCCGCAGACATCAGGGATGTCGTGCCCGGATCACCGACACGCACGCATCACCCGGGCACGATCGAACCGGGCATTCGATTGACGCACTGCTCGCAGCGTAGTCTCGTCGACCATGAGCAACCCTGTGCTTCTCGTCCACGGCTTCGCCACCTCAGCCCGCCGCACCTGGCAGGAGCCAGGGTGGATCGATCTGTTGACCGATGCCGGTCGTGAGGTCATCGCCCCCGACCTCCTCGGTCACGGCGATGCCGACAAACCCCACGATCCCGCGGCCTACGCGTCGGTTGAGTCGCTGGTGCTGGCGGCCATTCCCGACGGAGTGGTCGTCGACGCCGTCGGCTACTCCGCCGGGGCCCGCATCGTGTTGAGTCTGGCTGCCGCCCACCCCGACCGCTTCGGCAAGCTCGTTGTCGGCGGCATGGGCGCCCGACTCTTCGAGCCAAGGGAAGACAACCCACTCCTCGACGCCATCGAGGGGCGAGCGGCCGCCGACGACATGGTGGGCCTGCACTTCAAGCAGATGTCGGAGTCCGATGGGAACGATCCCCTGGCCCTGGCCGCCTTCCTGAAGCGAGAGCAACCCAACTTCGACCGAGAAGATGCCGCCAAGGTCACCGCGCCCACCCTCGTCATCATCGGCGATGCCGACTTCGCCGGACCGGGCGAACCATTGGCCGAAGCCCTACCCAACGGCGAACTGATCACTCTGCGTGGAATCGACCATTTCGGGTTGCCGAAGGCGTTCGCTTTCGTCGAGAAGGGCCTCGACTTCCTCGGCGCAGCCCCCTTCTGAGCGGCTGGAAAAGTACAGAACGACCATCCGTGACCGGCTTTGTTGTTTTTCGGGCGAGCCGGTTTGAGTCAGGCCGTCTTGGGTGGGCCGGCCGAGGTGTGGCGAGTGCCTGCCGGTTCCACGGCCCAGGTGGCATCGCCACCCCAGGTGTCGTCGAACACCAACTCGTCCATCGGGCGACGCCGCACCGGTCCGTGACGGCCTTGTGGCCTGCCGAGGGGGATTGTTGCCGCGATGGAGTACTCGTCGGGGATACCGACGAGCTTGCGGAGTTCGTCCTCGACCATGCCGTGCCATCCGGTGAGCACCCCGCCATAGCCAAGTGCACGGGCTGCCAACAGCAGATTTTGGCACGCCGGATAGATCGAGGCGCCATCCAACAGACCACCATGGCGCTGCAGGACACAGGGCAGGACCACAACCGGCGTTGCCTCGAAATGGTCGACGAAGTAGTCCATCGATCTGGCCTGGCGGGCCTTCGGACTGTTGTCGACGGCTCCACTCCCCTGGTCATAACCGTCGTCGGCTCGCTTGCTCGACCAGCCTTCACGGAACGCCTCACCGAGCAACGCCTTGGCTTCACGAGCGACGGGGCCGTCTCGGAGCACCATGAACCGGAAGTTCTGGCGATTCGAGCCGGTCGGCGCCCGGGTCGCCGAGAACAGGATCGTCGACAGGTCGTCGTCGGGGATCGGGTCATCGGTGTAGCGACGGATGGCTCGGGTGGTTGCCAAGCCTTCGAGGAGCGATGGCTCGGCCGCGTTGTCTGGTGTCATGCGTTCTTTCGTCATGTGTTCTGGGCCGTCATTCCGCCATCGACCACCAGGACCGTGCCGTTGATGTACGACGATGCAGGCAGCACCAGCGACAACACCGCGTGCGCCACCTCCTCGGGATCGCCATAGCGGCCAACCGGGACCCGCCTGCCTGCGAACTCGGCCTTGTCGCGATCATCGATCGCCGCCGTCATGCCGGTGCGGATCGGACCGGGAGCAATGCAGTTCACGGTGATGCCACGGCGCCCGAGTTCGACGGCGAGACCCCGGGTGAGCCCGATGACGCCGTGCTTGGACGCGGTGTACGGGGTGAGGAATGGGGTTGCCCCCAGGCCCTCGGTGGAAGCCATGTTGACGATGCGTCCCGCGCCTTCTCGCAACAGATCATCGAGGCAGGCACGAATCAACACCGTGTGCGCCTCGAGGTTGACGCTGAACGTGGTATCCCACGCGGCGTCGTAGCCCTTGCTGTCGATCGGCGCAGGCAGACTGACCCCGGCGTTGTTGACCAGGATGTCGATGGGTCCGAGCTCGGCACGAATCTCGGCGATCGCCGTGAGAACCTGTTGATGATCCGAGACGTCGGCGGTTCGTCCGCACACCCGGCCGCCGGCATCGGTGAGTTCGTCGGACACAACACCGATGCCACCGGCGGTTCGGTCGATCAGACCGACCTTGGCACCTTCGTCGACGAACAGCTGGGCGATGGCTCGACCCATGCCTGACGCTGCGCCGGTGACGATGGCCACGCGACCCTCGATCGAACGACTGAGCCGACTGAGCCGAGGGTTTGCCGCTGTCACGGATGAGTCGGTCGGAACGTCAAAGCGGGGTTCGGTCATTGGGCGGCGAGCCTAGTATCGGCGCACCGCTCCCTCCCAAACCTCATCGCTGACGAGGCCTTGGTGGAAGCGCGAATGGCGATCCGAACTAGCCGACCGGAGCTTGGGAACGAGCCATCGTCATCGCGTGGCGAACCAAGGTGATCAGGGTGTCTCGGACTGCGGCCTTGTGACGGGCGTCGGTGACGACGACGGGAATGTGCGGTGGCACGTCCAGCGCTTCTCGAACGTCGTCGGGATGGTGACGAAGCATGCCATCGAACGCGTTGACGGCGACGACGAAGGGGACGCCCTGTCGCTCCATGTAGTCGACGGCGGGGAAGCAGTGTTCGAGTCGTCCGGTATCGACCAGTACGACGGCACCAACGGCACCGCGCACCAATTCGTCCCACATGAAGTGGAACCGGTCTTGACCGGGGGTTCCGAACAGGTAGAGCACCAGTTCCTCACCGAGGGCGACACGACCGAAGTCCATGGCAACCGTGGTCGACTGCTTCGACGTTGCATCGCCAAGGTGGTCGACCGCCTCGGAGGCCTTGGTCATCGCGGCCTCGGTACGAAGCGGTTCGATGTCGGAGATCGAGTTCACGAACGTCGACTTGCCGACTGCGAAGCCGCCAGCGACCACGATTTTTACGGGAATGGGATTTGCGTTGGTCATTGTTCTCTCAGAGGGACTGGAGGCCGTTGAGGACACGTTCGAGCAACGCCACGTCTGGGCGAGCCGATGTTGGTGCGGTCGCCGCATGGCTTCCGACGAGTCCCTCGGTGATCAAATCACCGACGAGGACTTTCGCAACCTGCAGGTGTATGTGCAGATGCGCAGAGATTTCGGCGATCGATTGTGGCTGCAGACACAGCTCCACGATGTCGTGGCGCTCATGATCGAGCGATGCCAGGCGGTTGGCTCCTTCGGAGGTGCTGCGGACGATCGCCTCGAGGGGCAGGTCGACCGCGCTGCGAGTCCGTCCTCCGGTAAGGAGGTAAGGCCGCACCCGAAGGGCGGAGAACTTGTCACGGTCGTCTGAGGTCATCGTGGCAGCGTCGCCTGGAGTTCGGCCCGCAACTCGGGGGTGAGGACCGCTCCGGCTTTCTCGACGAGAACGGCCATCTCATAACCGACGAGGCCGACATCGCAGGTCGCGAGGGCGAAGGTCGCCAGAAGCGAGCCGTCGGAAATGCCGGTAACGAAGAGGAAGGCCCCCTCCATCTCGACAATGATCTCGGTGACGGCTCCCCCGCCGAACTGGCTGGACGCGCCATAGGCGAGGCCGATCAAACCGGATGAGACGGCGGAGAATCGATCGACGGAGTCGCGCTCGAGACCGCTCGATGCGGCGATTGGCAGGCCATCGGAACTGACGACGACGGTGTCGGTGACGCCAGGGACCCGGTCAACAAAGCTGTTGACGAGCCAATTGACGTTGTTTGCCTGGGTACTGAGCACGGTCATTGGTGATCTCCATTTTGGGGAAGCGCATCAGGGAAGGGTTGTTCGCTATAGGGCGAATCGTCGAGGAAGGAGCTTTCGGCACCGCTGCCGGGCGTTGGCCTCGAGCGGCCGTCGCGGTAGCGGGCCAGCATCTGTCGAATTTCGTCGGGGCTCCGAACACTGGCGGCGATCGGACGTCCCTCGCTGGCCGGGGCCTGCGATTTGCTGCGATCTCGACGAGCCAGGCCGGTGTCGGTCTGGGCGCCGCTGTTTGTGTCGAACAGCGAGTCGATGCCGGTGTCGAACGCGTCACCCGTCGGCATTGCCGATTCGAGGCTGGGTGGCGGCTGGGTGTCGCCGGAAAGAGTGTCCGGCGATGGGGCGAACACCGGGCCCGACCACACGCCGGCGTCAGCGCCGTTGACCGTCACGCTGGGGCTTTCGTCGTTTCCGACAGGGATCAGCCCCATCAGCTTGGCCAGTGCCTCTGATTGGATTTCAGGGTGTCCGGGAACGATCGGACCGCTGGGATCTTTCGCCGTGACCGGCTGCGGCGCCGCGGCAGGCTGCGGCACTGCGACGGGCGGTGGCGCAGCGACGGGCTGCGGCACGGCGGCAGGCGGTGGCGCTGCGATCGGTGTTGGTGTCGCCGGAACCGGTGCGATCGGCATCGTTTCGCTGGCGGGGGCAGCGTCCGGCAGGCTGCGCTCGAGGAGCGGATGCTCACCACGAACGGGGGCGGGGGGAGGCGTCCAGGCAGGCTCGTCTCCGGCGGTGGGATCGGTCCAAGGGGCAGCGCTTGCCTCGCTGAAGCGATCAACCGCCGGCGCCGCGTGACCGAGCAGCACCGCAGGAACCAGTACCAGCGCCGTGACGCCACCGGTCTCAGTCGGGATGAGTTCGACCTGGACGTCGATTCGCCTGGCCAGACGACCAATGACGATCATGCCGAGCGAGCGAGAGAGGCCGAGGCCGAGTTCAGGCGGGTTGGCGAGGGTCTCGTTTGCCGCAGCAAACTGTTCGGCGTTCATCCCCATGCCATGGTCGGTGATCGAGATGAGATAGCAACCATCGGGCTGGGTCATGCCGTTGACGATCACTGCTTGATCGGGTGGCGAGAATTGTGTTGCGTTCTCCATGAGTTCGGAGCAGATGTGAGCAAGATCGACCGCACCCTGCGATCCGATCTCCTCGGCGTCGACCTTGGTGAGTTGGACCCGGCGGTAGTCCTCGATCTCGCTCATGGCGACCCGGAGAATGTCGCCGGTGGCAACGGGGCCACCACGACGACGCGGAGCTTCGGCACCGGCGAGAACGATCAGGGACTCGGCGTTGCGACGCATGCGAGTTGCCAAATGGTCGAGCCCGAAGAGGGCCTCGAGGGTGTCGGGGTCCTGTTCGCTGGACTCGAGCTGATCGATCGATTCGATCTGACGATCGAGGAGCGACTGGTTGCGTCGCGCCAGGTTGATCACCAAGTCGTTGAGACCCTTGCGGACGACCTGCCGCTGCGCAGTAGCCACCTCGGCCACCGCACTCTGCACGGCGTTCAGCGCATGCACGAGGTCGCCGAGTTCGTCGTTGGTGTCGACGGCGATCGGTTCGAAGACCGGTGCTTCCTGGTTCGGCGAACGAAGTGCCTCGACCAGTAGCGGCAGACGGTTCTCCGCCAGATCAGCGGCGGACGCCCGGATGTGCTTCAGCGGATCGGTGATGGTGCGAGAGATCGCAACCACACCGAGCGCACTCGCGACGAGTCCGATCGTGGCGACGCCGGCCAGGGTGCGAACATCGTTGGCGAGCGCCTCGGCATCGGACCCCCCATTGAAGCCAAGCATGATGCCGGTGGCAGCGATGAGCGCCAGCACCACAAGGGGTGGGACGACGATCGCAAGCAGTTTTGTGCGAAGTGGCAAGTTGTTGAACATGATCCTTCTCGGGCCTTGTTGGAATCCCTGTTGCGAGTCCATCGGCCGCTACCAGGCATCCTTGAGGTACCGTTTCGAATCGTGGCTGAATTCGATGACAACGGAACTGCAGAGAGCACACCCGTCGGGCACACGCTCGCGCCCGACGCGGGAGCCAGTGCAACGGTCGATGACGCACTACGCCCCTTGGCCGCCGCCGGTTTCACCGGTGTGCTCAACGCAACGAACGACCAGGGTGAGGTCGGCCAGGTATGGCTCGCCGGGGGCCGTCTCTATCTCGCAACGACACCGACCAGCGACGATCTGGCCAGCGTCATCTTTGGGGCCGATGTCGGGACCCTCGACGAGGTGCAAGCGCTCCTCGCCGTCGCCAATGGCGATGCAACGGCCAGCCTGGCCGAAATGCATCCTGCGTCGATTCCTGCGGCGGCCCGACTGCTCCACGAGCACAACCTCACGGCGTTGTTCGAGATGATGGTGTCGGGAATCTGTGCGATCGAGACCGAGCAGCACCGTATGCATCCGGTCGGACCGCGCTTTGCCGAGGCGGTCGACGATCTCCTTGCCCAGGCTGATCGCCGTCTGCTGATCTGGCGGGACATCGCCGCTCGCATTCCGACAACGAGCGCCCGGTTCAAACTCTCGCCCGAGTTGCCGGCGGGCGTCGAGGAGCGGGTATTCAACGTCGATGAGTGGCGCTATCTGGCCTTGATCGGTGGTGGCCGCTCGGTCTCGGAACTCATCGATGCCACCGGCGAACGGGCCTTCCGAATCATGACGTCGCTCTACCGCCTCCTCCTCGAGGGTGTCATCACCGACGACCGCTGAACCACCAACCGACGACCCCTACACCAGGGGACGGTCGGTCGGCAGCACAGGTGACGGCAACAGCGTCTCGCCCATGAGATGGCTGTCGACAGCAGCCGCGCACGAGCGACCCTCGGCGATGGCCCACACGATCAGGCTTTGCCCCCGGCCGGTGTCGCCACAGGCAAAGACGTCCTCGACCGACGTTGCCCACGTGAGCGAGCGGGCGACGTTGCCTCGCTCATCGAGTTCGACGCCGAGTTGGTCGAGCAACGTGCCTTTCTCCGGGCCGACGAATCCCATGGCCAACAGCACGAGGTCAACGTCCATCTCGAACTCCGATCCGGTGATCGGCACGAAGTTCGGCCTGCCGTTTTCCATGACCACTTCGACCTCGACGCCCCGCAGTCCGGTCAGCTTGCCGTTCTCGCCGACGAATTCGGTGGTGTTGACCGAGTAGACACGCTCGCCCCCCTCCTCGTGGGCCGAGGTGACCTTGTAGACCAGCGGGAAGGTCGGCCACGGGGTGCGCTCGGATCGGGTGTCGGGCGGGCGATCCATGATCTCGAACTGATGGATGGAGGCTGCACCTTGACGATGGGAGGTGCCGAGACAGTCGGCGCCGGTGTCGCCGCCGCCGATGATCACGACCTTCTTGTCTGCCGCACTGATCGGCGACGTTGTCATGTCACCCAGTTGGACCTGGTTGGAAGGTGGCAGGAACTCCATGGCCTGATAGACCCCTTCGAGTTCCCGGCCGGGGATGGGAAGGTCACGCCAGGCGGTCGCACCGCCGGCAAGGACGACGGCGTCGAATCGATCCCGGAGGTCGGCAACGGGAATCGATCGTTCGTCGTCGGCGGGGCCACCGATGTAGGCGTTGGTCGTGAAGATGGTGCCCTCGGCCTCCATCTGGTCCAGACGGCGGTCGATGACCGACTTCTCCATCTTGAATTCGGGGATGCCGTAGCGCAGGAGCCCACCGATGCGATCGGCGCGTTCGAACACCGTCACCGAGTGACCAGCTCGTGTCAGTTGCTGGGCAGCAGCAAGTCCAGCAGGACCCGATCCGATGATCGCGACCGACTTCCCGGTCAGCTTCGTTGGGAGGATCGGGACGACCCAACCCTCTTCGAACGCCCGCTCGACGATCTCGACCTCGATCTGTTTGATCGTGATCGGCTCGGTGTTGATGGCGGCAACGCACGCACCTTCACAGGGCGCAGGGCACAGCCGCCCGGTGAACTCGGGGAAGTTGTTGGTGGCGTGGAGCCGATCGATGGCGTCTTGCCAGCGGTCTCGGTACACCAGGTCATTCCAATCGGGAATGATATTTCCCAACGGGCAGCCGCTGCTGCAGAACGGGATGCCGCAGTCCATGCAGCGAGACGCCTGGATCTGGAGCTCCTCGACCGGGAACGGCTCGTAGACCTCTTTCCAGTCTCTGAGCCGGACGGGAACGGGTCGCCGGGTCGGTGTGACGCGGTCGTGTTCGAGAAATCCTCTTGGATCACCCACGGGAAACCTCCATCACTGCGGTGGTCGGATCGGTGCCATCGGCCTCGGCTTGTCGCCGGGTCAACAGCACTCGCTTGTAGTCGGAAGGCATGACCTTGACGAAGTGCTCCAACTCCGTCGTCCAGTTGCCCAAGATTCGTTCGGCAACCGTTGATCCGGTCTCGACGAAGTGCGTGCGGATGATGTCTTGGAGTTCGGAGCGATCGTCGTCTTCGAGGGGATCGAACTCGACCATCTCGAGGTTGACCCGAGCCTCGAAGGTGTCGTCGGGGTCATAGACGTAGGCGACACCGCCGGACATGCCGGCACCGAAATTGCGGCCGGTCGAGCCGAGGATGACGGCACGACCGCCGGTCATGTACTCGCACCCATGGTCGCCAACACCCTCGACCACCGCGGTTGCGCCCGAGTTGCGAACACAAAAGCGCTCACCAACACGGCCACGCAGGTAGACCTCGCCGCTGGTGGCACCGTAGAGGATGACGTTGCCGGCAATGACGTTGTCCTCGGCCACCAGGGCAGAGACTCGGGGCGGGAAGACGGCGATACGCCCGCCCGACAGTCCCTTGCCGACGTAGTCATTCGAGTCGCCTTCGAGGCGGAGCGTGATCCCTTTCGGAACGAACGCACCGAACGAGTTGCCTGCGGAACCGATGAAATCGATCTGAATGGTGTCGTGGGGCAGGCCGGCTGCGCCGTGACGCTTGGTCAGTTCATGACCCAGCATGGTGCCGACCGTGCGGTTGACGTTGCGAATGGGCAGTTGCAGACGCACCGGCGTTGCGTTGTCGAGCGCCGCTGCACATTGCTCGATCAGGGTGTTGTCGAGTGCCTTTTCGAGGCCGTGGTCCTGCGTTGTCGTGCAGCGACGAGAGGCGCCCTCATCGATCTCGGGCACATAGAGCATCGGCGAGAGGTCGAGGCCCGACGCCTTCCAATGATCGATTGCCGCCGAAACGTCGAGGTGATCGGCGCGCCCGATCGCTTCGTCGAGAGTCCGGAAACCCAGTTCGGCGAGGTACTCGCGCACTTCCTCGGCGATGTACTCGAAGAAGGTCTCGACGAACTCTGGTTGGCCGGAGAAGCGGGAACGGAGCTCCGGATTCTGGGTGGCGATGCCGACCGGGCACGTGTCGAGATGGCAGACACGCATCATGATGCAGCCGGATACGACGAGCGGGGCCGTTGCGAAACCGAACTCCTCGGCACCGAGGAGAGCGCCGATGATGACGTCTCGACCGGTCTTGAGCTGCCCATCGACTTGGACGACGATCCGGTCGCGTAGATCGTTGAGGAGCAGTGTTTGTTGGGTTTCGGCCAGGCCGAGTTCCCACGGGCCGCCTGCATGTTTGAGCGATGTCAGTGGTGAGGCACCGGTGCCGCCGTCGTGGCCGGAGATCAGTACGACATCGGCCTTGGCCTTGGAGACCCCGGCGGCCACCGTGCCGACACCGACTTCGCCAACGAGTTTCACATGCACCCGGGCCTCCGGGTTCGCATTCTTCAGATCGTGGATCAGCTGAGCGAGGTCCTCGATCGAGTAGATGTCGTGGTGCGGGGGCGGCGAGATGAGCCCGACGCCCGGGGTCGAGTGCCGGGTCTTGGCGATCCACGGGTACACCTTCTTGCCAGGCAACTGGCCACCCTCGCCTGGTTTTGCGCCCTGGGCCATCTTGATCTGGATGTCGTCGGCACTCGAGAGGTATTCGGAGGTGACACCGAAACGTCCAGACGCGACTTGCTTGATGGCAGACCGTTTGGTGTCGCCGTTGGCATCGACCAGGTTGCGCTCGGCGTCTTCGCCGCCCTCACCGGTGTTTGACTTGGCGCCAAGCCGGTTCATGGCGATCGCCAGCGTTTCGTGGGCCTCGGCCGATATCGAGCCATAGCTCATGGCGCCGGTGGCGAAACGTTTGAGGATCTCGGTGATCGGCTCGACCTCGTCGATCGGAATCGGCCCGTTCTGGGACTTGAAGGCGAAGAGGCCGCGGAGCGTCGCAAGCTGCGCTCCCTGGTTGTCGACCGCCGCGGTGTACTGCTTGAAGATGTCGTAACGCTTGGTGCGAGTGCTGTGCTGGAGACGAAAGACCGTTTCTGGGTTGAAGAGATGGAATTCGCCTTCGCGGCGCCACTGATATTCGCCACCGAGATCGAGTTCACGGTGGGCGAGCAGTTCGGGACGATCCGGGAACGCTCGCTTGTGGCGAAGTTCGCACTCCTGTGCGATCTGTTCGAGGCCGATGCCGCCGAGTTTCGACGTGGTACCGGTGAAGTACTCGTCCATGACCGCCTGGCTGATGCCGACTGCCTCGAAGATCTGGGCCGACGCATACGAGCTCACGGTCGAGATGCCCATCTTCGACATCACCTTGACGACGCCCTTCGACGCCGCCCGAACGTAGTTGTATGAACCGGTCAGGAAGTCGGCGTTCGAACGATCCCACGCGATGCGGTCCTCGATCGCTTCGAACACGACCGACGGGCAGACCGCGCCGGCTCCGAACCCGAGCAACAGGGCAAAGTGATGCACTTCCCGAGCGTCGGCCGCATCGATGATGATGCCGACTCGGAGCCGAGTCTTCTCCCGAAGAAGGTGTTGGTGCACCGCTCCGGTCAGCAGCAGCGACGGGATTGGCGCGAGGTCGGCGGTTGCGTTGCGATTCGACAGCACGAGGATCGTGACGCCCGATTCGATGGCGGCGGAGACCTCGGCCCGGATCTCGTTCAGCCGCTCTTCGAGCCCCGTACCTCCGGTGTTGACCTGGTAGAGGCCGTCGACGGTGTGGCTGATGAACCGGGGGAACTTGCCCTCGTCGTTGGCGTGAACGATCTCGATGAGTTCTTCTCGAGTGAGGACGGGATAGGGCAGGTGGATCTGGTGGCACGAATCGGGCCCGGGGTCGAGCAGGTTCGCTTCGGGACCGATGGCGCGACTGGCCGACGTGACCAGCTCTTCGCGGATCGCATCGAGTGGCGGGTTGGTGACCTGGGCGAAAAGCTGTGCGAAGTAGTCGAACAGCAGGCGGGGACGACTCGAGAGCACCGCGATTGGCGTGTCGGTACCCATCGATCCGATCGCCTCGGCTCCGCTCAGCACCATTGGCTCGATGAGCAGCTCGAGTTCCTCTTCGGTGTAGCCGTTGGCGACCAGCTGGGGAATCAGTGATTCGTGGACGGGATGGGGAATGTTGCGATTCGGCAGGTCACCGAGGGCCACCATCGATTCGAGCCACGTTGCGTAGGGCTTGGCTGCAGCGAACTCTCGCTTGAGTTCGGCATCGTCGACGATCCGACCCTGAGCGGTGTCGACCAGGAACATTCGCCCGGGTTCGAGACGGCCCTTGGCCACCACCTTCGACGCTTCGACGTCGAGTACCCCGACCTCGGAAGCCAAGACCACGATGCCGTCATCGGTGATCCAATATCGACTGGGACGCAGGCCATTGCGATCGAGAACAGCCCCGATGATGGTGCCATCGGTGAACGCCACCGACGCCGGACCGTCCCACGGTTCCATCAATGAGGCGTGGAACTTGTAGAAGTCGACCAGGGCTGGGTCCATGGTGGCGTGCTTCTGCCATGCCTCGGGGATCATCATGAGCACGGCGTGAGGCAGCGAATAGCCGCCGAGATGCAACAGTTCGAGCGTCTCATCGAACGAGGCGGTGTCGGAGGCGTCGGGGGTGACGATCGGCAGCAGTCGCTCGAGCCGGTCACCCCAGATCGGCGAAGCCAGCAGCGACTCTCTGGCGCGCATTCGGTTGCGGTTCCCGCGGACGGTGTTGATTTCACCGTTGTGGGCGACGAACCGATACGGGTGGGCCAACGGCCACGAGGGAAAGGTGTTGGTGGAGAAACGGGAGTGGACCAGGGCGATCGCCGTTTCTGCCCGTTCATCGCTCAGATCGGGGAAGAACGTGGTGAGCTGGGGCGTGGTGAGCATTCCCTTGTAGACGATGGTGCGTGCACTCAGACTGGGGAAGTAGACGTGGGCACCGATCGCCGCCGATGCCTCGTGTTCGATCCGTTTACGCACGATGTACGCCTCACGGTCGAGGTCGATACCGCTGAGACCGGTATCAGAGGTGAGGAAGAGCTGGTGAAACGACGGCATGACCCCGGCCGCCTGCGAACCGAGATCGGTCGGGTCGACTGGCACGTCACGCCAGGCGTGCACGGTCAGCCCCTCGCTCCGAGCAACGTCTTCGATGAACGACCTGGCATCGGCGGCTCCGGCCGGATCGGCGGGGAGGAACGCCATCCCGGTTGCATACGAGCCGACAGCAGGGAGATCGGGGACCAGATCGCGATACAGCCGGTCGGGAATCTGCAACATCACACCCGCACCGTCACCGGTGTTCGGTTCGGCGTTGGTTGCGCCGCGATGCTGCATACAGCGAAGGGCATATAGGCCGCGTTGCAAGATGTCGTGACTGGCACGACCGTGGAGATCGGCGACAAATGAGACTCCGCAGGAGTCGTGCTCGAATCGAGGGTCGTAAAGCCCTTGCGCAGCAGGAAGCGTGTTCCGCATGAAATTCTCCCGGTTTTGAGGGGTGGTGCAAACGGCGGGGACGGCACTGGCCCAGCCGGGAGGTTGCTCACTCTATCGCAAAGTACCGTTGATTCGAAGTTGGTTATCGCTGTCGTCGATCGGAAACGATCAATCGACGCCATCGACAGATGTTGAGTATCGTCACCATCATGATGACCGATTCGCACGCTGCTCCGGATCCCGCATCGCCGATCGGGCGCATGATGAGTGGCCTCGACTCGTCGCCAACTCCCTACCACGCCGTCGCCGAGGCGTCCCGTCGACTCGAGGCCGCCGGATTCGACCTCGTCTCACTCGATACGTCATTTCCTGTCGGCGCCGGCAAGCGTTTCGTCCGGCGTGGCGGTGCGCTGGTGGCATGGATGCAGCCCGAGGGCCCAATAGAGGGATACACCTTGGTCGGTGCCCACTCCGACTCTCCCAACCTGCGGGTGAAGCAACAGGCCGAGATCGCCTCGGCTGGCTGGTCGCAGTTGGGCATCGAGGTGTACGGCGGCGTACTTCTCAACAGTTGGTTGGATCGCGATCTCGGTATCGCCGGTCGGGTGCGAGTCCGGGTCGAGGATCGGGTCGAGACGAGGCTCGTCGTCGACCATCGACCGGTGCTGCGCGTGCCTCAGCTAGCGATCCATCTCGATCGCGAGATCCGCGAAACTGGACTTCTCCTCAACCCTCAGACGCAAATGACACCGCTTTGGGCTCTTGGGACCGATGCGCCCGGAGCGTTCCTTCGCTACATCGCCGAACTGGCTGGTGCCGACACCGAGCACATCATGGCCACCGAGATCATGGCGTTCGACACCCAGCGGTCGGCGATCGTTGGACGCGATGGCGACCTCCTCGCGTCGGCTCGCATCGACAACCAGTTCTCGTGCTTCGCTGCGATCGAGGGACTCCTGGCCGTTGCTCGTGAAGACACTGTTGCTCGTAAAGACACTGTGCCACGACGCGTGCCGGTCTTCGTCATGTTCGATCACGAAGAGATCGGGTCGACAACCGCGAATGGGGCAAACGGTCGTCTCGTTGCTTCGATGCTCGAGCGAATGGCAGCCAGCGCCGGTGCCGATCGTTCAGGGTTCCTGGAACAGTTGCAGCGCAGCATCGTGATCTCGGCCGATGGCGCTCACGCCACCCATCCCAACTACGAAGACAAGCACGATCCGCAGCATCCCATCGAGGTCAACGCAGGTGTCGTCGTGAAGCGGAACGCCAACCAGCGCTACGCGACCGACGCCGACTCCGAGTGGTTCATCCGCTCGGTCTGCGCCGATGCCGGACTCCCCCTCCAGACCTACCATCATCGCAACGATCTGCCATGCGGCTCGACGATCGGGCCGGTCACGGCGGCCGCCCTCGGCGTTCCGACCATCGACATCGGTGCACCACAATTGGCGATGCACAGCATCCGAGAAATGGCAGGCGTCGGCGACGTTTCCCACCTCATCGACACGCTGACGGCACTGTGGTCATCGCCCCTCCCGCTCAATCCCTGACCCCGGTCCCGTAGCTCCAACTCGTTGGCTGCGGCTCGGCAACGCAGAGGCGCGCCGGCACCCAGGTTCACCAAGAGCGCTGAGTAGCCGCGGTGGGTGGCGTGGCTCTCCCGCTCGGTGGGAGTTCGATCGATTGTCTCGGCATTGTTGCGAAGGCCTCGACCTAGTGTTGCTGCCCGCCTCCCACCCCACTACGTTTGCTCGGTCTGTCGGGTGCGGTGACGTGTCGTCGCTCCTCTCGCCCAGACCAACTCATGGCGAATGCCGCCGTGTTTGTCAATCTCTGTGGAGGAGAGTCGCGTGGAAATCATCCCGTATCTCGCCCTGGTGTCTGCAATCGCAGCGTTGGGGCTCGCCGTGTACTTC
>RCMY010005368.1_pt1 | contig 19873 bp, 20 predicted proteins | sample 2041341 | NCBI WGS metagenome assembly RCMY01 (sample SAMN09708234, study PRJNA481090) | Marine sediment metagenome, whole genome shotgun sequencing project. | reverse complement strand
GTGTCACGTGCACGCAAGATCGAGCGTTTCTTCAGCCAGCCCTTCCACGTTGCCGAAGTGTTCACCGGCGCACCAGGCAAGTACGTTCCGCTCAAGGACACCATCCGCGGCTTCAAGGGCATCGTTGACGGCGAGTACGATCACCTGCCCGAGCAGGCGTTCTACATGGTCGGCAACATCGAGGAAGCGGTCGAGAAGGGCAAAAAGATCACTGGCGAAGCTGCCTGATAACGCGAGGTTTGCCATGACATCCACGTTCCGTTGCGACATCGTCAGTGCCGAAGAGGAAATCTTCCGCGGCGAAGCCATCATGCTGGTGGCGACCGGTGAAATGGGCGAGCTGGGCATTGCGCCCAAGCACGCCCCCCTGATCACGCGCCTCAACCCGGGCAAGATCGTGGTGACGCTGCCCAATGGCGAGCAGCTGGATTTCGCCGTCACCGGCGGCATCCTTGAGGTGCAGCCGCAGGTGGTGACGATCCTGGCGGACACTGCGATCCGCGCCCAGGACATCGATGAGGCCGCGGTACGGGCTGCCAAGGAAGAGGCCGAGCGCATTCTGGCCCGTCGCGGCGAGCCGATGGAAGTGGCCGAAGCGCAAGCGCGCCTGGCCGAAGTGACGGTGCAATTGCAGGCACTTGAGCGCCTGCGCAGGAACATGAAGCACTGACACTGCATCACCCCGCGATCCCGACAACGCCGGCCCAGTGCCGGCGTTGTCATATACGCGGTGTCAGCGGCGGTAGACCCAGTGTCGCGACAGCAGGAAGCCCACGCCGCCCAGCGCGATCTCGACTCCGGGTTTTGCCAGCCACGCCCATTTCAGGCCCGCGTACCGGTTGATCGCGCCGAGTGACAGCGTGCTGATGGCGGTGGTGACCAGCCACATCAGCGCAAACCGGAGCAACTGCCGTCTGCCGACGACCGTGTCATCACCGGAGAAGGTGATGCGCCCGTTCAGCCAGAAACCCAGCAGCGCGCCACTGACGCGACCGGCGATGTTGGCAAGCTCCACCGACAGTCCGTGGTGGCTCAATGCGACCATCACTGCCCAGTCCAGCAGCCACTGCACCAGCCCGATACCCAGATACTGGCCACCCTGGCGCGACAGGCTCATTGGCACGCGCGTTCCCACCCGCGATTTCTGAACGCGTATGTCGACGGTGGTGTGGTCGGTGCTTTCACGGTCACCGCCGCATCCTAGCAGGCGATGCCACTCGCGTAGACGGCTAGAATTGACCCCGTTTGCGCATCAGCACGTTTCCTTTTTCTATCGGTTGTTACCGGAGTTCGCATGCCAGCACCGTTGCACGTCATCATCCTCGCCGCCGGCGAAGGCAAGCGCATGAAGTCGGCGCTGCCAAAAGTGCTGCAGAAGATCGCCGGTACCCCGATGCTGGGACACGTGATCGCTACTGCGCGATCGCTGCAGCCGGCCGGCATCCATGTGGTCTACGGCCATCGTGGGGAGCAGGTTCGCGCCGCGTTCGACGGACAGCCGGACCTGCATTGGACCGAACAGAAGGAACGACTGGGCACCGGACACGCATTGCAACAGGCAATGCCTGCCGTACCGCAGGACGCGCGCTTGCTGGTGCTCTATGGCGATGTGCCGCTGATCACCGGAGAAACGCTGCGGCGATTGCTGGAATCGACCGGGCGGATTGCGGTGCTGGTGGCCGACCTGGATGACCCGACCGGCTACGGGCGCGTGATGCGCGACGCTCAGGGCAATGTCGCGCGGATCATCGAGCAAAAGGATGCCAGCGCGCAGGAACGTGGCATCCAGACCGTCAATACCGGCATCCTGGTCGCAGACGGCGAGCCGCTGCGGCGCTGGTTGGAGCGGCTGGAGAACAACAACGTGCAGGGCGAGTACTACCTGACCGATGTCTTTGCGTCCGCCGCTGCCGAGTTCGCGCCTGCTGGAATGGTCCACGTGCGTGATCCCGTTGAAGTCGAGGGAGCCAACGATCCGTGGCAGCTCGCGCAGTTGGAGCGCGCGTATCAGTTGCGGGCCGCGAGGGCGCTCTCCGAGGCCGGTGCGCGACTGGCCGACCCGGCGCGTCTGGACGTGCGCGGTGAGGTCACGGTAGGCGGTGACGTGGAGATCGATGCGAACGTCGTGCTCGAGGGGCGCGTCGTTCTCGGCGATGGCGTCCGGATCGGCCCGTTCTGCCGGCTGCGCGACGTCACCCTTGGCGCCGGCACCGAGGTGCGGGCGCATTGCGACCTGGACGGCGTCGTGGTCGAAGGTGCGGCCACGATCGGTCCCTTCGCGCGTCTGCGACCGGGAACGGTGCTCGCCGACGGTGCCCACGTCGGCAACTTCGTCGAGATCAAGAACACCCATCTGGGCGTCGGCAGCAAGGCCAATCACCTGAGCTATCTCGGCGATGCCGCGATAGGCAGCGGGGTGAACATCGGCGCTGGCACCATCACCTGCAACTACGACGGGGTGAACAAGTCGCGCACGACGATCGAGGATGGCGCCTTCATCGGTTCCAACACCTCCCTGGTGGCTCCTGTCACCGTTGGCAAGGACGCCACGATCGCCGCGGGTTCGGTCATCACGCGCGCCGCACCGGAAGGCAAGTTGAGCGTCGCGCGTTCACGCCAGTCGGTGATCGAAGGTTGGCAACGGCCAACGAAGCGATAGCTGCGCGTTCCGGGAGCTCCGCGACCTGGATACATCGATGCCTCTGAAGGTGCGTCTGGACGCAAACGGCTAAACTGCCGGGCTACCTGCAGGAGTCCCAGTCATGTGTGGAATCGTTGGTGCGATCGCGGATCGCGATGTGGTCCCTGTTCTGATCGAGGGCCTGAAGCGGCTTGAATACCGCGGCTATGATTCCGCGGGCATCGCCGTGATCGACGGGTCGGAGGTGCGCCGGGTGCGACGTACCGGTCGGGTTGCGGAGATGGAAGGGGCGGCGATCGCCGAGAGCTTCCATGCGCAGTTGGGCATCGGGCATACCCGCTGGGCGACGCACGGCGGAGTGACGGAGGCCAATGCGCATCCCCACGTCAGCCATGGCGTAGCGCTGGTTCACAACGGCATCATCGAGAACCACGAGCAGCAGCGCGAAAAGCTCACCGCGATGGGCTACGAGTTCGAATCGCAGACCGACACCGAGGTCATCGCACACCTGATCCATTCGTTCCTTGCCCGGGGCGCGGATCTCCTGGCGGCGGTGCAGTCTGCTGTGCGCGAGCTGCACGGCGCCTACGCGCTGGCGGTGATCAGCCGCAAGGAACCGGGTCGGCTGATCGCCGCCCGCATGGGTTGTCCGCTGCTGATCGGCGTGGGCGAGGGCGAGAACTTCATCGCCAGCGACGTGTCCGCGATTCTGCAGGCGACCCGCAACGTGATCTTCCTGGAAGAAGGTGACACCGCGGAGATCACCCGCGATGCGGTGACCGTCTTCGGCCCGGACAACGAGCGCATCGAGCGCGAGGTACACCTCTCCGACGTTTCCCTGGCGTCGCTGGAGCTGGGTCCGTACAGCCACTTCATGCAGAAGGAGATCCACGAGCAGCCGCGTGCGATTGCCGACACCATCGAGGGCGTGATCGATGCCGCGGCGTTCTCCGCTGAGTTGTTTGGTCCCGACGCGGCGCAGGTGCTGGACGGGATTGAAGGCGTACTGATTCTCGCCTGCGGGACCAGCTATTACGCGGGTATGACCGCGCGCTACTGGATCGAGGCGATCGCCGGGTTGCCGTGTTCGGTCGAGATCGCCAGCGAGTACCGCTACCGCAGCGCGGTCGCCAATCCCAGGTACCTGGTCGTCACCCTGTCGCAGTCGGGCGAGACGCTGGACACGATGGAGGCCCTGAAGTACGCCAAGTCGCTGGGTCATGACAAGACCCTGTCGATCTGCAACGTGCCCGAGAGTGCGATCCCGCGCGCCAGTCGGTTGGTGTACTACACCCGAGCCGGTGCCGAGATCGGCGTGGCTTCGACCAAGGCCTTCACCACCCAGCTCGTCGCGCTGTTCACCCTGACTGCCACCCTGGCGAAGCTGCACGGTCGTCTGGACGAGGCGGGTGAAGCCGAATACATCGACGCGCTGCGTCACTTGCCGGGCAGTGTGCAGTACGCGCTCAACCTGGAGCCCCAGATCACTGCCTGGTCGGAGCATTTCGCACCCAAGGAACACGCGTTGTTCCTCGGTCGTGGCGTGCACTACCCGATCGCACTGGAGGGGGCGCTCAAGCTCAAGGAAATCTCCTACATCCATGCCGAGGCCTATCCGGCCGGCGAGTTGAAGCACGGTCCGCTGGCGCTGGTGACCGATGACATGCCGGTCGTCGTGATCGCACCCAACGACAGCCTGCTGGAGAAGGTCAAATCCAACATGCAGGAAGTGCGCGCGCGCGGCGGGCAGCTGTTTGTATTCACCGACGCCGACAGCAATTTCCACCCAAGCGAAGGTGTGCACGTGATCCGCGCGCAGCGCCACGTGGGTGTCCTCAGCCCGATCATCCACACCATTCCGGTGCAGTTGCTGGCCTATCACGTCGCCCTGGTGCGCGGTACGGATGTGGACAAACCCCGCAACCTGGCCAAGTCGGTTACGGTCGAATGAACCATCCTGGGCGGCGACACGCCCGATCCGTGCGAGGTGTTCAACGATGACCGATCCGACCCTGCTTGCCGTCAATCCCGGTGCCGACTCCGCGGTTCTGCGCAACCGCACCTTTGACGAAATTGCCATCGGCGACACTGCGAGTATGGATCGGACTCTGACCGCGGCCGACATCCAGTTGTTTGCGGTGGCGTCAGGCGACTACAACCCGGCCCATCTGGACCCGGTATTTGCCGCTGGTACTCCGTTCAAGGACGTGATTGCGCATGGCATGTGGGGCGCTGCGCTGATCTCCGCAGTCATTGGCATGCGCCTGCCTGGACCCGGTGCGATCTACCTGGGTCAGTCGCTGCGTTTCCGCGCTCCGGTAAGGATCGGCGATACGCTCACGGTCAGCGTCACCGTGTCCGAGCGCGATGCAGTGAAAAACCGTCTGCGCCTGGCGTGTAGCTGCGTCAACCAGGACGGGGTTGCGGTGATCACCGGCGAGGCCGACGTGTTGGCACCGACCGAGCGGATCGAAGTGCCGACCGCGAGCCTGCTTGAAGCACGCCTGAGCTTTGGCAACGACGGTGCTCGGCGACTGCTGGAACGTGCACGTTCGCTACCACCCGTGCGCACCGCTGTCGTGCATCCCTGCGACGAGCTGAGCCTGTCCGCGGCGCTCGAGGCACGCTCGGCCCAGCTGATCGACCCTGTGCTGGTCGCGCCGCGTGCGCGCATCCAGGCCATTGCCGAAGCCGCGGGGCTGGATCTGACCGGCGTCGAGATCGACGACGTTCCCCACAGCCACGCCGCCGCGAAGCGAGCGGTGGAACTTGCCCGCTCCGGCAAGGTCGGTGCGTTGATGAAGGGCAGTCTGCACACCGACGAACTGATGGCTGCCGTGGTCGATCCGACGCTGGGATTACGCACCGCACGCCGCATCAGCCACTGTTTCGTGATGCAGACTTCCTTTTACCCGCGTCCGTTCATCATCACCGACGCGGCGATCAACATCGCGCCGACGCTGGAGCAGAAGGCCGACATCATCCGCAATGCAATCGACCTCGCCCACATCATCGGCGTGGCAGAACCGCGGGTCGCCATTTTGGCCGCCGTGGAGACCGTCAACGCCGGCATGCCGGCGACCATCGATGCCGCGGCGTTATGCAAGATGGCCGATCGCGGGCAGATTACCGGTGGGATCCTGGACGGCCCACTCGCGTTCGACAATGCGGTATCGCTGGCTGCCGCACATACCAAGGGCATCGTCTCGCCCGTTGCCGGCGCGGCCGACATCCTGGTGGTTCCCGATCTGGAAAGCGGCAACATGCTGGCCAAGCAGCTGGAGTATCTCGGTGACGCGAGCATCGTGGGCATCGTGCTCGGCGCGCGCGTTCCGATCGTGCTGACCAGTCGCGCCGATTCGCTTCAGTCCCGCGTGGCCTCGTGTGCACTTGCGTCGATGGTGGCGGATCAGCAGCGCGTTACTCCACCTTGAGCGAGCTCATTCTCGCGCTCAATTGCGGATCGTCGAGCATCAAGTTCGCGGTGTTCGACAGTTCGCAAACCCCGCTGCCTCGACAGCCGCTCTGGAACGGCAAGGTCGATGGCATCGGCAGTGCGGCACCGACGTTCGGCGAAACCGGCGTCGTGCCGGGTCCCGTCGAACTGGGTCGGGAGCGGCCGTACCACGACGCCCTCCTGCAGATCCGGGACCGGGTGCGCGCGCGACTGGATGGGCGTCGCCTGAAGGCGGTCGCGCATCGCGTGGTGCACGGTGGCAGCAAGTATTTTGAGCCGGTCAGGGTGGATGCGGCGGTGCTGGCCGACCTGAAAACATTTATCCCGCTCGCGCCTTTGCACCAGCCATTCGCACTGGAGGCGATCTCCGAGTTGCTGGATGCCAGTCCTGAACTGCCGCAGATCGCCTGCTTCGATACGGCGTTCCACCACACCATGCCAATGGTCGAGCAGCTGTTGCCGCTGTCGTGGGATGCGTGGGAGCGTGGTTTGCGCCGCTACGGTTTCCATGGGCTGTCCTACGAATACGTATCGGTCGCGCTCCCCGAGCACCATGGCGACCGGGCGCGTGGTCGCACCATCGTGGCCCACCTCGGCAGCGGCGCCAGTCTCTGCGCGATGCAGGATCTGCGCAGTGTCGCCACCACGATGGGCTTCTCTGCGCTGGACGGTCTGATGATGGGCACGCGCACCGGTGCGCTGGACCCGGGCGCGGTGCTGTACCTGATGGAAATCGAGAGGCTCACCCTGGAAGAAGTCGGTCACCTGCTCTATCACCAGTCGGGGCTGCTCGGGGTGTCCGGTGTGTCGTCCGATCCGCGCGATCTACTGCCGCTGGAAGCCGGGAATCCCCGGGTGGAGGCGGCATTGGCGCTCTACGTGCGCCGCATCGTGCGCGAGATCGGCGCGCTGACCGCGGTGCTCGGTGGACTCGACATGCTGGTCTTCACCGCCGGCATCGGCGAGCACAATGCGGTTCTGCGCGAGCGTGTGTGCATAGCGCTGGAATATCTCGGCGTGACCATCGATACCAGCGCCAACGAGACGCATGAGCAGGTCATTTCGAAGCCGGATGGTGCCGTTATCGTTGCCGTCGAGCTGACCAATGAGGAATGGATTGCCGCCACGCGTGCCAATGAGATGGTCGCCTGAGCCCGCCACACGGGTCATCCGGCGGCGGTAGGGCCATGGGTTTACACAGCAGCGAAATCTCGTGCTAGTCTCCGCGCTCGAAGGGGAGTAGCTCCCAAACGCTGTACCCGTCAATACGAGCTTCGGCTCCGGCGCAGCGGCATTCCCATCAGGGAATGTGAGCAAGACCTTCGCGAGTCGCTGCACGATTCCGGCAACAGCCGGACTCGCGCAGCGGCGCCCGATTGCATGTTGGCACTTCGTCAGCAGGTCGGCAACGCGAAGGACTTACCCGATGGAAATGTTTGCCAACCCCGAACTGTGGGTCGCGCTCGCGACACTCACCGCGCTCGAGCTTGTACTCGGGATCGACAACATCATCTTCATTTCCATTCTGGCCGGGCGACTGCCGGTCCATCAGCGTGACCGCGCGCGGAAGGTGGGCATCCTGCTGGCGGCGGTTACCCGGCTGATGCTGCTGTTCGCAATCGTATGGATCATCGGGCTGACGGCGCCGCTGTTCAGCGCGTTCGGACACTCGTTTTCCTGGCGCGACCTGATCCTGATCGGCGGCGGACTGTTCCTGATCGGCAAGGCCACCCACGAGATCCACCAGAGAGTCGAAGGCCCGCCGACCACAGTGACGGCGGCTGCGGCGACGTCGTTCGCAGCGGTGCTCGCCCAGATCATGGTGCTGGACATCGTGTTCTCGCTGGACTCCATCATCACCGCGGTCGGTATGGTCGACGAGCGCTGGGTGATGGTGACCGCGATCTTGATTTCAATCGTCTTCATGCTGGCGTTCGCGCGCCCGATCAGCGAGTTCGTCGAACGCCATCCCACGGTCAAGGTGCTGGCATTGAGCTTTCTGCTGATGATCGGTCTGGTGCTGATCGCGGACGGTTTCGGCGTGCACATCCCCAAGGGCTATGTATATGTCGCGATGGCGTTCTCGGTGTTCGTGGAGTTGATCAACCTGTGGATCCGGCGCCGGGGCGCGGCGACCGGGACGATGGCGTCCGACGTTGACAGCGTCTAGCCGAATCGCCTCTCCATAAACGCGTCCTTCGCGGCGCGGACCACGCTGCCGTCGTCGTCCACCGAATATTCCCTGTCGCGCCTTGTTACGGCTGAAGGGGTTCTGCAGCCCGATCAGACCATCAGCAACCAGCAAGCGCGCAATTGCCTGATACTCCCGGCCCGCGGTCGCGGGCTTCCGCCCTGATGCTTGCGGACAATATCGCTTGCCCCTGTCTTGAGTCCTGCGATCTGCTTGAACATGGTTTCCCTCCCAGGATGGATCTCAACAACACCTATACGAGCCGAGACGATTCATCCGGACAGTGGCCTCAGCCAGCCGCGGCCACAAGGCTCAGCAGCAACGCGCTCTCCATCACCTCGGTGCTCGCCCCCAGGCAGTCGCCAGAGATGCCACCCAGTTGCCGCCGCCAGTAGACGGTGATCAGAATCGCCAGCGCCAATGCAAGCAGCAGGGGCGGTCCCAGCCACCAACTCAGCGTGCTCAGGAGCAGCGCCCATAGTCCGATTTCGGCACGCCCGGGTGTCCAGCTGAAGCGTTCGGCCATGCCGGTGTGCAGCGAGGGCAGGCGACGGCTCCACCACAGCGTGCCCCAGCGTGCCCACGCGGGGATCAGGATGATCGCCCAGGGCCACGGCCCAGCGGCCAGTTCAGCCAGCAGTACCAGCTTGAGCAGCAGCTGCATGATGATCGCGACGACACCGAAAACACATGCGGATCCTTGAGCACCTCCAGGAATCGCTCTGGGTTGCGATGGGCAGCGCCGAACGCATCGGCCACGTCGCCCAGGCCGTCGATATGCAACGCGCCGGTCACCCACACCCAGAGCAGCAGCGCCAACACGGCGGCCAGCCATGGCCGCTGGTCGAACACGAATAAAGGTATCACCAGCAAACCACCGATGATGATCCCGACCAAGGGAAAATAAGCGGCGCTTCTTGCCAGCTCGCGCGGCTCGAATTCCCGCAGTTGCGGGGTCGGCAGTCGGGTCAGGAACTGCATCGCGAGTATCAATCCACGCAGACTCACGGCTGCCGTACCTCCAGCAACTCGCCCCATGGTCGATCCTCACGGCCGCATTCCAGACGCAGGCGCAGGCGGGTGCCGTAATCGATGCGCAGCGCCCAAAGCGCAGGTAACGGAAAGCCGCAGGCCAGCGCCAACGCCATCCGTAGCGCGCCGGCGTGGCTGACCACCAGCGTCACCGCGGAGTGATCGCTGCCTGGGTTCTCGATCAAGGCCGCCAGCGCGGTGCCGATCCGGGTCTGGAACGCAGCCCAGAGTTCACCACCGGGTGCCGGACTGGTCAGCGGATCCGCATGGAATGCAGCAAGCGCGGTGGGCTCGATATCGCGCGCATGTCGCCCGTCCCAATCGCCGAAGTCGTACTCGCTCCACGCGTCATCAACGATCACGCTCATGTCGCGAACGTCCGCCAGCGCGAGCGCCGTGTCATGCGCACGCTTCAATGGTGAGGTGATGACCTTGGTCCACTCCAGCCCGCTGCAGGCGGCGACCACGGCATCAGCGGCCAGCGGTGTCAGGGGACTATCACTACGGCCGTCGAGATGCCCGGTACGACCCGTAGAGGCATGCCGAACCAGGTCGATAATCATGGGTTGATACTGGCCGTTGGCTGGTTCGTGTCGCGATCGGATACCTCCGCCTGTGCGAACGTCGCCATGTTGTTGTGCAATGCGCACGCCAGCCGTAACAGCGGTATCGCCAGCACTGCACCGCTGCCTTCGCCCAGCCGCAACCCCAGGTGCAGCAGCGGTTGCGCGTCCAGAGCGCGGAGCACATGGGCATGACCTTTCTCTGCGGACTGATGCGAAAACAGCAGCCACGGACGCACGCCGGGATTGATCCGCACCGCCGCCAATGCCGCTACCGAGACGATGAAGCCGTCCACCAGCACCGGCACATTCTGCTGGGCGGCTGCCGTGATCGCGCCGGTCAATGCAGCGATCTCCATGCCGCCGACCCGTCGCAGCGCTTCCAGCGCCGGTGTCTCCGCCAGCCGTATCGCCTCGTGGTGCAGCGCGATTCCGCGTTCCACAACCGCCTGTTTGTGCGCCAAAGCGCTCGCGTCCAGCCCCGTGCCAGTCCCGACCAGTTCGGCGCACCGCAGGTCTTCCAAGGCGCATGCCAGTGCACTGGCCGCGCTGGTATTGCCGATGCCCATTTCCCCGAACACCAGCACGTCGATGCGGTTTCCCATCGCGGCTGCGACCGCGCGGTGGCCGGCTGCCAGGGCGTGTGAGAGCTGGTCCTCGCTCATCGCCGGGCCGGTGCTGAAATCGGCGGTCCCAAGGCAGGCCTTATCCACATGGATGCCGGCGATCGGCGCACTCGCGCGCGTGCCGACGTCGATCACCCGCAACGGCAGCCCCAGCTCGCGCGCCAGAACCGATATGGCCGCGCCGCCATTGGCGAAGTTGTGCAGCATTTCCACCGTGACCGCCGACGGATAGGCGGAGACGCCTTGCGCGGTGACGCCGTGATCGCCCGCGAACACGATCACCGGCACTCGCACCGCCTGCGGTCGGTCGCTGGATTGCAGCCCGGCCAGCTCGCATGCCAGCCACTCGAGGCGACCCAACGAACCTGCGGGCTTGGTCAGCTGGCGCTGGCGCTCCAATGCTCGATCCCGGTACGACTGTGAGGGTTCGCCACATTCTTGGCGCAACCACTCCCTGCTACTTTGATCGCTCATAGGGCGGCCAGATAATCCAATCGGCCATTCTAGCCGCCGGCCACGGCAGCATTGACCTCGTCGCTGGTTGCGAAGGCACGTTTGCAGTTAATCGGACTCGTGAGTGCGGCGACCCGTGCCCGCGCCCGATCTTGTCGAGTGTTCTGTAGCTCGCGATCGCGTATCATTCGCGGGCTTTCAGGTGACCTGCGGACATTTGCGTCCGTGGGTTGAAACGGGAAGCCGGTGACTTTCCATGCACGCACCCGTGCCTGCCATGGACCATTCCGGCACTGCCCCCGCAACGGTAAGCGAGACGAGCTGAAGCAGGTCGCCACTGTGCCATGCACGGGAAGGCGCTTCAGCGGCACCGGCTGGTCCGGCGCACTCGCGAGTCCGGAGACCGGCCTGGAAGTCGACTGGTTGCGACGCGGCGGGCGTTGCGGCGGCCATGCCGTCGCTCGCCGGCATTTCCGCAGTTTCCCGTGCCGACCAACTCCCTTTTTTGCCGGCACCCATAAACCGCCGGCGTCTGGAGTTCCTCGACAATGTCTCAGTTCCGAATTCTTGCCCTGGCCATCGGGCTGGCCCTGCCTGCGGTTGCCTCCGCCCAGCAAGCCACCGATCTTGACCAGATCGTGGTTACGTCGACCCGCACTCCGATCGCACTGGAAGACGCCATCGCGCCGACCCAGGTGATCGATCGCGCGGCGATCGAGCGCAGCCAGGCCCGCTCGCTGCAGGATCTGCTGCGCGGACGCGCCGGCATCAACCTGACCAACACCGGCGGTCCCGGCAAGCAGACCTCGCTGTTCCTGCGCGGTACCAACTCCAGCCATACCCTGGTGATGATCGACGGCGTGCGCGTGAATTCCGCGGACTTTGCCGCTGCCGCGTTGCAGGACATCCCGGTTGATCAGATCGACCGCATCGAGATCGTGCGCGGTCCCAGCTCCAGCCTGTACGGCTCGGAGGCGATCGGCGGAGTGATCCAGATCTTCACCCGGCGCGACCAGGACGGGTTCACTCCGCGCCTGTACGCCGGTGCCGGCAGCCATGGACTGCTCGAGGGCGGTCTCGGTTTTGGTGGCGCGGGTGAGCGCGGCTGGTTTGGCACTGATTTCAGCTACCAGCGCACCGATGGCATTGACGCCTGCCGCGGCTCGGCGACTCTGTTTCAGGGATGCTACGCCGATGAACCCGACCGCGACGGTTACCTCAGCCGATCACTGAACCTGCGCGGCGGCTACACCCTCACCGATACCCTCAGCGTGGAAGCCAGTGTGCTTCGCGCCGAAGGTGAGAACGAGTACGACGGTTTCTACAACTACACCGAATCGGTGCAGCAGATCATCAGCGGCAAGTTGCGCTACACACCCAGCGAGCGCGTCGCGGTGACCGTGAATGCCGGTCGCAGTGACAACGAGGCGGACAACTACAGCGCCGGCGTCTACGCCAGCACCAGCAACACCCACCGCGATGTCGCCTCGGTGCAGGGCGATTTTGGTCTGGCAGCGGGGCAATTGCTCAGCGCCGGTGTGGACTGGTACCAGGATCATCTGGACAGCAGCACCGCGTATGCGGTCGACAGCCGCGACAACACCGCGCTGTTCGTCCAGTACCAGGGTAATTTCGGTGCGCACCAGTTGCAGGCGGGTCTGCGCAATGACGACAACGATCAGTTCGGCAACCACACCACCGGCTCGCTGGGATGGGGAATGGCACTGGGCGAGGAGTTCCGGTTGACTGCCAGCTATGGCACCGCGTTCAAGGCACCGACCTTCAGCGACCTCTACGATCCGTGGAGCGGCGTGCCGACCTTGGAACCCGAGCAGTCCAAGAGCTTCAACCTCGGTTTGGCGCAATCGGGAAACCAGTGGAACTGGGCACTGGATGTCTTCCAGACGAGCATTGATGACCTGATCAGCTACGACTCGACCACCTTCATGATGAGTCAGGTGGAAAAAGCCCGGATCCGCGGCGCCGAGTTCACTGCGGACACCACGCTCGCGGGCTGGGAACTGTCCACCCAGCTCAGCCACATTGATCCGCGCAACCGCACCCCCGGCAGCCAGTACGGCAACCTGTTGGCTCGACGCGCGCGTAACACCGGCCGGGTCGATATCGACCGCGCGATGGGTGACTGGCGCATCGGAGCGACGGTCAGTGGCGCGAGCAAGCGCTACGACGATGCGGTCAACAGCGCGATGGTGGGCGGATACGGCACCACGGATCTGCGGGTTGAATATGCGCTGAGCCCGTCATTGACGCTGCAGGCACGTGCGACCAACGTGTTCGACCGCGACTACGAAACCGTGGCCTGGTACAACCAGCCAGGTCGGGAGTACGGCTTGCGTTTGAAGTACCAGCCGGCCCGCTGACCTTTTCGGGTGCCAGGGTTGTAAACCACAACGCCCCGATCCCGGGGCGTTGTGGCAGGTGCAGTCGCGGATTTCCGGGGTCAGTCCGGATCGTGGTCATCCGGGCGCGGCGCGACCGTATCGGCGGTCAGCACCGTGGTGGTCACCGGGCCTGCGGGCGGCTTGTTGCGCGGCGGCGGCAGATCGTCGATGGCGGACTCGGCGGCGTCAACCAACTCGGTGCGCCGCTCCTGCGGGACGTCCTGCCAATGGCAGTCCTGTAGCGCACCTTCAATGGAATACAGCAGGTTGAGAGTGGGCCTGAAGCCGGCGCGCTTGACCCGCATGAACGCCTCGACCGGGCCGACTTCCGCCAACTCGGCACGCGAGCGCAAGCCCACCTGACGTAGCCACGCGGTGGATTTGGGGCCGATATTGCGCAGTTTCTCTTTCATGCCAGCGATTCCACGTAGATGCTGGCCAGCGTTTCCAGTCCGTACTGATCATCGGCGTCGAACCGCTCCCGCTCGGGACTGTCAATATCGAATACCCCGATCAGATGGTCATCGCGAACCAGCGGAACAACGACTTCAGAGCGTGACGCCGAATCGCAGGCGATGTGTCCGGGGAACGCGTCCACGTCCGCGACGCGCTGGGTCTGCCGACTGGTCGCGGCGGCCCCGCAAACCCCCTTGTCCAGCGGAATGCGCACACACGCCGGCAAGCCCTGAAAGGGGCCAACGACAAGCTCATGACCATCGTGGAAGTAGAAGCCGACCCAGTTGACTGCTGGCAGTGCGTGATAGACCAGCGCTGACAGGTTGGCGGCGTTGGCGATGCGGTCGCGCTCGCCGGAGAGGAGGGCGCGGGCCTGTGCGGCCAACTCGGCGTATTGCTCCGGCTTCGAGCCGGAAAGCGTGGTGGCAGTGAACATGCGCACCAGTCTAGCAGCGCGGTTGAAGCCGTTCAGCTCAGCCGCCCAGACGCCGTGCTCAACCAGCGGAGAAAGCTCGGGCGGGTCTTGGCCGGAACGCAGGCAACAAAAAACCCGGAGGCTTGCGCGTCCGGGTTTGATGCTCCCGCCGTGGCGGGACGAGGCCGAATTACTTGGCCTTGGAAGCCTTGGCAGCCTGCTGCGCGAAAGACTGAGCCTTCTCGTTGACCGCCTGGCCAACCTGCTCGGCGCTCGCCTGAGCGGACTTGGCGGCGGACTCGAGCTGGCCCTTGGCGATCTCTGCGATCTGCTCATTGGCCTTGGTGGTGCGGCCCATCACTTCCTGGCTGACGGCAACGCCGCGCTCGACGTTGTCACGTGCAACCTGGACGCCCTTGGGCCAGACGGTCTTCAGCGCCTCGGCGTCGCGCACTTCGGCTGCTTCACCGATGAACGCGAAGGTGGCGTTGGCACGATCCTGGATCGCAGCCAGCTGCAGGCCGAACAGGGCTTCGGTGTTCTCGACGGCCAGGCGGTTGATCTGCGCGGCGGCATCGGCGAACTGGCGCGTGGCGGCGGCAAACTGCTCGTTGAATTGGGTGTACATGAAGGACTCTCCTGCTGCGGTCGACAAGAGATTTGTCGATTTGTGCGTTGCAGCATATCCCGCCGTATGTTGCGATGCAACATATGCCGATTCAGGCGATTCAGCTTCCAGTCAACTTCGGCCCTCGGGGCCAGATCCACACCTGCGCTCAGCCGCGGTAACGGCAGCCTGACGTGCAGGTCTCGTGCACCACGATCTCGCTGAGCAAGGGCAGAGCTGGCTTCAAACGTTCCCAGATCCACAGCGCGAGGCGCTCGCTGGTCGGATTCTCCAGCCCGGGTACGTCGTTGAGATAGTGATGGTCGAGCTGGTCATACAATGGCTGGAAGGCTTTCTTGATGTCGGAGAAATCCATGATCCAGCCGGTGTGCTCGCCCGGTTCGCCTTCCACGTGGACATCGATCCGGAACGAGTGCCCGTGCAGGCGCGCGCACTTGTGGCCTTCGGGGACGTTCGGCAACAGGTGCGCCGCTTCCAGGGTGAAACTCTTGAAAATGTTCATGGCGCCATTGTATCGGGACCGCGCTCCGGTACCTGAGGCGGGAACCCGTTTCTGCGAGGGTGCGGATTCGTTCCCGGCGCGCTGGCGTGGCACGATGTACGGACATGGAAACTCTCTCCAAACCGTCGACGGTCATCGATCTGGCCCTGCTGCGTCGCGGTTGCGCCCAGTGTTCGTTGCGCCAGCTCTGCCTGCCGGCGGGAATCGGGTCGTCCGAGTTGCAACAGCTTGACGACATTGTGCGGCGTCGGCGTCCGGTCAACCGCGGTGAATCGCTGTTCCGTGCCGGCGACCGGTTGGGTGCGGTCTATGTTGCCCGCGACGGCGCCTTCAAGACCGTCAGTACCACTGAGGACGGCGATATGCAGGTGGTCGGCTTTCATCTTGCCGGTGAGTTGATCGGCTTGGATGCACTTGGTGAGGGCGTGCACCGTTGCGACGCGGTGGCATTGACGGAAGCCAACGTGTGCGAAGTGCCCTTTGAGCAGTTGACCGCCGTGGCTGCGCAATTGCCGGGTCTTCAGCAACAGTTGATGCGGGTGATCGGCCAGAGCGTGTCGCGCGACCAGGATCACCTCCAGATGCTGGTCCGAAGGCAGGCCAACGAGCGCATTGCGATGTTCCTGCTGGACCTCAGCGACCGCCTGCGAAATATCGGCGAGTGCGGCACGCAGTTCCGCCTGCCGATGAGCCGCGAGGACATCGCCCATTTCCTTGGTTTGGCGCTGGAGACGATAAGTCGCGGCTTCACCCGACTGCAGGATGACGGCGTGATTGCCGTCATCGGGCGCAAGGTCCAGATCCTCGATGCGGCGGAATTGCAGCGTTTGGCCCATGGCGGCGAAGTAACCTCCCGGCTCCAACGCGGCGCGAGCGGCTGACCGTCAGGCACATCGTCTGGCATCTACAAGCGGAGACGCCCGCGTCAGGTTGGGCGCGGCAGACAACCCAGCGCACCCAGCAGTCCGTGCATCGCCGGCACCTGCATCAACCATGGCGATGCGAGGGTGAGCAGCCCGGCAGCAAGGACCAGCAGGCCCGCGCCCATGCGCCAGCCGCCACGTTGCAGTCGCTGTCCGAGACGGGCACCCGACCAGGTCAGTGACACCATCAACGGAAGCGTGCCCAATCCGAACGCGGCCATGGTCAGCGCGCCATTGCGGGCGTCGGCCTGCAACCATGCCGCGGCGAGCATCGTGGTGCTCAGCCCGCACGGCATCCAGCCCCACAGCATCCCCAGACCGATCCGTTTGGCGCTGGTGTTGGCCGGCAACAGGCGGCGCTGCAGTGGCCGCAAGCGTGCCCACAGCTTGCCCGTACCCGGCCCTGACAGAAAGGCCAGCCGCCCCTTGCGATCCAGCAGTCGCAGTGCGACCACGACCAGAACCACGCCCACCCCGGCGCGCAACGCCCACGCCAGCCACTCCACGCGGGCGATATCCAGGATGCCGTGGCCCACGCCGCCGGCGATAGCGCCTGCCAGGGTGTAGCCCAGGACCCGGCCAAGATTGGGTTCGAACGCATATTTCCAGCTCGCCCGCGGGCCCATTGCCGAGAAGCCGGTGGCGATCCCACCGCACATGGCCGCGCAGTGAACACCGCCCATCAGACCGGTCAGTACGGCAGCCCCCAGCGTCAGCCAGTCGAGTGGCACCGCTAGTCCTGCGGACCCCGGCGGCCGTCGCCATCCGAGCGCGGCCGATCGGGAACGTCGGGGGCGGGTACCGCAGGTGACGGGGAATCAGCGGCGGCTGCCGGCGGTGCGGGGACCCGTCGTGCTGCAGGCGGGCGGTCATGTTCGTCGTCGCGAAGGATGTCCAGCGCGGGTGTGTCGAGATCCTCGAACTGGCCGCGCTTGACCGCCCAGATGAAAAACCACAGGGCCACGCCAAGGGCCAGCATGCTGACTGGAATGAGGAACAGCAGGATATTCATGGGCGGACCTCCGCGGCCGGCAGGTTGGGGCTGGGCGCCGCGACGGCAGACGGCGTCCGGGTGAGGCGCAGCGCATTCACCGTCACGATCAACGAGGACAGCGCCATCCCCAGCGCGGCGATCCACGGGGTCACCATGCCTGCGGCGGCCAACGGCAACGCCAGAAGGTTGTAGCCGATGGCCCACGCAATGTTCTGATGAATGATCCGGCGGGTCCGCCGTGCAACGCTTATCGCTTCTGGAATGCGCGACAGTGACGTGCCCGTCAGCACCAGATCGGCGGCACGCTGGGCGAGCGCGGCCCCCTCGCCGATGGCCAGCGACACATCCGCACCGGCAAGCACCGGCGCGTCGTTGAGTCCGTCACCGATCATCGCCACGATGCGTCCTTCGGCTTGCATCGCGCGCGCAAAAGCGAGTTTGTCTTCAGGGGTTTGACGCGAATGCGCGTCCGGAATTCCGACCTGTTTGGCGAAGCGCTCCACTGCTGGGGCGGCATCGCCGCTGGAGAGGTGCACCGAGAGGCCCAACTCGCGCAGCGACGCTACCGCGATCCGGGCATCCGTGCGCTGCGATTCGGCCAACTGGAACCGCGCGACGGCCCGCTCGCCATCGCCCAGCCAGATCCAGCCGTCATCTTCCGCGTTGGCGGCGAACCCGGCCTGGCCGAGGCGCCACAAGGTGCCGTCCACGACACCCGCGATGCCCTGACCCGGCTCCGCAACCACGTTCTGGGCAGACAGCGCGCCTTCAACCCGGGCGAACGCCACCGCGATGGGATGGCCGCTGTCGCGCTCCAGCGCCGCGGCGATACGCAATACCTGCTCGCGGTCCAGTTCTGCGCACGGTTCCACCGCCGTCAGGGCGGGGCGACCGTCGCTGAGGGTGCCGGTCTTGTCGAATACGATGTCCGTGGCGTCGGCCAGACGATCCAGCGCGTTCTCCCGCACCGCCAACACCCCGAGGCGGGCGAGCGCACCGTGCGCGGAAGCCAGCGCTGCCGGTACTGCCAGCGACAGCGCGCACGGGCAACTGATCACCAGTAGCGCCAGCGTGACCTCGAACGCCCGCGAAGGATCATAGGCACGCCAGCCGAAGTAGACCGCGATGGTGGCAATCAACAGGCCGCTGACAAAGTAATGCGCAACGCGCTCGGCGAAACGCGCCAGGGCGGGACGCTGGGACTGCGCCTGCTCGACCATTCGGGCCAGCTGTGACAGACGGGTCGCGCTGCCGGTCTCGGTGATACGCACGCGGGCCGGATGCTCGCGGCACACCGTGCCGGCGTACACCGGGTCGCCGGCGGATTTGGCGACCGGGCTGGATTCGCCGGTCAGCAGCGCCTCTTCAAACCGGGCGCGTGCGTCCAGCAGCTGCCCGTCGGCGGGCACGACCTCGCCTATCGCAACACACGCGATGTCGCCGATCACCAGGGCCGGCAGCGGAACCGATTCGCGGCTTCCGTCTTCCAGTTCCCGGGTCGCGAACGCCGGTCGGGCTCTGGCCAGGGCATCGACCTGTGCGCTGGCGATGTTGCGCGCCCGCTTCTCCAGCATTCGCGCGATCGACAACAGGAACACGAACATCACCGCCGCGTCGTACCAGACATGCTCGCTGCCGCGGATAGTGCCGACCACGCTGGCGAAGTACGCCAGCAAAGTCGACCCGGCGATCAGCGTGTCCATGCCCAGTTGACGGTGACGCAGCTCGCGCCAGGCGCCGATGAGGAACGGCCAGCCGGCGTAGAACACCACGGGCGTCGCAGCCAGGAACGTCAGCCAGCGAAAGAAATCGCGCGTGGGAATCGGCATCGACCCGGTGGTGTCCAGGTACAGAGATCCGGCCAGCATCATTGCCTGCATGGAGCCCAGACCGGCGATGCCGATGCGGATCAGGTCGCGGTTGCGCTGGCGCCGGTTTTCCCGCTCGCGCGCCTCGCCGCTGGCCAGATAGGGCCGATAGCCCAACGCGACCAGCCGCTGCAAAGGACGAGATAGTGAGGTCTCAGCGGGATCCCAGGTAATCCGGATACGGCCGGTGACCGCGTTGGCGCCGGCTTCCATGATGCCGGGCTCGCGCGTCAGCGCGCGGTCGATCAACCACGCACATGCCGCGCAGCGCATGCCGTCGGTGAGCAGGGTGATTTCGCGGCCCCCGGGGACGTCGTGCGCGTGTTCGGCCAACAGCTCGTCGCGGTCCCAGACCGCCAGGTCGACGGGATCGGTACCCACCCGCCCGGCGTGCTGGCTGCGCAGCTGGTAGTAGTCGCCAAGGTCGGCTTCGCGGATCCATTGCGCGGCCGCCGCGCAGCCGTCGCAACAGAACAGGCGCGACGCACCGTCCAGCTCAACACGCGCCGGAGAGGCCGGCAGGACTTCGCCGCAGTGATGGCAGCCGCCGCTGTCGGCCAGCAGCGCATCAGTGGGTCGCGCCCGGCCGGGACTCAGGGCCGCCGCCATCGCACGGCCCTATCGGGCCTGCAGCGAGGGTCGCAGGTTGGTGGCCTGCTGGCCCTTGGGCAGTCGTCCCTGCAGGCGCCAATGCGCATCTTCGGGACCCAGCTGGAGCCTCC
>RCMY010001798.1_pt1 | contig 19884 bp, 18 predicted proteins | sample 2041341 | NCBI WGS metagenome assembly RCMY01 (sample SAMN09708234, study PRJNA481090) | Marine sediment metagenome, whole genome shotgun sequencing project. | reverse complement strand
CGGTCGCGTTACCATATCGATAGAAGCTTCCAAACCGACTCCATCGAGAAACTGCTTCAATCCGACTCGCTCGATAGTTTCACCGATGCGCTCGTGATCAAAGCCATTGTCATTCCACCATTCAATCATGGTTTCAGTGAGGTGTATGAAGTTCTCAACATCCTCATCCGTCTCCATCTTAAGAAAAGGCACGATCATGGTCCCGCCCATAGTACCTACTTTCAGGACGTTCTTACCGCCAAGCAACAGAGTCACACCTCTGTCTTTCCCAGGAGACAGCGCTTGCGGCATCACATTTATGCAGTGCATACAGTGGACACAATTTCTATTATCGATGACCATTGTTCCTTTCTGCAATAAGATGGCACGGGTCGGGCAATTATTGATGACGATATTTACCAGGCTATCTATGCTGTTCTTATCAATCCAGGTTTGCACAGCTGCGGAATCAATCTGGATCGAATCTCGCCACATGCCGATAACCGCCATGTCGGAACGAAAGATGGAATTACTGCAGTCGTTAGGACAGCCGGAAAATTTGAATTTGAATTTATAATTGTACTGCGGGCGGTGAATTTCACTTACAAAGTGCGTCAATGTTTTGTAGTGCAACTTTAAGGTGTCATAACAGGCATGTTCACATCGGGCCGGGCCAACGCATGAGGTGGCAGACCGCATAGCGGCGCCTGCCCCGCCAAGATCCCAACCAGCCTGATTAATCTCGTCAAAACATTCCTGTACTTTTGCCTCTTCAATTCCCTGCAGCATGATGTCTCCTGTCTGTCCATGCAGGGCAATTAATCCTGAACCGTGCTTTTCCCAGGAGTCGCAGAGAGTACGCAACATTTTCGTGTTGTAGTGCAGTCCGGGAGCAGGCTGAACGCGGAAGGTATGAAATTCGGCCGCTTCCGGAATTTTATCCTTGATCATGCTGCGGCGGCCGACAATTCCACTGCCATAGCCGTGAACGGTCACCAGACTTCCCCGCCAGTAGCCTGTTTTGGTTTGATAGGAATACTCGAGCTGGTCCAGCAAGCCACGCAGTATTGGTTTTCTGGTGCGCTCGGCCAATTCTTTGAGACCGGAAATAAAGCTTGGCCATGGCCCGTTTTCCAACTCATCGAGCATGGGGGTTGGATTGAGGAATTTATTTTCTTGAGAAGTGGTTGTTTTTTCAAATGCACTATTTTTTTTGGCTGTAGTCATATCATTTCTCCTGATTGAGTAACCGGCAGCAAATATATAGTTATTTCAGTGATAAAAGAGGAAGAACATCGTTTCTCCAGCTCCTTTTCTGGTATTACGAGGCAACAAAACATGAACCATCTTGCGCAATTTAACTGATTGAGAAACACACTGATTTTTATTTATCACATTATAATGCATAAACCTTAAAAGAAATTGATATAAGTCAATTTCTTTCTAAAAAAGTACGGTTGGTCGGCATCGCCATGAAAAAGGCGGGAACGGATAAGGAAGCCTTGCGCAATGAAATTGAGGCCACTAAAAAAATGTCTCCATCTCCGGCAGCAACGAGGTACCATCAGGACTCCAACACATTCAAGCTCAATGCAGAAATAGTAGTGAAACTCTCTAGTTTTATACAGAAAGAACCAGACACGAGTGCTTGTTTTTTGCCAAAAAGTCAACGCGTCATAGTAAACGTTGGGTGTAGAAAGGAAATTGTCATAGCATGACATCCGTGTTATCATGTTTTTATGGTAAAATCGTTTAATAATAAAGGCACAGAAGACATATTTAACGGTCAAAATACCAAAGAAGCGAGAAAAATATGTCCTCGCTCGCTTTGGAAAAGTGCCGCTAGAAAACTAGATGAGCTCGACTCTGTCTCAGTCTTGGAAGATCTGAAGATTCCACCAGGTAACATGCTTGAAGCCTTAAAAGGAAACCGACAAGGAGCCTATAGCATACGCATAAATGACCAATTTCGAATATGTTTTCACTGGACAGATGCAGGCCCTGATCTAGTTGCAATAATAGAGTACCATTAAAGAGGTATATTATGGTTAGAGTACCAACACACAGAGAACCTACTCACCCAGGTGAAATGCTGATTGAAGAGTTTTTGTCCCCTATGGGAATAACTCAAAAGGAATTGGCTCAGTCAATACATGTCCCATATCAAAGAATTAACGAAATTATTAATGGTAAAAGAGGTGTAACTCCTAGCACAGCTCTTCGACTAGCTAAATTTTTTGGTGTGTCAGAAGATTTCTGGATGAACATACAATTGCGATGGGATTTATACAAAGCGAGACAATCTGAAGAAATGGAGTTGAAAACCATAAAAACTTTCCGTTTGCCCGAACCAAAAAACGAAAAAACATTTCACCCAACCAGTCGCTAAACCCGGACTCGCTCGGAGTTAAGTGGAGACCCAACTGGTTCCCATGTGGCACATCGGAACCAGTAATCCACTAGAATAGCGAGGTGCACTAAAGCTGTGCCACTTTTGGAAAGAGGATATTATGTACAAGATGTACATGGTTGTGGAGATCATCCTCGAACTCCTTGAGTTTTCGGTAGGTAAGTATAAAGGTGTTACAGACATCTTTCGGTATGGCATATCCTCCGGCAAGATGGTGTATTTTAAACAATAAGTCCAATAATGAGCATGACACTCATCCTGAAGCAGCTGACGGCCAGGGTTGACCTCCGGCAACTGAAAGGTTGTCACCCCGATACAAGCAGAAAAAAGACAGGCGGGAAAAAGATCTCGACTTACATTATAAGAGTGATTCTATCCAGAATGGATTCTTTCGCATACCCAGCCCTCTGAAGCTCCAACAGGAAGAAGACGGACAGATGAATGACAACTTCGCAAGTTTTGAGAACATCCAATATATAGAAGAAATCTGGCAACGTTTTCAGGACAATCCTGATTCGGTGTCTCACGGGTGGCAAGCCTATTTTGCCGAACTTGAAGAGGACAATCCAGTCCTACCTGGTACTTCTGCAGGGCTTGCAACGGGCCGGGCGCAGCTCCACCAGGGTTTTGGTCCGGGCGGTTTGATGTGCACCCGCTGCGGCCGGGCCGGAGCCATGTCGTTTCTGCAGTACAATGTCAGTCTTCTGGTCAGGAATTATCGGGTCAGAGGCCATCTCCTGGCCAAATTCAACCCCCTTGGCAACCCGCGCACCTCCCTTCCGGAACTTGACCCGAAATACTACGACATGTCCCATGAGGATCTCGATCTGTTCTTTACCTTTGACGATATTTCCGGGCAGAAGGTCTTGCCTCTGCGGGAAATTCTGCAGCTTCTTAAGGAGACCTATACCGGTTATATCGGCGTTCAATTTATGCATATTGATGCTTTGAACGAAAGGGAATGGCTGCAGCAGCGGATGGAAACGACCAGAAACCAAATCAGACTTTCCAAAAAACAGCAGGTCAGAATCCTCGAGCGACTCACGGATGCCGTGGTTTTTGAGGATTTTATCCAGAAGAAATTTGTCGGGGCCAAATCCTTTTCCCTCGAAGGCGCGGAAACCCTCATCCCTCTTCTTGATCAGGCCATTGACAAGGCCGTTGATCATGGCGTCGGCCATATCGTCATCGGCATGGCCCATCGCGGTCGGCTCAATGTGCTGGCCAATATCATGGGTAAGAGCCCCCTGACCATCTTTGAAGAATTCAAGGATTCCCATGCGGAAATCAATGTCGGTCGCGGCGATGTGAAGTATCACAAGGGGTATCATCGGGATTATAGCACCAAGGATGGGAAGACGGTGGTCCTCGATCTCTCCTTTAACCCCAGTCATCTCGAGTTTGTCGGGCCGGTGGCGCAGGGGGCCCTGAAGGCAAGTCAGGTCAAACGTGATATTCAGGATACCAGCAGGGGACTGTTGATTCTTATCCATGGGGACGCCTCCATGGCCGGGGAGGGGATTGTTCAGGAAACCTTGAATCTCAGTGGACTGGCCGGATTTTCCGTTGGCGGGACCCTGCATGTGGTGGTTAATAATCAGATTGGTTTCACTACTCTGCCCGCCGATGCGAGGTCGACAACCTATGCCAGCGATGTCGCTAAAATGCTCCAGACCCCCATCTTTCACGTAAATGGCGAGGTGCCCCATGCGGTGGCGCAGTGTTTGGATGTGTCACTTGATTTTCGGCAGCAATTCAAGCGGGATGTGGTCCTCGATATGTATTGCTATCGCCGGAGGGGCCATAATGAGGGGGATGAACCCAGGTTTACCCAACCCGTTATGTATAATGAGATAGAAAAACGTCCTACGGTGCGTGAGAGCTATATGGATCATCTCATTTCCCTCGGAGAGCTCGAAAAAGAGGAAGCAGACGCAATTCGACGAGCGCGGGAGCTGTATTTTGAGGAGGAATTTCGCAAATTAGGCGATGCACCAGAAAATGGCTGGGCACCTTCAAGTTTGTTTACGCCCCCTCAAGGACCATATATCGGCGGTGTTGATGCTCTGGTCGAGGATGTGGAAACCGCAGTGTCCCTTGCGCATCTGCAGGAACTTGGCAAACAGCTGGTCAGGGTTCCTGCAGATTTTACCCCGCACCGTAAAATAGTCAAGCTGCTCAAAGCACGAGAGGAGATGTATGCAGGTAAGGCCCCTTTGGACTGGGGTGCCGCTGAAGCCCTGGCCTTTGCCACTCTTGTCGACGAGCAGGTGCCGGTGCGAATTTGTGGTCAGGACAGCCAGCGGGGGACTTTCAGCCACAGGCACAGTGTCCTCCATGATACTGAAAACGGCTCATGCTATCTCCCTCTGGCTAACATAACCCCTTCCCAGGCAAGGATCGACATCATCAACAGCCCATTGACCGAAGGGGCGGTTCTCGGGTTTGAGTACGGTTATTCCACTGTCTATCCTGAAGCGCTGGTGGTCTGGGAAGCACAGTTCGGCGATTTTGCCAATGCGGCGCAAGTGTATATCGATCAGTTTATCAGCTCGGCGGAAACAAAGTGGAACCTGCTCTCCGGCTTGGTTTTATTGCTTCCCCATGGCCTGGAAGGAACCGGACCGGAACATGCCAGTGCACGGCTGGAGCGCTATCTTGCCAACGCGGCAACAGATAACTACCAGGTGGTGAATCCAACGGAGCCGACGCAGATCTTTCACCTTTTAAGGCGGCAGGTAAAGCGCCGCATTCGTAAACCGCTTATTGTGATGGCGCCCAAAAGCCTGCTGCGGCATGCCAAAGCTGTCTCACCTTTGAAGAGCTTTGCCGAAGGGAGTTTTAGAAAGATAATTCCGGACCACGATGTCAGAGCAGAAGAAGTCGAGAGGATTCTCCTGTGCACCGGCAAGATTTATTACGATTTGTTGCAGGAGAGGCAACAGCGAAATATCGAAACAGTCGCCATCGTGCGGCTCGAACAACTCTATCCCCTGGCGGAAGAGTCTCTGGCGTTGGCTCTTGCACCCTATCCGAAAAATATTGCGCTGGTCTGGGTCCAGGAAGAACCGCTGAATATGGGGGCCTATTCTTTCATCCGTCTTCGTTTTGGCGATTTTCTGAGTCAGCACTGGTTGTTCGATAAGGTGGGGCGGCCAATTTCAGCCACACCGGCAACTGGCTCGGCATCCAGCCACAAATTAGAGCAGTCATTATTGTTTAAAGCGGTTTTTGACGACTGGAAGAACACTTAAAAAGTTGTAACCGTTCACCGGAAAACCTGAAAATCTGGTAGAACCTCCGAATTGTAAGCGCTTACCAGTGCCGGAGATGCGCGAAAGAGGTCTTTAAACTGCATTATTAGTACGTTTACCGATCGATGACAAAACAGATTCGGTGCTGGTGAACGCTTACAAAAAATTCTAAGCTACCTGACCTGCTGGGGGAAACGATGATTGTTGAAATTAAGGTGCCTGAATTAGGAGAATCGATTAACGAAGTTGAAATCGGCGAGTGGCTTGTCCAGATCGGCGACACGGTGGAGGCTGATGAGGAGATTGTCGCCATTGAGTCGGATAAGGCTACGGTGGAAGTTCCCGCCCCAGTGGCAGGTGTTCTGGTGCAGATCCTCAAAGAACAGGGGGCAGTGGCAGCCATAGGTGAGGTTATCGGCCAGATCGACACGGAAAAGAGCGGGCAGAAAGAAGCGCGCGCGACAACCGGGGAGAATGAAAAGCAAGATGCCCGGACCGATTCGGAAGAAGAGAGAGGAGAAGCACCTGAAAAATCTGAGGCAAGGGTTATGCCCGCAGCAGCCAGGATACTGGCACAACACGATATTCCCGTCGATACGGTGACTCCGACTGGTCCAGGTGATCGTATTCTTAAAGAGGATGCCCTGCAGGCCGTGGTCGATGCAGCCCCTACAGCGACAATAAAGAAAGAACAATTACCACCTCGCCCCGCACCGGAAGAGGAATTCAAGGTGGCACAAGAGCGCCGCGTGCCCATGACCCCCATTCGCCGGATCATTGCGGCCAGGCTACTGGAGGCCAAACAGACGATGGCTCTGTTGACCACCTTCAATGAAGTGGACATGTCCGAGGTGAAAAGAGCCCGGTCGGTATTTGGTCAGGAGTTCGCCGATAAGTTCGGGGTGAAGCTGGGGTTCATGTCGTTTTTTATCAAGGCCACTGTTACCGCCCTGCGAGATTTCCCCCTGGTCAATGCGGCAATCGACGGCAAGGATATTGTGTATCATGACAGCTGTGATATCGGCGTGGCCATCGGCGGCGGCAAGGGGCTGGTGGTCCCTGTTTTGCGGGCCGTGGAGCGCATGGGATTTGCCGAGATAGAGAGAAAAATCGCCGAGTTCGCCGAAAAAGCAAAAAACAACAGCCTGAGCATCGAAGAGCTCACCGGAGGCACATTCACCATCAGCAATGGCGGGGTGTATGGTTCTATGCTGTCGACACCGATTGTCAATCCCCCGCAAAGTGCTATCCTTGGACTGCATGCGATACAAGACAGGCCGGTGGCGATTGGTGGCGAAGTGAAGATCCGGCCGATAATGTATCTGGCCTTATCCTACGATCACCGGATAATCGATGGCCGTGAAGCGGTGAGTTTTTTAAAAAGCATCAAAGAGCGGATAGAAGAGCCGCAGAAACTTCTCCTGGAGATCTGATTATGACGGCGGAAAAAAATGAGGACTACGACCTGGTGATCATCGGTGCCGGTCCGGGTGGCTATGTCGCTGCTATTCGCGCTGCGCAGTTAGGGCAGAAGGTGGCTTGCGTCGAAAAAGACGCTTCTCTCGGCGGTACCTGCCTGAATGTTGGTTGTATTCCGAGTAAGGCCCTGCTCGAATCGTCGCATAAATATGCCGAATGCAGAACTGGTTTAAAAGCCCACGGCATAATGGTGGGGGACGTCTCCTTTGATCTTGCAACCATGATGGGTCGCAAGGATGATATTGTGAAAACCCTCACCTCGGGGATAGATTTTCTGTTCAAGAAAAATAAGATTGAGCGGTTTACAGGTGCCGCTCGCATCCTGGCTAACCACAAGGTCCGGGTAACAGGTGAAAAGGAGCTCGAACTCTCGGCAAGAGCGGTACTCATTGCTACAGGGAGCAGGGCTGCAGGCCTGCCGGGAGTTGCGATCGACGGCATACGTGTGGTGTCCAGTACCGAAGCCCTGGTCTTTGCGGCGGTGCCCAAGCAGTTGGTGGTGGTTGGGGCCGGTGCTGTTGGTCTGGAACTGGGATCCGTCTGGCACCGCCTTGGCGCCGAAGTAACGGTGGTGGAATATCTTGATCGAGTGCTGCCAAGCGCCGATAAGGATATGTCCAAGCAGGCTTTGCGCATTTTTAAAAAGCAGGGGCTGAAGTTTTTGCTCGGTGCCAAAATTACCGGGATCGTGCATGCAGGTGCAGGATGCCGGGTTAACATTGCCGGAAAAGAGCCGCTGATGGTCGAGAAGGTACTCCTGGCCGCCGGGCGTACACCCTGCACCAAAGGGCTTGGTTTTGAAGAGTTGGGCGGCAGGGTCGACAAGAAGGGCTTTATAGAGGTGGATTCCCATTGGCAGACTTCTTTACCGGGGATCTATGCGATCGGCGATGTGATCGGCGGGACGATGCTTGCCCATAAGGCATCTGAAGAGGGCGTGGCTTGTGTTGAACGTCTGGTCACCGGCTACGGCCATGTCAATTATCAGGCAATGCCCAGTATAGTATATACCCATCCAGAAGTGGCGTCGGTCGGGCGAACAGAAGATGGACTTCGGGAAGAAGGGGTGCCGATAAAAACCGGCACATTTTATTTTAAAAGCAATGGCCGGGCCCTTGCCCTTGGTGATTCAGACGGGCTGGTCAAGGTCATCGCCCATCAGGACACCGACCGGATCCTGGGGGTGCATATCATAGGACCGCAGGCCGGCGATCTGCTCGCCGAAGCGGTGGTGGCTATGGAATACGGCGCCAGCAGCGAGGATCTGGCCCGCGCATTCCATGCGCATCCGACTCTTGCCGAAGCGCTCAAGGAAGCCGCTCTGAACGTTGAAAACGCTGCCATTCACGGGTGATACGGCACAAATCTGGGTGCAACAATGCAAATCGCAGAACTGAAACTTAAAGATGCTGAAAGCAAAATGAAGAAGTTTTCTGATATGCTCGTGTCACTGTTTTGAGTGAAATTGGGTCAATTAACTGATGCAGCTTCTGTGTTATCCGAGAGAATTTTGAACCGCCCAAGGAGGTCCGGGCCATGGAGTTGGAGGTGATTCCACCGGGCACTCTGGTGAACGCCTTTGAGGCTTACGATATCATGTTGCAAATCAAGAAAATAGCAGACATCCTCCTGCCTCTGCATGAGCCGTCCTTTGCTGCAGTTGATTCAATCCCCTGAGTTGCCTGTAATATCACTTGCCAGATTGAAGACTTTTGGCCACCAATTTGGTAAGTGCTACGAATAGGGGAGTGCCCTTTGACAAGCTCAACGTACCCTGCAATCATTTCATCCTCAGGATTTACCTGTTCGAGATTTAAAAACCTCGATAGATAAAGCAATGAGTTCATTTGTTTTGTCTTTTTATCCATCGCTGTAACATTCCGATTTCTCCTGTCTTAATGCCTCGAAACTCACCAGGAATCGTAAAAAGACTTTCATCATAACCATACTGATGTTATACAGACACCCTTGCGCCATTATTTGAGCTTGATTTTTACCCAATTCATGCATTTTCTATCCTTCCTGCCAGGTTCGTATCTGGTGCCGTCCACTATATCAGTTGCTGCCATGAAATCACACATCCGAAGGCTCCTGCCTGGAGACAACACACGTCTTCTCGCAGTAGCCACATTTATCGGCCTCATGTCTGGAGTCCTCAATATCCTTTTCCGTATTACTGTTCAATTCGTAGAGGAATTTTTCTTCAAAGGTGGGAAAGAATTTTTGCAAATAGATAAGGGCGGTATGCATCTCCTCCTGCTGCCACTCATCCCTATGATTGGCATGATCCTCCTCATTCCACTGTCTCTACTCTTTCCTGGAGACGTGAATGGTTACGGGTTTACTAAATTTCTACGCAAAGTAAACTTGGAAGGTGGCTATATACGTGCCCGCATTATTTTCATAAAAATAATTTCTACAGCTCTCACCATAGGAACAGGTAACTCTGCCGGGGTGGAAGGACCAATCGCCCAGATAGGGGGCGCAATGGGGTCACAGGTTGGTCAGTTTTTCCATGTCTCTGGAAATAGAATGAAACTCTACATCGCTGCCGGTTGTGCCGGCGGGATTGCAGGAATGTTTAATGCACCAATAGCCGGAATTTTTTTTGCTGCCGAAATAGTGCTGCTTGGCACCTACGAAATATCCTCCTTTTCTGCCCTGATTACTGCCTCAGCAATATCAACCGTTGTCACCCGATCCTATTTTGGGGAGGCAAACATTTTTATAATCCCACCATACTATGTAGTGAACCACTTTATAGAGCTGCCCCTCTATGCTTTACTGGCCGTGATTACAGGTTTTGTCGCAGTACTCCATACCAAGGTTTTTTATTGTATTCGTGATTTTTACCTAAAACTAAAGATCCCAAAACAATTAAAACCGATAACCGGTGCAGTCATTGTCGGTACAATTGGCATAATGTTCCCTCAAATTATGGGAGATGGTTATCATTCTATCGAAGCAGTACTTTACGGTAGTGAAATGGGCAGCCTCTTGATAGCTCTTATTTTTCTGAAAATATTTGCAACAGCAATAACCCTGGGATCAGGTGGAGCGGGAGGACTGTTTGCACCAGCCCTCTTTATTGGCACGATGATTGGCGGCAGTTTCGGCACATTTGTTCATAAATTATTTCCCGATATAACCGCCGGATCAGGCGCTTATGCAGCTGTCGGGATGGGGACCTTCCTGGCAGCATCCACCCATGCCCCCCTTACTGCTATTTTCCTGTTATTCGAGATGACCGGAAACTATGAGATCATCGTTCCAGCCATGCTCGCATCCATTATAGGTACGGTAGTGGCCACCAGACTCGATGAAGACTCCATTGATACAGTCGATTTCAGTCGAGAGGGAATTAACATTCATGAAGGTCGTGAAGTGGCTATCATGAAATCACTTAAAGTCGGTCTGGCAATAACTGAAGATGTCAACTTTATAAGTGAAGAGGCAAATATTAACCAGTTACTGTTGACTTTCAGTGAGAGCAAGAGCGGATTCTACTTTCCGGTCATCGACGAGTCAGGAAAAATGACGGGAATAGTCTCCATGACAGACGTAAAAAAGATTATTCACCGTGATTCCAAAGAACGATCAGAGCAGACAGTAGGTTCGATTTGTCACCGTGATATCATAATGCTGACTCCCGATGATTCTCTCTATAGAGCAATGCAACTATTTGATATTAAAGGAATTGAAGAAATTCCCGTTGTTGAATCCCTGGAGAATCAATGGGTTCTTGGAATGCTTCAGCGACGTAGTGTTATTTCAGCATACAACCGCGAGGTTCTCAGAAAAGGAATAAGTGAAAAAGTAGGGTCTATACGAGTATCCGGTCAGTTGCAGTAAAGCCACTACTCCTGATAATAATCGTTCATATGCCGCTGTACAATACTATTCCATGCAACTGTTTGTGAGGTTAGTCGTGTGCCATATTATTCCTTTCAGTGATTACCTCGAATTCCCGCGATATCACTCGGTCAGGCATCTGTTGGAAGGGCTTTTGACAGAATTCCAGCTGCACCTGGTAGCGGCCGGTCGGCAGGCCTGCCGGTAGCGAGATGGAGAGAAAGCGGGTGGCCTCACGGTCGTCAAGCGGCATACATGGGACCTCCCCTATGCCGGTCTGCAGAGGCAGCTGGACCGCGGTTGCAGCGGGATTGCCTGCCTGGAAAAGCGCAGCCGTGCTGCGTACACCAAAGCCAAAGGTGCTGATCCCTGACAGCGAAAGTCTGAGATTCTCTTTTGGGGCGTAGCGATCATAAAGGGTGCTGAGGTATATATTCCGATTGTAATCCGGTTCGGTGATCCTGGTGCCGGAAGTTGCTGCTTCCCAAAAACGCGGTCGGCCGTCATCAAGATGAATGGTCCTGCCACCGTAATGCCCGACCCCGCAGCAGTTCATCGCCCGGATTGTTTCCCACAGTTTTTTGCCGTTCACCCCTTCGATCCAGAAATCGAGTGCCATGCCATCCATATGGGTGCTGGTTTTAGCGGCGTTGGCCCCCTGTTTGCGGATCTTCTCGTTGTATGTGGGACTGCGGTAGGCGGACTCGATGTAAATCTTCTTCCCCGGAGCGACGAGATCGGCAATATAGCTGAGCATAAACAGCAGCCGAGGTGAAATGTGCTCGCCTTTCACAACCGTGGGAAAACCGAACACCTGGTCAACCGTGTTAAGAGCGCTTTCGTTGATCTGCTCCCTTCCGGTCAGCAGTTCGACACTCGCTGCTTGATTATTGCGCAGATTTTCCAGGTGCAGCACGCCGCTGCCCATGAGAAAAAAACGATCTTTCGGCGCTGCTGCGCATACATTTACGTCAGGTATACAGCTCATCAGAACAGAGATGGAGACCAGGAGTTGAAGGATCTTATTTGTCATGTTTTTTATGTTGCGGTGATGGAGTGAAAATTGGTACCGGTTGTTTTTGCTTGAGCTTGGATTTCAACCAGTTCTAGCACAGAGTAGAGCGAAGCCCCGCCCAAAACGCCGTGTCATCAAAATTTCCTTTACAGACTTCTGATGTCTGTACTGCAATGTATGGCAGCCAGCGTAACTCCTCTGCTCATTATTTCTTTTTATTTAATTCTTCCCATACAAATTACACTTCATTGCGGCCAATTGCACGAAAGTTGGTGTAATCGATGCTAGAGGTGGTCTAGGGGATGATCCAAATTCCTCTCCTTTCTTCCTCTTTTGTCAGACTTGCAAACTTGCAAGAAAAGTGAACTGGAGTATTTCACTTTGCTGCAGCTTTGTGTAGTATACAGGTCAATATTATTGTCGAAAACAATCAGTCGTATTGAACATAATAACTCAAGGAGATGTTGAGATGAGTAAAAAATGGGTATATCGGTTTAACGAGCTGGCTCAAATTGAAGAGTATGTCGGTGGTTCCTGGGATGATGTTCGGGGCCTGCTGGGGGGCAAAGGGGCCAATCTTGCCGAGATGGTGCGTATCGGGGTGCCGGTGCCGGATGGCTTTATCATTACCACGGAGGCTTGTAACGAATACTTATCTCTTGGGGAGCAGCTGCCGGAAGGTTTATGGGAAGAACTGACTGCCTCGCTGAACGAAATTGAGGCGGCAACAGGAAAGACCTTTGGGGATCCGAAAAATCCTCTGCTGCTTTCCTGCCGTTCGGGGGCAAAGTTCTCCATGCCGGGAATGATGGATACGGTCCTGAATATCGGCATGAATGATGCGACCGTTGCAGGACTGATTGAGAGTACGGGAGACCCCAGGGTGGCCTATGATCTGTATCGTAGACTGATCCAGATGTTTGGCAGCGTGGTGATGCATATCCCGGACGACAAATTTGAAAAGGTTATCACCAGAAAGCGTAAACAAGCAGGGGTGAAGTCCGACACGGAACTTACCGCAGAGCACTGGATGCAGGTTACCGAGGAGTTCAAAAACGTCTTCAGGTTTCATACTCACCATCACTTTCCAACCGAACCCTATGCCCAGCTGCAGATGGCAACTGAGGCGGTGTTTATGAGCTGGAATGGGAAACGTGCTGTCGATTACCGAAATGCCGCAGGGATCGCCCACGATTTAGGTACCGCAGTCACTATTGTCACCATGGTCTATGGAAATCTCGGGGACGATAGTGGGACAGGTGTTGCCCTTACCAGAAGCGGCACGACCGGGGAACGGAGAATTGAGGGGGACTACCTGACCAATGCCCAAGGGGAGGATGTGGTCGCAGGTATTCGAAAGACCAAGGATCTGTCTGATCTCAAAAAAGAGATGCCCGAGGTACACGCGGAGTTTGAGCGGGTGGCGATGTTGCTTGAAAACCATTACCGGGAAATGCAGGATGTTGAGTTCACTATCGAAAAGGGCAAACTGTGGATGCTGCAGACCAGAGACGGCAAAAGGACGTCTCAGGCTGCGGTAAGAATTGCGGTCGATATGGTCGAGGAAGGGCTTATAACCAAAGAAGAAGCGCTCATGAGGGTTACCCCCGAGCTGCTGGATTTTTTCTTTCATCCGCAATTTGACCCCCAGTCTATAAAAGAAGCCGTTCAGAATAACAAGTTGCTGGCCACAGGACTCAACGTCTCTCCAGGTGCTGCAGTTGGCGTTGTTGCGCTCGACGCGGATCTAGCCCAAATATGGGGCAAAGAAGATGGCAAGAAGGTCATTATGGTTCGTCCGGAGACGAGGCCAGATGATGTACACGGTATGCTCGCCGCCCAGGGAATTGTAACCAGCAGGGGCGGCCGGACCAGCCATGCGGCCCTTGTTGCCCGCCAGTTCGGTACTCCAGCCGTAGTCGGGGTGGAGGATATGGATATCGACCTGACCAGGAGACAGATCACTGTTGGAAATATGGTGATAAAAGAAGGTGAATGTATCTCTGTTGATGGCACAACCGGACAAATATTTCTTGGTGAGATTGCGACCAAAGATCCTGATATTAAAGACGAATGGCTCCTCAAGCTTCTTTCCTGGGCCGATGAGTTCCGAACCCTCGGGGTCTGGGCAAATTCTGACTATCCCGTGGATGCAGCCCGCGCCAGGGAATATGGCGCCGAGGGCATTGGTCTGTGCAGGACCGAACATATGTTTATGGAAAGTGAAAGACTCCCCTTCGTGCAGCAGATGATCCTTGCCGAAATGGACGTCCAGCGAAGTGAGGCTATTAAATCGCTGCTGCCGTACCAGCGTGAAGATTTTGCGGGTCTGTTCAGAGTGATGGATGGTCTGCCGGTGGTGATCAGGCTTATCGACCCACCGCTGCATGAATTTCTCCCTGATCACGTCTCCCTGGTCAGAGAATTGTCAGACCTGAAGGTCCAGCTGCAACATGCTCCCAACCTTGATGCTATTGATAATCTGCTCAAGCAGGTGCGGAGTAAAGAAAAAGTACTGAGCCGGGTCGAAGTCCTGCGGGAAGATAATCCTATGCTTGGACTACGCGGAGTGCGACTTGGCATACATTTCCCGGAATTACCCCAAATGCAAGTGCGGGCAATTTTTGAGGCGGCATGCCTGGTGACCAAAGAGGGCGGTGATGTGCGGCCAGAGATCATGATCCCCCTGACAAGCCATGTCAACGAGCTGAAGATTCAGCGCGGGTTGCTTGAAACAGAGGCCAAGAAGGTAATGGAAGAAATGGGGGTTGAGATTACCTATAAGTTTGGCACCATGATTGAGATACCACGGGCGGCACTGACCGCTGATAAAATGGCCGAGTACGCTGAGTTCTTCTCCTTTGGAACCAATGATCTGACCCAGACCACCTATGGTATTTCAAGAGATGATGCTGAGTCCGGTTTCCTGATTGAATATATGGTTCATGGTATCCTGCCTGACAATCCGTTTGAAACCATCGATCCCGATGGTGTAGGCGAGTTGATGCGGATTGCTGTTGAAAAGGGACGAGCGACCAACCCGGATATCAAGCTGGGCATCTGTGGAGAACATGGCGGCGAGGCAAAATCTATCGCCCTGTGTCATAAACTTGGCCTGAATTACGTTTCCTGTTCTCCTTTCCGGGTGCCTTTGGCCAGGTTGGCTGCGGCAAGAGCTGCAATTGTTGCCAAGAATTAACTGCTTGTTGAGGCGTGAAGTGGAAAAGAGAAGGGTTTTTGCTTGGCTATGGACTGTCGAATATGTTTTAAAGGAAAATGGGGACCTTGATTTGCCAAAAGCCGAATTTGCCTTTCTATAGCTGAGTAAAATGAACTCTCATTTTACTCATTTTGGACAGCAGGTAGCCGCCTGATGAGTTGTTTCACTCCGTGCCTATGGCCAAGGGTGAAACATTAAAAATCTCTAGACAACCTTGGGAAAATAAATATTAGGCTTCTTAGCAGGATTCGTCCATAATCCTGTCTTGATCAGGAGTGCTGCCATCTTATTGCAGGCCCTTTACTGTGATGAAGTAATGATTGCTCTCGAGGATCTCACCCATTATATCGTTCGAACGCTTGGACTGGAGGGAGAGGAACTTCGGCTGGCGCGCGAAAAGGTATAACGACGCACATGCAGGCGTAGCTTCAACAAGCATATCACCGTGTTCCTGCTCAAGGACACCGGTTAGGTTGTTTCTCACAACGTTAAAGGAGATGAATATGTATAAAAATACGGATGAGAGTTTTGGCATAATTGCACGGCTGTTCCATTGGCTCATCTTTCTGGTGGTGGTGGGCATGCTTATTGCCGGTTCCTTCCTGGACAGCCTGCCCGACGGAACATTTAAGGCTCTCATTTTAGGACTGCACAAATCAACCGGGGTGGTACTTCTCCTGCTGGTGTTGCTGCGCCTCTGCTGGCGACTCATCAATCCGAAACCGCGCGATCTGGGAGCGAATCTATTTGAAAATAAATTGGGTCACCTCATGCATGTGTTTCTGTACATATTACTGATATTACAGCCGATTATCGGGATCGTCATGTCCCAGATATCAGGTTACCCGGTAAAAGTTTACGGTCTGTTCACCCTGTCAGCGTTTTTCGGCCAAAACCCTGGATTGGGTAAGGTACTCGTCGAAACGCACAGCGTCATTGCAACATTGCTGGCCATAAGTATCGTCATTCACGTGGCTGCGGCCCTGAAGCATCACTATATCGACCGGAACCGGACCTTGCTGCGGATGGTTGTCGGTAAATGATCCTGCACCGAAAATTTTTCTTCGGAACAGGACTTCTTTTGCCCATCGAGTAAGATGCTGAACCAAGGCTGGCCTGGGTCGCTTTTCCTCTGAAATACCAGTATTTGAGCCGATAATCTTCGGCTATTCTTGCAGTCCGGCAAGCCCTGAAAAAACAAAGTGGATATTTTATCTGCGTTAAGGATAGGGAGATGAGTATACTGTTTGAGGTACAATGTTATGAAACAAGCGGAAAACCATAAATATTTACGAAATGACCCATGCTTAATATAACCTTTGGCATAGCTATCCTGCTTGCAACCGGGCTCCTTTTTGCGAAGACAGTGCAGCTCTTTCACCTCCCTTCAGTGACCGGATATATTCTTGCTGGTCTCGTACTCGGGCCCTCCGGTCTGGAGATTCTCACTACTGAAAGTGTGGGCCACCAGCTGGATCATTTCACGCAGATTGCCCTGATGATGCTCGCTTTCGGCATTGGGGAACACATAGAGTTGCGTCGGCTGCAGACAATCGCCAAGGATGTGACGTACATAAGTTTAAGCCAGGCACTTGTCACATATCTGTTCGTCCTGTTTGCAACTTATGTTGTCGCGCAACTGGTATCTTCATCGTCTGGTCAGCTTGAAAATTTAATTCTGGCAATGCTGCTCGGTGCGATTGCCGTGGCAACTGCGCCGGCGGCTCTTCTGCTTGTGGTTCGTGAGTTGAAGGCTAGGGGGCGGTTCACCTCGACGTTGATGGCGGTAATTGCTATTGATGACGGTATTTGTATCATCGTTTTCGGCATTACCATTTCCATCGGTCACCAACTGCTCGGTAACAGTGCTACCACCCCTCTTATGGGAATCCTCGGGGCGTTTTCGGAGATCTTTTTTTCTCTTGTAATCGGCGTGGCTACCGGATTTCTGCTCGATCTGGTGATGGATAAGCTCCAGCGGCGGGGGGAGATGTTGACCGCCGGCCTTGCCCTGCTGTTGCTTTGCGGGGAAATAACCAGGGAGCTGCATCTTTCACCGCTCCTTGCCGGGATGATGGCTGGTTTTGTCATTATCAACCGGGCGAAAAGGGATGTCCGCCTGTTCCGGGCCCTCAATAACTTTGAACCACCTATATATGTGCTGTTTTTTACCCTGGCTGGTGTGCATCTTGATTTGGCAGCCCTCTGGCTGGCAGAATGGGTTGGTGTCGCCTATTTCATAGCTCGTTTTGCTGGAAAATACTTTGGCTCTTTTCTGGGGGCGACCTTGTCCGGGGCAACGGCCGGAGTGCGCAACTATATGGGCCTTGCCCTGATTCCCCAGGCCGGGGTTGCAATTGGCCTGGTATTCATCATCGCCGTTGATCCGCAACTCAGTGGCTGGACCGGTATCGTTACCCCAGTGGTGTTTGCCGGGGTGATGGTTTCCGAGCTGATCGGCCCGTCCCTGGTACGCTTCTCTCTGCAGCAGGTGGGCGAGACTCAACTTACCAAAAAGCATTACCAGCCATCCGGACCATCTTTTTTAAGAAATCTCCTGGTACGGTCGCAAGATGGTTTCGTTCTTGCTCCGAGAAAAGGTATGCCACTGCATCCGGCGGAAGATACCCGAGGGGTGGTCCTTTTTGGTGCAGAAAATTGTACCGCCGTAAACGGTTTGGCACGCGTGTCAACCATGTTTGCTCACCATTACCATGCCCAGCCAAAATCCGTCCGGGTGCTGGCACCTGAGCAGCAAGGCATCCTGAGTGAATTGGAAATTGATAAGCTGTTCTGTGCCGAGAAAGGTGAGGTCGAGAGTCTGGGATATCCCTTACAGCAGGAAGTTATTTATGGTAGTCCGGAACAAGGCCTGCTTGAAGCGGTGCATAAGAATCAACCCGAGCTTCTGGTGCTTGGTTATCCCGTCGGCCCTAAGCCGCTGGCAATGAAGAAAGTCTTCACAACCCTGACCGATAGTGTGTCCTGTCCGGTGGTGGCGATTCGATTTGTCGGCACATTTTCTTTTGATCGTATCCTGGTACCCTTTCTTTATCTAGAAGATTTAGCTGAGATGTTGCCGGTATTGGAAGCCATGGCAACGGCAGGTAACCCGCAGTTAACTTTTATGTATCTCATGGATGCGGAGAATACCCGACAGGAATTGTGGGAAGCCGACAGACAGTTGCAGCAGTGGCGGCAGAGCAACCTGCTTGATCTTGATACCGCACAGATGGTGGTTGCCATCGAGTCGCGATTAGAGCGGATCCTGCGGGAGTCCGGAAACTACGACCTGATTATAATTAAGGAAGCGAGGAAGTTCGGCATCCGGCGTTTTTTTGCCGGCTCCCTGGCAAATTCAGTCATTCAAAACTGTCGTTGTTCGGTTTTCTCCGTTTATATTCCGTCGACAGCAGGGATCAAAGATATCCCTTGTGGGTCAGTCGTTTAAAGTCAACAGGGCTCTTTTTTTCACGAATGTACAACCTGTCCTCGGTTTCTTTTTAACAAAAACAATACTATGCAACTTGAAAATTCTAAATTGGTAGAAAAAAAATCAAAGTTTTTTGGCTATTTATTTTTTGTTGAATCTGCAGAAGAATATGAAAAAATAGTACAATCAATTTCAGAAGAGCACAAAAAAGCAAGTCATGTTTGTGCTGCTATGGTTTTGGGAATGGAGGAGAAGTTCAAAAATGATGGGGAGGTTGGGTATCCGGGAAAGACATTACTTGGACTTTTACAGCATGAAGGGCTTGAGTCCCACGCAATAATTGTTGTGAGATACTTTGGTGGGATCAAACTTGGACCTGGCGGCGTTTCAAGAGCATTCAAAAAATGTGGCAAGTTGTTGTTTGGCAAGACCTGATAGTATATACCGAGGCACCTCGGAGGAGCTCGTTTCAGCTCTTTATACGACATCTAGATCTTGTTCAAGCAAGCGACGGGAACAATGGATTCTGAAAGAGGCTACCTGTGAAATTAGATGCCGGGAGAGATCTGCACGAAAACAATGATAACCTGGCAATCATGGACCAAAGTGATACAAAGGCCATTTAATGGGTACTGCCCGACCGTAAGCATTTCCGATTCTTTACCTTGTTCTATAAATGGTGAATGTATATGTATATAACAATGGACATATTGGATGAATGTGCATCTTTTCATGTTCATGAAACTGAAAAGGGGACTCATTATGAAAGAAACATTATGTCAAATGCCTGCAGAATATGCTGGTCAACCCACTACCAGCGTAACGTTGGAAATGCCTGTTGTGCTCGTTGAGAAATTGCAGGAAGCGGCCGCCCTGGACGGGACTGACTATCGGGCTATTATAAATTGTTACATCGAACAGGGTCTGAGTAACAGTATGCCGGAGGTCAAGCGTTTGCAGTTTAAGGAACATGTAAAAGAAATCATGGAAAAACAAGGTATTCAGACCAAATCCGTTGATGAGGTTTTGCGTAAAATACAGTTTTAGACTGTACCTTGTAATGGCAACAGCCTGGCATCGTATCCTCCTTGGTTATGGCTACGAACGATACTCTATTGCCGTTGCTCTGCAACAGACAGAGTCAGTGACTTGCTTGGAACAAACCGAGTTACTATAGTATTTGTATCCTCCCAAAAAGCGTTGGCAAAAGTTGCCATATCAACGATTTCCTTATATCGAACG
>RCMY010001797.1_pt1 | contig 19897 bp, 16 predicted proteins | sample 2041341 | NCBI WGS metagenome assembly RCMY01 (sample SAMN09708234, study PRJNA481090) | Marine sediment metagenome, whole genome shotgun sequencing project. | reverse complement strand
GAGGCTCCCGATACGGACATGCCCTCCAGCCGGATCGAGTATGCCTATGTCGTCTCCCAATCACCGGCTGCGCTCCTGGTGGTGGCGGGCGATGCGAACAACGATGCCAGCTGGTATCTGTTGGTGGACTCGCCGGGTGGACTTCGCGCCGAACATGTTGCGTTTTATGCTTCTTACGGCCAGCTCGCATGGCTTGATGGCGATGTGCCCGTGCCGATTGACAATAGACGGGAACTGCTCAAGATTGAGGGTGGCCAATGGTTGCTTGTCAGCAGCCAGTCAATTCTCGACCTCGATAGTCTGCATGTGCACCACCTGCCATCGATTCACGGTTCGAACGATGGTGCCCTGTTCGTTGCCTTCTCGCCGGATCGCAAGAAAATGGCTCGATACGACACATCCTTCACCGATCACAACAATTTCCGTGTCTGGTACCCGGTCATCATCGAAAACGATATCGCCAGCGGCGAGATCCACTCTTTCGATATCGACAGGCGCACGATGTGGTTCGATAACAGTGGGGATATCGACCGCGTATGGCTGGAATCGTATTTCGAGTGGCGTAATGACAATGATGCAGGTTTTTCGTTACAACCGCTTGCAAAACCCAAGCCGCGTCCTTATCACGGACGTTTGGAAGTCGAAACCGGCACAAATGGGCTGCAGTACCATGTTCCACGGTTACGATATAAACATCGCAGGGCCGCGATGGATTTCATCGCGGAAGTTGTGGGTTGTAGCTATGCGATCGAGGAACTCGAGCTCGATGCACAGGAACCGACTGCTGAAACAGCGGCGAATGATGATGCAGCCCCGCGTACGGATGTGGCATCACCTCCCAGTATGGGTCCGATCGCAGCGGTAGGTCTCGACGTTGAAGGTAAACGACTCACCGTCTATTTCAATGAGAGTGGTTTGAGTATCGAGAATCATGACCCCGCACTCAATGAGGTGGTTCGCAAGATCGCGGAGAAGCTGGATGCCGAGTTTTCGTTACTGAGAGGTCAGGCGTGGATTGCCGAGGAGAGTCTTGATCCTTGAGTTCAGCGGACTGATCGTGCACAGATGGGGTGCTGCTGAATAGTTAGAGTCCGTGGTATTATCAGGTTTACAGCACCTATCTGAATAGTTACTAATTTTGTAGCAATAAAGCAGATAAAGAGTTTTTACGACGCCGGCACATTACCCAGTCATAAGGAATACACCATGTCTCCCAGACCAGCTTTACTACAGATTCTCTTAATCTGCCTTGCAGCAGTGTCCTTTTCCAGTGCGCATGCCGAAGAGATCAAATCAGGAATATACAGACTGGGGATGGATCTTGATCAAGCCACGATAGATATGCTGAAAGATGAGCTGCATGATATAGAGCGGCACAAGGAGCCGGTGACGACCTGCCCTATCGACTATACGAAACATAAATACATCAACTTCATCGCTGATGCCGCAGAAGTGCAATTCGCCGTCGTTGCCCAGGACAAGGAAAACACCGATGGCCGTCCTCATTACCAGGTAATATTGCTCAACAAAGAGATCCCGAAATATGTACAGCACGTATCCTACTACGATAACGTCAAAAGGAAGTATCTGGATCTGAGTTTTGCGGTTGAAGTCGTGAGCGACACGGAGAGCTGGTACACCTATGATAGGTGGATGAAAGGATTTTTCCGTTTCTTCGAAGGGCTGAAGAAATTTGCCGAAACGGAGGACTATCAACCGATTATAATAAATAACAGGGAGTATGATGATCGTTTTTACCATGAATACCATACATTCTACACCTCACCTGATGCGTTTTATTTGAAATCCCATCAAATTCGAAGATTTAATGAACCGGTCAAATATTTAGAGACAAATAATTCGTATTACACCAAAACACCAGCGCCAGAGTTTTACATAACAGAACAACAGCTGGCAATATTCACACTGGTGCAGGAAAAAAACTACAGCTCTATCCTCCCTATTCAAAAGAGCGTCATTTTTCATAAAGACGGAGAGTCATCACGTCTGAATCCTGGCGATTTTCTGGCCATAACTGCGGAAGATGATGAGTATTATCATGGTGATATTATTTTTCCGAGCGGAGAAATAAGCTCAGGAAAAGTATTCATCGATGATCTCACCGATGGAATTCATAAAAAAATGCAGTCCAACAATCTTACTCTCGATGTCATGTATTTCCCGGAGACATCAGAGTCTGAGACGCCAGGCCATGCATCAATTGATAGAATCAAGATTTATGACAATAAGGGAAGGCTCATTCAGATGTTGAAAGCCCCTGGCTCCATAGTGAGCGAAGAGGTAATGCTTGAGGAAGTCGATGCCAATTTTGACGGCTTTATGGATTTAGAGGTTTTTTCGCACGATGGCGGTGCCGGACCAAACAATGGCAACAACTACTATCTGTTCGATCCCAAAACCGGTCATTTTGCCTACCATAAAGAGCTGTCTGAGCTCACCCAGACATCAATATCTACGGCAGACAAAACAATATATTCAGGGTGGCGCGATGGGTGCTGCATTCATGGCAATGAAACATATAAATGGGTTGACGGTGAGCTCACCCTTGTCGAATCTTACGAAACCCGCTACATAGATGAAAAGCAGATCATCGAAACACATCAGTTCCTTGTCGATGGAAAAATGAAAGAGGAAACCCGGACGATAACGGAAAGTGAATTGCGAAAAACGAATTGAAGGAGAGAATATGATGGCGGTAAACAATGACACCCCATCACAACATTTCGGATAACATCTCAGGACAGTAATGAAATCACATATAGTAGGAGGTATTGCCGGCATAGCTACTGGCCTGGTAATAGTTGGACTGGCTGTTTTTATGCGCGCAGAGAGTCCTTTTTACGACCTGTATTCTGCCTTTGCGGTCGGCTACTTTCTACTTGTCCCTTTGTTGCTGGTTAATCTCGTATTATCGGTTATATATGCTTGGCGCAAAGCTCCTTCCGTGGTTTTTCTATGGATGTGGTTGCCGACTCTTGCCGCACTTATTGGAATTGAGGCTTTTCCTCCTGGGATATACACGCTCGGGATAGCTCGGTCAATCAGCCGGATATTCAAGAAATCCATGTGAACCTGTCCGGGCGTACGCTATGGTTCAGTCCCGAAAAAATTGTCGACAACTCGTCTGCACCGGTGGCAATGGAGGCTGATCAGCCGGGAAAGTTTATAGAATTGACGCGTCGAGCCGTCTACCAGGAAAATCCGTCAGAAAATAATGTCACGTTCGAATATGACGGGTCTCGTTTGTCTCAGAATTTTAAGGAAATATTAGAACATCATGATGCCCCAGGGGTCTCGACTCCTACGGCCCTGCCGGTCGTCGTCACCTCTGCCTATCCGGATGTCTCAAGTTTTATTCATCTGCTGCGCGACGAAAATGACAATGAAGTCAATTTAATAGACTATCTGTACTACCATTATGGAGACCATGTTGAGGTAGCTCCAACATTACGTTTGTCGGGCAGCCAGGAGATGAAGCTCTGGGGATTCAAGACCCCTGTCGTCAATTTCTATTGTTCAAACCTCACCACCCGACCTATTGCGCGCATCGAAGCCGATGGCCAGGCATTAGCGCTCACCGGCAATGCGCTTGGATCAATACTCGAAAGCGATACCGGCTGTTATGACAGGTACAACTATGCGCAGGCAATACTCCGTCCCGGCAGCACTCACCTGCACCTGCGCTGGCAATTTGCCGAGGCCAACCCTCCCTGGCACGAAGCAGATGTCATCTTACCGCAATTTGCAAGGACTCAAGGGTTGCCGAAAGGCCGTTTTCACTCAACCGGAATTGATCTCTATTTCCAAAATGACGGGAGTGTTGTGGCAGAGCGCTCAGAACAGTATGAGCTGGCGAACAGCAAGCCGGCCATCTTGACGACAGGTCCGTCAAGACCGCTCATAAATGCATCCCCATGCGGGACAGCCTTAGATCGATACACCGATGAGGTGACTATTCTTAAAGACGAGCAGCCGATACCTGATCATTGATTAACTCGGCCAGCTCTGCCGTGAACACTTTTTTGAAATCGGCTAGCAACACGGCGAACAGCTTCTGAGAATGCAAGTTTTCTAGAGGAGAACCGCGTTCGATTCCAGTGGTGGGGGATCAGATACAGGCCAACCTCTATGTCAGAGTTAAAAGTATCGATCCTTCGGTTATATTTTTGTTACGTGATTCTGGAATTATCAATAATTTTGATTGCTCCATTTCCCTCTGTTTTTCTGGGAATAATTTTGAATATTTAACCGTTCCAGAATGCTCCTTTCCGGGCATGTTTTTTAGGCATGATCACGTAAAACTGAACAGGAATTATGTTAACCAGAGGGAGTGTCAAGTTCTTCATATTGGCATTGCAAATCTCAATTGAAGAGACTTGCTTAGTATAGAGCCGATGATGGGGCCAGGATCTATCGCTATTATTTAATTACTTCTCATCCTGCCAATGTAAGATACCTCCCTCCAAAAAGCGTACGTCAGGGTGGCTTTTCTCCAGTAAGCCTGCTACCGATTGACTTACTGATCCTCCTTTGACACAATAGACGATCACATTTTTATCATGTGGTATTTTGGAACTCCATTCCTCCACAGTTTCAGGATCATTCCAGGTTGCACCTTCAATCATTTCTGGAGATTTTTCGTAATCCGCCTTTCTTCTTACGTCAATTACACAGACATTTGGTGATACGGCTATTGCCTTTTTCAATTCTGCAACTGTTATTGAAGTAGCCACTATTTTCTCCCTGTTGAAATCAAAACATGTAAGGTATCAAGTGCCAAGTAGGTGCCAGATCAGGCCAAGAGCCCCGGCGCCTGCTATAATTGTAATAATGCCGACTTTGTAAAAGTGCATCAGGCAGAATGAAATAATGGCAAGGATTGCCGAAAACCAGGCAAAGCCTTCAGGCGGAAAGAGAATGTGAGTGCCAAACCACACTCCAAGATTTAAAACGACGCCAACGACTGCAGGTGTAATGGTGGCAAGGGCTGCAGACATTTTGGTATTGCCAGCCAACCTTTCTATATACGGAGCGCCCACAAAAATGAATAGGAAGCTTGGCAAAAAGGTAAAATAGGTAGCTACCAGAGAGCCTGTGACAGAACCTAATACAGGACCCAATGCCCCAGGATGATTCCACCCCGCAAGGAAACCGACAAACTGCACAACCATGATCAGCGGTCCGGGCGTTGTCTCGGCTAGTCCAAGACCATCCATCATCTGCAAACTGGTCAACCAGCCGTACTGCTCAACTCCAGCCTGGGCAATATAACCAAGAAGCGAATACGCCCCACCGAAAGTGAGAAAAGCGGCCTTTGTAAAAAACAGAGCCTCTTTTGCGAAGGTGGATTCAGGCAGGAGAAAATAGAGTGCCAAAAAGGGCAAGAGCCAAAGGGTAGCGAAAACTGAAAACAAGATTGCGTTTCGCTGTATCGATGAACTCTGTTTCCTGTTCATAGCGTTATCAACAGAAAATGTTGGCTTTGTCAAAGATGTGGCGTTTCCCTGCTTTTTACCAACCAGAAACAGGTTTGGTGCAAAATAACTTCCAACTATGCCGATGATTCCGACCGTAAGAATGAGGGCTGGAAAAGGTACATGGATGAAATAGGTGGCCAGGAAAGAAAGTACAGCCAGGCTGATTAGCAGGTTGTTCTTCAATGACTTTTTACCGATCTTAATAACTGCACCAAGAACGATAGCCAATACAGCCGCTTTCAGGCCAACGAAAATTGCCGCAATCCATGGCAGTGTACCAAAGGCAATGTAGATGTAGCTAAGGCCGAATAATATGAACACCGAAGGCAGGACAAAGAGCACACCAGCTACAATTCCACCTTTGGTTTTATGAAGAAGCCAGCCGATATAGGTAGCCAACTGCTGGGCCTCCGGTCCAGGCAGCAACATGCAATAATTGAGGGCATGAAGGAACTTGTCATTACTGATCCATTTTTTTCGATCAACAAGCTCCTGATGCATAATGGCAATTTGCCCAGCGGGACCACCAAAGCTGATCCAGCCCAGCTTCAGCCAGAAAAGGAAGGCTTCCCTGAAGGATGGAGCTATTGTGTTCGGTGGTTCATTCTGAGGGGGTGGTGCTGATGTTTTCATTTATTTTCTCATTGGTTTGTCTGTAGATCTTTGAACATTTTGTACAGATAGAGGTCATAGAGTATCTTCAAGCCACCGGCCACAAAGAACGGAGCACTGAAGAATAGAGGATTTGCCATAAGAACACCGGCTAAAACCGGAGAGGATGCAGCCCCGACTGATCGAGCAACATTGGTGATTCCTGACGCAGCTGTCCTTTCCCCAGGTTCCACTACCGCCATAATGAAAGATTGTCTGGCCGGGACGTCCATCTGTGAAATGCTCGCTCGAAGAAGCAGAACAGTTATGGCCAGCCAGAGGCTTGGCATAAGCGGTACAAGGGCGAGCAGAATATTCGACGGTATATGCGTGAACACCATTGTTCTCACAAGACCAATACGACCGGCTATTTTAGTGGCAAGAAGCGCTGAAACCCCGGCCAGGAGGTTGGCCCCAAAAAAGATAGTCCCTAGCACTCCCTCATCAACTCCATACACCACATGGAACCACCAGGCCACCATGCTCTGTACCACAAATCCACCAGCGAACGCGTCAACGGCAAAGAGACCGCTCAGTTTAAAGACAATGCCTTTAGAGCGGTGTAGCCCGAAATTGAATCGCCTCGGGGCTTTCGTGTCGATATCAGTTTCTGGGTATACCTCGGAGCCTTTCGACAGTCTTGAAAAGAGGAGAAAAAGCACTGCACCGCAAAAGGCATATCCTGCCATAATATACCGGTATGCTTCAAATGCACTGCAACCAACGCCCTGAAGTCCTGTCGCCATCCAGCCTCCGGCGAGTGCTCCGGCGGCAGTAGCAAACGAACCGGCAAGATTATACCAGCCGAAGACCGATGTTCTCTTCTTGTCTGGAACCAGCTGAGCGAGTGCAGCCTGCTCTATCGAGAGAAACGGACCTATCTCGTTTCCACTCGGACTTATTATGCCGATAATTGCAGCGAAGGTTATAACCACTGGATTTTTTGTCAGAACGAAAACTATCCCGCCTAGAATCATGAGCAGCGCTCCAAGGAGGAGCATTTTTTTTCTGCCCATCCGGTCTGCAATCATGGTTATCCAGAGTGAAACAACTATATCTCCAACAAGGGTTGAGGAGAGGATCGCACCTATGCCGAGAGGGCTCAGCCCTGTTTCTGCAAGGTATAAAACCAGAACCACGGACACAAATCCGTAGGCAAAAAGTCGTATGATTCGTGCAGAAAATAAAAGCGTTGTATCGGATAGATGCGTGTTCATATCGTGCCGTTAAAAATAAAGCTCGGAGGAACACTCCCCCGAGCTTATCAGATTATTTCATCCAACCTTGAATTTCTTCATGCAGGATCACGTACCGTTGCAGTGTCGTCTCATTTTTTCCATACTTTTGATAGCCTTTTAAGATCTCAATAAATTGCTCTTCGGCCATTTTCTCATTGGCATCCGGAACAATGCCATCTATGTAGATGTCGACCATCCTGTCTGCATAGATGACTATCTTCTCCTCCGCCGTTTTGAGCGTGTAATCCCTGACCGGAAGTCCAAGCTCTATGGCCTCGGGTTCTGTCAACCCTCCACGAATGTGTTTGAGGATGATGTCCTGTATTTCTTGTTCAAGACCGAGCTCTGCAGCCATCTTGGCACCGATCTCGCCGTGCTCCATACCATATGTCTTGGCCTTGCCGAGATCATGAAAGATAGCGCCTCTGGCGATGAGCTTCTTATCCACCGGAACTTTTACCCGTGAGGCAATCTCCAGGGCTTTTCTTGCTACTTCAATACTGTGCCGAACAGCCTCTTCCGGGCAACCAGATTTTTCGAGGGTTGCTATCTCCTTCATGAGGAGGTCTTCAGCTACATGGAGAAAGAACTCGGTGACGGCTTCCTCTCCCCAATTTGAACGAACGTATTCCCTGCTAGTAGTAAGGGCTCCCAGGTCATGCCTGGCAGCTTTATGGTCCGGATGATTATCCAGCCAGTCATGCATTTCCTGATAGTCGTTACTGGTTCTGTTTAGGCTTGTTTCTAAATGTTTTGTATAGGGAGGCATGGTATTTTCCTTTTTGTGTTGGTTTTGTTTCCGGTTCGTTATGACAAACCAAAAAATCAGGAGAACCGGAACATCCTAATATGGTGATTACGTTACTGGCACATCGGTGCAGTTGGCTTTTCTCCTCTTTCGCACTACTTCTTCGAAAATCCGGCATATAGCGCATCAAAGATTAACAGGGCATTCGTCAACAGCTGATGATCATTGGTTGAAATAACAACGAGGCCATCAATAATATTTTTCAATAGCGCCGCATCGTCAGGAATGGATGCTTCTTCCTGTACATCAATAAACCGGACAAGCTCTGCAATCTTCGTGACCGCAGGGTCAAACAGACCAAAATCCCGAGCCATTACTTCAAAGGTTATCAATTCACCCTGGTGTGAGAACTCCCCGCCGGAAATATCAAAAGGAATCTCTCCCTGTGACGATTGAGCCTTCTCATTGACCTTGAGAAATCGGAACTGAGGGTTGTCGTCAATGAATCGGCAAATGAGCCAGGAACTGCTTAAGCGGTCAATATATGGCTGAGCACGCGTTACCCATGTTCTGTTTTGATAGAGACTGCGATCGATTTTAGTGACTGGAGCGATTGCCATTTCAGACTTGAGAAGCCGTTCAGAGGTGGCATCAAGCACGACCAATGTCTTTATTGCTGCACCGGAAGGGAAAAAATCACGCCCCTGGAGCGCTTCACACCTTTTACGGAGTTTTCTCAGAGCCCCTGAGAGGCTTTTTGTCCTGTCCTTATCTGATGGTAAGTCTGCCGGGGTCAACAAAGATCTCGCTTCAGCCTGAATCTGCAGATATTCAGGATCAATTTGGGTCTGGAACAGTTTTTCGATCTGTTCATCCTCCATTCCTTCGATTTGAGCACACTGTATAGCCAGCGCCTCGCCACCTAGCGCATTCACCTCACCAATGAGCCAGGTCATGTTTTCCAGCAAGTCGTCCCGATTCGGCAGGATTTGCAAACCAGTTTTTAACTGGACGGCTCCAGTGGCAGAGATACGACGCCAGATGCGCATTCGCGCTTTAGCGTTGGAAGAAGGGACAGAGTATGAGAAGAGAATCCATTTGTTATTTTTCATAGTGAACGTAAAATACGTTACACATATAACAATGTCAAGAGGGGAAGTTTAAATTATAAGAGTTTAATTTTTATGTTCAGTTCGGCTTATCACCAACAACAACATGCTGAATGTACAAAAGCCAATGATTAAAATTGAAGCAGAAGCACTTGGACTACCGATAAAGCTAATGAGCCTGAACGACATCTCATTAAGAACAGAGAATTCTTGGGTGAAAAAATTTGTTGATTGGCTATGAGAAGACATCTGATGAATGTTTAACGCCGGAGTCTAAGCAAACTGTTAGGGTAGCCATCGCAAAGCTATAACTAGCGGACGTTTATCTAAGCTTGAGATGCTTCCTGTTATGTTGCCAAATACTGCGGAAAATTAGTCTTGGCAAAAGTAATCTCCACTGCTTGACCAGCCTTCTATCCTCAAAGAGATACAGGAATAGGTGTGCTACGAAGACACGCACTGGTCAACTATTATGCGTAGCTTTATAAATCAGACATATTTCACCATTCATGTCTCATCTCCTTCTTCAAGGAATCCCGCGATCACGAGGTTGCGCGTGGGCCAGGAACTGCGGCGGAAATACGGATGGCATGCGCTGAGATTGTACCCGCCCGAAGTTCCGTAGCGCAGATGGCCGAGGTAGAGTTCGCCGCAGAAATCGTATTTTTATTTAGCCGTTTCTGGAAATTCCGAGTGCACAGTGCCGTCGCCGACCAGCTGGTTGTAGCGGGCCAGCAAAGTCTGGAAAATTTTGTCGAGTGGGATGGACTCAACATTTTGCTCGCGGAACATGTACGGCTCGCCGGCGGGCACGTCGAACTTGATGCAAACGACGCCTGCGCCGTCCTGGCCACGATTGTATTGTTTTTCCATGAGGAGAAACAACTGGTAGAGGCCCCCAGAGCGGCGTACCGTATTTTTCCTGATAGTAGGCCAGCGGTTTCTTCAACCGCACCAAGGCAACGCCGCATTCGTGTTTGATCTGTTCGCTCATGCAATAGGTCCTGGTCCGGAAACTTTTATTTTGTTGGCTAAACTGGCTGACCAACCCTGACGCAATTCTGCGACTGGCCAGGTTACCGCAGTGTCCGTGGCGCCGCGTACCGTCAGCTCCGGGCAGATGGGAATCGGCCGGAATCGAACCCGGTTCCACCGAAGCGGCGGGTTTGCCCGTTTGCTCAACCTGTCCGTTGCGCCAGCGCTTCGCCGCGATATTCGGATGCGCCAGCAATGTCGCTGATTTGAGATCGGGTAGAGACGATGGATTCCAAGTCCGGGCCTGCGTAGGATGGGCCGGTTCCTTCGAACCTACTTGGGTGGGCATCGTGTCAGTACTTGGAGAGTTTGGATTGGCCATCGTGCGATGATTTGGATCAGGCGGTGGCAAGAGGAAACCGGTCCGAGAACCTCCCTACTAACTCGATGAACGCCAGCGACAACCTGCCGCGCACAACTCGTTGGCCTTGAGATTCCAAAAGGCGAGGAGCGGGTGGTTGGTCGGTGGTTTTAATCACGAGTGGGATGAACCCGCTTATTCCGTTAAGCCGGTGCCAATCGTCAACGGCTTTCTCCGGTCAAACCCGTGATTCCGAGCGAGGAAGAATTTTTTCCGGTACCCCACGCCCGCTGCCCGCCCGGAAAAATCCAGCCCGGATGAGAAACCCGGGGGCTCGATTCTCGCTACTTCACTTTTCTCGGTGGGATCGCATCGTTCGGGCAGATCTGCGCATAACAACCTCCGTCAGGCAGGTTGGCATCGCCGTAGCGCGACTGCGGCTTGTGGTCCGGAGCATTGAGCCCGGTGCCTTTGCCTTCGCGACAGATTTCCATGCCGATGCGCTCGGTACCTGGCGTGACGAAATAGACGGTTTTTTCCGGGGTATTCTTCCCGTCGTAGAACCTGGCGAAATAATACCGCATCAAGCAGTCCTGATCGCCTGAATGCACGCCATGGTCGCGCCCGACCATTCCCTTCACGGTAAAAGGCAACCTCAACAACAGATCGACGTATTCATCGACGAATTGCTCAAACGCCGGTGAGCCGGCCGGTTTATCTTTGAAGGACTTTCCATAAAGACTGGTGATGAGATCCCTCAGCCCGGATGCCTCGAGCAATTGTTTGGCCTGCAGATAAGTGCGATAGGCCTCCACCGCGACGTTATCGCCATTTTCCTCGAGGAAGTTGACCACCGTACCGCCGCTCATCCGGTAATGCGGACGGCCTATCTTATTGTCGGGAACGTTGGGTGGAACGAATGCCAAGGAATAACCCTCGGTATCGTCCGGTCCGTGATGCTCCACTCCAACCGAGTGCAGCAGCTCATGTGCGATCGCCCGATCAAAGGCAAAGACCGTGTCCTGCACCGGCAAGTTGAATGGTTGGCTGAAAACACTCTCGGTATTGTCCCGCGCTAGCAAGGCGACGCCAGTTGTAATTCCCGGACGACCCGCGACGCCTTTTTCAGTAAACGCGGTGACCGCCCCTGTTTCGCCCAGCTCGGAGCGAGTCATCGTCTTCACCCACACGCCGTGTTGATCGACCCGATGCGGACCGTCGCGATGGTTGCCGTTCATCAGCCGCTTTTTCTCCGACATTTCCGTGGGAAGGAGCTTCGAGTGAACGCGTAAGCCTGAAACCGCCTCGAACAGGGCGATCCCCTTCTCCCCATCCCCTTTGATCAAATTGAGCACAAAGAAATCCTTCCCTTTCGGATCACCCTCGATGCGTTTTCCGTCCTCAACCCAGCCGCGATACTCTTCGTAGAGCGTGTAGCCGTCGCCCTTGTCTTTTTGGTTTTCCACCTTCTCCTCGTCATCGTAGTCAGGCAGCTTTTCGACCTGTTGCGCCTTGCGCCAGCTGTCGGCGATCCAGCCCGGCTTGGCCATTTTGGGCAGACGCGGCATCTCGCCCACGTTCTTCATCACGCCTTCAATTTCGCGCCCGTCCAAGAGCGTGCAGATGGCGCGGAGCGAAGCCCGCCCGCCGAAATCGTAACTGTCGATCTGCACCTCCGCGTAAGGATGTTCTTGGTCGTCCTTGCTCGGCTCCTCCAATTCCATGATCAGATCGTTTTTACTGAGCTTGCCGCCGGCCACCAGCGCCAGCCGCAGGTCGTAATCGGAATCCTTGGCCTCGAGCGGCCAGTTCATACACACGCCCGGCTCCCGGGAGGAGTCGAGCAGCTGAAACCGGATTTTCGTCACCCGCGGTACAAACTTCCCTGCTCCTTCCTTGGGGATCAGCGTAGCCCGGGCCGTGAGATTGTTACCGGGCTTGGTCGGCTCCTTGATGTTACCCTCCGGTCGCCAATGATCGTAACCCGGCACCGTGATCACCAGCTCCACGGGTGGAAGCGCCACATCGATTTGCCAGGAGGCTTCCAGGGCAATGTCCCACGATCCATTCCATCCATCCGGCTTCGGCACCGGAATTCGCGTGCGTCCGGTCAACTCCTTCGCGTCCCCCGGGAGCGAAAGGCCTTTCGCCTCAGCGAACATCTGATAATTGCTGTAGCCGAGTACCTCCTGGCCTGGGCCCATGTCCAGAGGCACCGCTTGCTCGGATTCGCCGCTCTGGTTGTTGCCCTCTTCCTGATGGGAAAAAACCTTGGTGTGTTTCACCGCTTCCATCGTGGTCGCCATGTCGGGATTCAGCATGAACTGCACGTCGTAGCGCTTCTCCGCCGCGCGGATTTTAACGAAGGCGTTGCCGAAGCTGCCCGAAAAAACTTTCTGGCACCGGTAGCTATCCGTCATCTCGTCGGTGCTGGCCCGCTGCTCCCCTACTGCCAAAGCCGTGCCATGAAAAGTGATGGTTTCAGAGATCTTGCCGGTGATTTCCACCTGATCGCCCACGGGGTACCACGCCAGGACGGTTGGCGGCGCGGCCGCTTTCGCTTTTTCTACGTCTCCCGCCATCACCGCCGCCATCATGGCATTATATTGCGCCTGCATGGCCGCCTCGGACTGGCCGGTCGGGATGTCGGCCGATTCCTCGGGCCGAACCTCAATCCGACCGCTGAACAAGTTGCTCACTTCCACCTGGGTTTCACTGTGACCATCTACCTCCTGATGCGATTTTTCCGCACTGCCGCGAACGCCGATTTGGAAATAGAGGTAGTGCTTCGGCCCGTTATCATCGGGCTTGGGTTTGCCCTCGTCATCATCGTTCTGTGCCCGCGCTCCCGGCACCAGCAGGGCAAAAATCGTCAGCATCAAAACGACGAGCGAGCGAATGTGGTTAAACGGTTTCATGGCGCGGTGCCGACGAGTTGCACGGCGTCGATTTGATTCCACCCTGAGACCGCGGCGAGATTGAGCGTGAGCTTCACCTTCGCGACTAGGTAGGCGGTCTTTGGTACGCGCACGGCAAACCAGACAATCTCCCTCAGGTCGGTTTTGAGCAGCGGATCGACGCCCTCCCAATAAACGTGCATCGTCCCATCAGGTTCGAGCACTTCGATTTTCGCAATCGCTCCCGGCGCGTTGTTCTGGCGCACGCGAATTTCTGTGGCGTAAACGGGTTTGGCAAAATTCAGTTCAAGCCAAGCCGTCCCTTCGTTTTTCGCGGCCGGACACCACGCATCCTGATTGTCGCCAGCCATGCCGAGCGGAATGTTGGGCACTCCGGTCGCCCGAGCTGCCGAGTAACCCGGTGTACCGTACTGTGAGCTGGCCGTCGCACTCGTCGCCCATTGTCCGGCGGGATCGGCCGTGAGCTTCCCGTCGTCGAGTTCCTTCGCGGGGATGACAACACCTGATGCGGGCAAACTACCTTTAGCGGGAGCGGTAGCCGTTGGTGCGGGAGGTGGCGTGGCAGGAGCGGGCAGCGAAAAGACTGGTGGCGTTGAGGGCCTGGCAACGGGCGTTGCGGGAGCCGGAGCAGGAGCAGGTACGGGTGGAGAAATCACGGGCGGCATCACCGGACTGCTCTTGTTCGCAACACCGGCGGCGAGCGCCTTCTCAAAAACCGCCCGTTGCTCCGCCGTTGGCTCCATCACTGCCGCCGGTGGCCAGCTCCACGCGGGCGGACTCGCGGCTGAAGCCGATCCATCATGAACTGCGGCCATCACACGCGTGAGCAACTCCTCGCGTTCAATCGGCGGTTGGCCGCTGATCTTTTTGGGCGCGGCTCGATTCAGACAAATCATCGCCGCCATCGGATTTTTCGCGCGTAACGCCACTTCGGCCCGCGTCGTCAGCAAACGCGCATCATCCGGCGACTTTGCAAGCAGAGCATCGAGCAAAGTGGCGGCCTCTTCCAAATGATCGCTGAGCATGGCATCCTGCGCACGATTCACCGCGCGCTGCGCGGCACGCTCCGGCGAAGCGGAGGCGGCAACTATCTGCAACGGCCGACCCGTTGAGGCCACGTCCCCGTTCCAACCGCGCCCGCCCTTGATCGCGAGCCGCGCGCGAATCACATAATTTCCGGGCGCGAGCCGCTCCATCGCCGCCGCGCTAAACCGCCAGAGTCCGCCGGCGATGTGGGCTTGGTCCAAAGTCGCCGAGGGTGAATCGGGTTTCCCCAACGCTTCCGCGCGCGCCACGGCCGCTCCGCCACTGGCCGGCACGAGCTCGACCGCGATCGCCTCGCTCCACGAACCGCTGGCCGGGGCCAGGGTGAGCGATTCCTTCGCTCCGCGCGGCGCGCTGAGCCGGACGACAATGCGCAACGGTTCGCCGACCTCGCCGGTGGCATCAGCCACGCCACGCAGCGAAAGTGAAATTTCCGGCGCCGGCGCGTCGGCGGCCCGCGCCGCAATCGCGCACGCAAGCAGCAGGGTATAAAATAAACCGCGTAGTGTTTTCATCAGGTGATAAGACATCGCTTTGTAAGTAAAACCTAACTTTTCCGCAAAATCCTTCCAACCGCCCATCAATCTTGGAAGCCTATCTTATTTCAACTGTCCTTTCAAGCAATTTTGGCTGCTAAAAAGGGTATACAACAGATTCAGAGTGAAAAGTTGTTGATTCTGCCCTATCTCAGTCAATTTTTTACAGACCTCTCCATTTGTCGTCTTTTTGAGCTTTTTCATTTTTATCGTTCAAAAACCACCTCCTTATGTTCCGGCCAATTATCATCGTATGGCACAATTTTAACTCGCTCGGTATAGTCTGTTTTCGGCATCGGTGGTGCACGCTGCTTTTTCTCTTTGAAGATATTGAGATGGGGTGAGGATCTTCTTTATCACCGCCTTTTTCTAGATAAAGCTGATGATCTTCATCTCTCCAGCGCATTTGGGGCAGGAAAGCGGATCGACTTCCCATACCTTTTTAATGCACTCACGCCACATCAGTTGTGGTATTCGCTTCGGCTTGTAGTTCCGGATGTCGAGGATTTTACCCTCTTGGTCTGCCTCACCTTCTCCCTTTCCCTCTCCTGATGCTTTTTCCTGTCCCCGCGCATCCTATTTGAGTACCAGCCATACATCCTCGTAAGCTGAAAATACGGATCTGGAATGTGCAAAGTTATCGATGCGATAAACTCCAGAGGGGAAAACACTTGGAAGTTTCTTTTATTTTTCCCGTGCGTCATCTTAGATCGGTAAATAACTGAAAAATCTCCTGTGTCGTATTTTAGTTTTTCCAGAGAAAAGGTATTGCAAATGTTGTACTGAGCAAGGTTCTCTATACCTTTCTCATCATCTTTTTTGATTCGCATTTTATTATGCACGTTAAAGCCGGAGACATGCCGCCATGACATAAGCATTTTGATGAAGGTATCATCGATCAAGCCCTCTTTTTTCAACATCTTCAAGACAAGGGCACGAAATATTTCTCGCAAGGGCTTCAGATCAGCCTTCGGCATTACAAAAAAACAGCCACTCTCTTAAAAGAGACCGTCAGCACCAGGGCGTGAAGATGCGGATGAAACCTGGCAAAATCGCCGAAGGACTGTATTGCAACGACCATTCCCGGGATGCCGGTTTTCTTACCAAGCGTGATCTTGAAGAATTCAGTTAAGGCTTTCGCTGCACACTGGCTGAGCTTACCCAGAAGTTTACGGTCATAAAGAAAGCATTTACGCAATATCTTGGGGATGGAGAAAACGTATTGACGGTGGGGGACTGGATAAAGAACAGTCTCCTTGAGGTGGTGGCCGAACTGTACCACTTTTTTGTTATGGCATGATGGGCAAAACCATCTCCCTCGGCAGCTAATTGCCAAGATCATTTGATGATGGCAATCGGGGCATTTTATTCTGGCGAATCCCTGATGAAGATCTCCACATTCAAGATACTTTCGCACAACATGTGAGATTACCGGGCGGTAAAACCCATACTTCTTTTGGAAAAGTTCATCATAGACCTCCTCAAATTCAACAAAATAGCCATTGAGGAGTTTCCACAGAGAGGTTTCCTGAGGCTTTCTTCTCCTGTATATTTCCACCTGCCTGCTGCATTCCATCTAGTTCCCCTTTAACCGGCAAGGGGACAATCATAGCAGCGGTATCTCACATTTTTCTTACATTTGCAGAGGGATAGAGAGAATATTGTCTTCGGGAATACTCCTTTTGGAATTAGCCAGATGGTGCAATTTGCCCTTTCTATCAAAATCTTATATGGTGACTGATGAATGGGATAGAGACGGACCACGATATGATTTTGATCTAGCGACATTGTCTCGTAAAAGTATTTTTGGGACATCTATGAACAGACAATTCTTCCCAATAAATCTGCCTTCAGTAGACCTACGATTTACACCAAATTATTGTCATCACAGGAGATTCATCTAAGAACCTCAGCATACATTCACCAGATGCTATCAATAGTTCGTTGGTTCTTTCCGCCTGTCTGTAACCAGATGCTAATAACTCACGTTCTTTTCTAGTACTGTGTTTAAAAGCACTATATTTTGGACGGCCCATCGGATTATCAGGAATGGATATACCACAACCGGAGTCAATCACCCTTTATCACCTTTCAGCAAAGCGGCTCAGGAGATAGAATTCATTAGGGATGAAGCTATCACTCCAGAGGCTAAAGCATCGTTTTAATCTATTCATTCTCACACAATTATCTAATTGTTCTAATTGTCTTCTATGGTTATTTTTATGCAAAGAGGGTTGATTTGCATCCATCGGCACAAATTTTACTCTACTTTTAATCTTTAACAACAAACACAAGCCAGGAGAACAAAAAATGAAAAAAGTAAGCGAATCTGCCACAAAACTCAAAGAACTCATCAAGCACATCATCGACGATCTCGAGGTAACCCCGGCAGAATACCAGCAAATTATGGATTGCGCACACGAGGACGGTCATATTGATAAGGAGGAAGAGGTTCTGCTGGCCCAGTTCCAGTCCATGATCAGTAATGGAACCATCAAGCGGGTCAGAGGCTGAGACAATCGGCCACTTTTGCCTCAGCCGGTATGGGAAGTACCGGATGGGGCAAACCGATTCGAAACTGGCAGTCTGCAGTATCGTTACAAAATCTGTGAATTTCAACCCTCTTCTCCATTTTTTACTGTTCACCACCATGTTTTTTTGCCGGTTTAGGTTATTCACAAATTCTCTCTTTTCTTGATTATTGAGTTCAACATAGGCATCTACTCTTCACTCGCCAATCCGATCTTGACGATTGAGGTGAAAATTAGGTGTGAATGAAAAAAACAGTAGACTATCCTTACGAACTGTTTAGATTTGTGACTTTTATCGACACACTTTACAAACCAGAATTACTTGCAGAATTCACTTCATGACACTTGCATATATAGCAGTCGTTGCCAGTTTATTGATGCTCGTTTGGAGCGCGGACCGTTTTGTGGAAGGATCGGCCGCCTCGGCACGGCATTTCGGCATGCCGCCGTTACTTATCGGCATGGTGATTGTCGGATTTGGTACATCGGCCCCCGAAATGATCGTTTCAGCATTGTCCGCTATACAAGGAAATCCAAGCCTGGCATTCGGCAACGCCTATGGGTCAAATATAACCAATATCGCCTTGATCCTGGGTCTGACTGCTTTGATCAGTCCAATAGCTGTCCACTCTGGAGTGTTACGGAAAGAGCTGCCTATCCTGCTTGTCATTACCGGACTTGCCGCATTTCAACTCTTGGATGGCGAACTGTCCCGAGTCGATGCCTGGAGCTTGTTGGCAGTTTTTGGGGGGCTTGTTGCCTGGACCATCTTTCAAGGATTCAGGCAACGTGCTGATGCCTTAGGCCTAGAAGTTGTAAAGGAACTTGATGCACATGCCATCCCTTTAAGAAAATCTTTACTTTGGCTTGTAATAGGTTTGGCTTTGTTGATTGTCAGTTCTCGCATCCTTGTCTGGGGGGCGGTAAAAATAGCCAATGGCTTTGGCGTAAGTGATTTGATCATCGGCTTGACAATAGTAGCTCTAGGCACATCTCTTCCAGAATTAGCCTCTTCAGTGATAGCTGCCCGCAAAGGAGAACATGACATTGCTTTAGGCAATATACTTGGATCTAATCTTTTTAATACGCTGGCAGTGGTCGGAATCGCTGCGGCGATTCATCCCGCAACTGTTGCCCCGGAAGTTCTATCTAGAGATGTATTGACAATGACCATTTTGACGTTCCTCCTTTTTGCCTTTTGTTTTGGTTTTAGAGGACCAGGCCGGATCAATCGTCTTGAGGGTACACTACTGCTGGCGAGCTATATAGGATACACTGCTTTTTTAGTCATGGAAATTATTGGATGATGAGATAGGCTTAAATCTATTTCGATCAATTTCATCTTCCCAAAAATTCGGCCTGACATCAGCTATATTGGGAAAATAGCAAAAATTATTAACGGTGGTTACGAAAAAACTATGTGAATTGGAGTCGTTCATTTAAATACACCCATTGGGGGTACATATTTAGTCAATAGTAGTATAAAGGCAAATCAATCACGTCTCTTAATCTGTTGGAACTTGACCTGTCCCTTTCTGGACTAGTAGTTTAATCCACATAACCGCTTCCTATGGCTGAGAAAGGGAGTTGTAGTTCCAATTCCGGAACCTGATTGGCAATCCACGCGACAAAAGTGTTACTATTGGGCCCAGGTAGCGCTTTATAGGTCGTTTTCCATGGGTAATCCCTGGCTGCCTGGTCGATAGCATCTATCAATTTATCAGTTCCTGCACCACGATAGTCTTTTAAAACCTTCGGTTTCATTCCATACCAGTAACGGTCTGGAATATCCCGAGCCACTCTCATCACAGGCTCGCTACGAGAGCTGCGCCAGCCGATCACATCATAAACGGTGTTAAAGTCTTCACCTGATCGTTTAGAAGCTATCCATGTATGGATAGCAAACCAGCCACGCCAACCCCATGCATCCGCTCCATATACCTGAACTATTGCTTCCTTCAAAGTTGACGGATCCGACGCAATTCCCGCAGAATCACGCCTGGCTGTCCTCCAATCTTTATTTAGGCTGCAACCTGTTATCAACAGCACGGACAGTATGATTATCGTCAGACATTTCAGAGACATTGAAGATTTAATAAGTTGAGTTGGTAGTATTTTGTAAGGTTATCGCATCTTTATTTACAAATTAAAACCAGAGAATTGCCTGAGCAACCCTAACCGACGAGATCAACTCGCCAGTTGAGCTAATTCCTGTTATGTTGCGAGTTGGTCTATCTAGCTTGAATTAAAGGAATTTTGTGACATTTTCAAAGGATTCGATATTTGCA
>RCMY010001796.1_pt1 | contig 19898 bp, 11 predicted proteins | sample 2041341 | NCBI WGS metagenome assembly RCMY01 (sample SAMN09708234, study PRJNA481090) | Marine sediment metagenome, whole genome shotgun sequencing project. | reverse complement strand
CGATATAGGTGTCGTGCGGCGGCATCATGGCAATGATGGGTTGGCACAACCCGGACGTTGCCTTCGATCCAAAATAGCCACTCATTTGTTGTCGTCCGTTCAGCTGCGTTTGAAGCATCAGCATAGCGAAGCGTTGCTATGCTGTCAAGCGGCAATCATAAAAGCTGAACAATTCGCCAGTCACGCAAATCTGGACGTTTTACTCGTGGGGATAGAGCTTACGTGCTAGGCACGATGTGTGGACTCTGACAATATTTAGCTTGTCAGGCATGCTTGCCAGAAGGACACGTTCGATGACAATCCAGCTGACGCTGAGATCGCTAAACTATCGAGCTTTCGCCTTATGCCTGTTACAACGTCCTTTGAAAGCAAAACGTTTATTGTCTATATCCATATCCGCTGTGCTCGTCTCAAGCTTCTGAATGGCGATTCTATACAATGCTAGATCAAACGAATTGTTAGCAAGCAGCAAGTCAAAAACTTCGCCAAGCGTTTTCAGCACTCGCCTGGTTGGATTCTGCCGACCCAGAATATTTAATTTGGCTGCATTTTGCGTGACGTAGCTCAGATCGATTTTAGGAAAGAATGGACGCAACACTTCCTCAAACACACACATTGACTCGTCAAACATTTCCACTATTCCTACGCATTGCGTTTTAGCTAAATTGTTCAGAGCCTGCTCAAAAACCTCTCTGTCAATATCACTGTCGTTGCCTATAGTGTGCTGCCCCGCCAAATAAAGCGTTTGATAATCTCTTATCGTCCCATTAACACTTGGTTCCATACGCCACCTAACGTAATCCTTGAAACCGTATTTTTTTGCCGCTATCGCACCCGGGGTATTAGCCTTTTGTTTTCTCTCAAAGTTGTAAACAGACAAAACTCTCTCGATCGGGTGCCTCAGCAAATAGATCGGAATAACATGCAAATCTTCTATCGGAGACGTATCGCACAGGTGATGCGAGGATATAGCCTGTATCTGTGGATTCTGCTTTAAAAATGCACTGAGATAATCAACACCTTGTCGGCGCATCGGTACATCGTCCCTATGGTCGCAAAAACCCTTGCCAAAGTTGCGTTTCAGTGACCAGTCTAATGTGCTACCTGCGTTTTTGAAAATGTGGCCATGTGCGATTACAGTCCTCATCAAATATGTCTAACCCTGTGCCATTCGAACTTCATATCGATCGCTCAACTATACAAAGTAAAATACCGTGAGCGAAACAGTTATCGCTATGAATCGCGCTCACTCTGTTGCCGGCCAGCCCTATACACTCACCGCTATATCTCGTTCTACTTCGGGATATATTTCTGCCGCATGGTTAACTATACCTAATTTTTCAAAGACAGTGTCAATCACATACTGCTCGGAAAAATGCTGATTAATAACTCGTAGGCCACCTTGCGAAAGCCTGTTCCAGACAGCCTCATCCGAGACTACTTCAATCACCGCCTCTGCAAAATCCACAGCGGCCGTTGCTACACTCATACACGATGCTACCTCAGGAATGCCTTCTGCGCCGACAGGCGTTGTGACTACCGGAACGCCTTTGCTAAGCGATTCCAGCACCTTGCCTTTCACACCGGCTCCAAATCTCAATGGAACGACCGCCGCTTTGGCTTGATCATAGAGCTGTGCCAATCTTTCGTCGCTCACCTCACCAACAATGCGGACCGAACTGCTTTGCAGTGCGAGTAGATCAGCTGGCGGGTTAGAGCCGACAATGACAAATTCGAGTTGCGGTAAACTTTTCAGTACTGCGGGGAATACCTCTTCAACAAACCACTTAACCGCATCAAGGTTAGGCGGATGACCATAACCGCCAACAAAAATAATGCTATTTCTCGTCGAGAAAGCAGGATGATCCGTGTTTAAGTGTTCAAATATATTCAGTGGAATTGCTTTTACGTTAAGGCCGGGGTTTATTTTCTTAACAATTTCCACTTCATGTTCCGATGGATAGCACACTACATCTACCTGCTCGAAAATTTCGAACTCCTGCTGCTTCCATTTCTCCGATTGTTTTTGCAACTTGCTGCTACCCTCTATTTCACTTTGCCGCTTGACTCTCAAAAAATGTAAATCATGGCCGAAATAGATCAATCGTGGACGTTCGGGGAGCTGACGGAGTACCTCAAGGTATTTACCCACGATATGAGGCCGCTGTAAGTATACGTAGTCTATATAGCGCGCATTTGTTATCAGCCAATGCTGCCAGTTGGCGGCGTACCAGTTCCCGTAGAGCACCTCAATACCGAGTCGCTGCAATTCCGTTGTATAGGGCTGGTGGGGATAAAAATTATCCCCCAGAAAGATAACCTTGAGTCCAGCTTTCTGAAACAATTTCAGGTATTGATAACTACAACGCGATCCGGCGTCACGATCGTATTGGGGAACATGGTGATCAATCACTAAAATCGTTTTTCTCTCTGGCGCGCGCTCTCTCGCCAGGAAAACATTTTTTCCATTGTCAAAATGAGTCGATTCGAGAACATCTAACCACTTCAATCTGAACTTCTCCCGGTTCAGCTCTTGAAAGTTTTTTATCCCGGAACTTACGTCTGTACCATGCGAGACACCTTCCAGGTGGACAACTTTAGAAAGCGGCTGATAGCAAACTCGATAGCCCTTTGAACGCATTCTAAAAGCTAAATCGGTATCTTCGTAATAGGCAGGCGAAAAATCTTCGTCAAAACCGTTAAACTCATCCCACAACTTCTTGCGCAATAATATGCAGGCACCCGAAAGATAGTCAACGTCTCTAATATAGTTGTACTCAGGTAACGCAGGGTCTAGCCCCCTGCCCCAGTTCCAGCCGCTTGCGTCCGACCAAATGATGCCGCCTGCTTCCTGAAGCGTACCATTTTCGAACAGGAATTTTGGTCCCACCATGCCGATATTTTTTTCAGAGCTTATAAGTTGTATGAGATTTGCTAACCACCCTTCCTGAACCAAAGTATCATTATTCAAGAGAACAATGAATTCGCCGTCACATGCTTTTGCCGCTTGATTGCAGTTTTTTAGAAACCCAACGTTGCGCGGTTGTTTTATATGTTTTAGTCCCTGCACATACTTTGAGATATGTTGTGTTTCGTCAGTAGAACAATCATCAGCAAGAACGATTTCATAAGGGTTGAGCTCAGAATCAGTATGTTCATAGACGGATTGAATACAGTTTAATGTGACGCTCAATTTGTTGTATACGGGAATCAATATAGAAACTTGAGGTCGATCAACAGACGCAAGCTGAATCAGCTCACCTTTGTATTCATCGAGAGAAACTTCTTCAGATTCGACTTCAAAGTGCCGTTGTACCGCATTGCCAACGACCAAGCTGGCCTGATGCTTTGGCATTCCAAAGAAGACCTTGAAGACATTTTTAACTCTCGATAGCGTAACCGCTCGCAGTGTGCGAATAGGCGAGTGCAACATCCTCCGTGCCAATAGTAGAAACAAGTCAAATTTGGAAAAGAAATCTGTTTTTGCGTTGAATTTTCGAATTACTTCCATGCCGTTCTGCTGCTGGGTAACAGCAACCGCATATTCCAACGCTGTCGGCTTTCCTAATTTGAAAGTTATTAGTTTGTACACTTTGGTGAAAGCTGCCACCAAACGCCCAAAGACCGAGTTTTGGTGATCGTTTAGCGCAACACGGATACGCTCATTACTACTGCGCAGTTGCGTATTCTTCTCGGTAGCGGCCTTTATCTCATCTTTAAGCGTTTCAAGTTCTTTCCTATCGTTCTGATACGCAGTACTCAATTTCGTGTTGTGGTTATCCAGACTCTGATATTTTTCTTTTAAACTCGCTAGTTCACTTCGATCACGCTTATATGCGTTTGAGAGGTCAATATGTTCTACTCGAAGACTTGTAACTATCTCCTTTAATTTTTGTAAGTGCTTGCTGTCACGGCTGCCAACACCTGTTTCAATACCTGGGTATATAGAAAGTGTGTCAATACACGCCCCACTCGCTTTGATTCGTAAATTTTCGACGCAAAAATCCCCAGCGCGAACAACATTTGCTAGCCGGATAGCTGGCTCGGTCATATAACCTTCAGCTGATACCAGATCCTGTTGTTTAACCGATTGGTTTTTGAATACGAAATCTTTGACACTGCCCTCATCAGGCGTGCCTGACAGTGCAAACCCCAGCGCTTCAAGTTTTTTCCCGGTATCTCGCAAGAAAGCTTGGGGATCGGCAAGCGCGCTCGCATGGTCGACAACGACTACCTTCTTACCCGCAATCGACTGCAAGAGGTTGACTATGTAAAATTCCCAGAGCGCTATTCCAACCGTGATGGGCATACGGTTCCTTCTTTGCAGTGATAGCGCTATTTCAACTGGATCGCGATAGACAAAAAGGTAAACTGGATTGTCGAGATATTTTTGCCAAGTATTGATCGTTAAACAAAATCGCGGGTCCTTGATCAGGAATGGCGAATGACTCTCCAAATTAGAAACCAATTCCCGAATTTTGGCGGCGGGAAACTCCTGTATATGCTCTGGATTGCGGTTGTTTAAAACACCTAGGGGCCGATCCCACGTAGCGTCCTGTGCAGCCAGAAGGGCATCGTTGATCGCAACAACATCGCTGCGCTCGAAAAATCCTTTCGGGTTATCTGGCTGCGGAGCCAACAACTCAGGCTCTTCACCTACATACAGGCCCAGCTTGCTTAACAGGCCGGCTACCAGTGAGGTACCTGATCTGTGCATTCCCAATACAACCAGCTGCTCCATTACACCACCCTGTGATTAAATTGATGAACTAGCGCGAAAGCTTTGTTCATAGCACTACTACTGCTAGCGTTGGTATGCCGAGCAGTATTTGCTGTCTTGCGCTCATCGATCCATACTGCCTTATTATTCAAGTTTCTTTGGCTGCACTTGTAGCGCCTACCGAGGACGCTTCATATGCATTTGAGACTTCTATTGCATCTCCTTCCATATGTGTCACGCCTTGTTCAATCCATACCGCTCTATTGCATAACCGCTTTATAGTGCTGGCGCTGTGAGAGACCAGCACGACGGTGTGTTCTGACTGAAGCCTGTCATGCAGCAGCTTCGATGACTTTTTTCGAAAGTCAGCATCCCCCACACCAAGTACCTCATCGATCAACAGAATGTCGGGGTCAAGATGTACTGCGACGGAGAACCCCAATCTCGCTCGCATTCCGGTAGAGTACACTTTGATCGGCTCATCAATTGCCGCGCCGAGTTCGGAAAATTCGATTATCTCGTCGATTTTTGCAAGTACTTCGCGCTTAGAGAAACCAAGCAACATGCCGCTCAAAATGGCGTTGGTGCGACCGTCAAGCTGCGGATCAAAACCGACTTGCAAGGCTAATAGCGCTGTTCTCGCGTTGGCATTAACCAGGCTACCTTTGTCAGGGCTGATGATGCCTGCGAGTACTCGCAGTAGTGTACTTTTTCCGGCTCCATTTTTCCCTAGAATCCCCAGAGAATCGCCGGGCTTGATATCGAATGATACGTCTCGTAATGCGTGATAGACACTCCCGCCAAAAAGAGTACGTGCCCGGCGATAGCTCACTCCAATGTTGCGCAAAGAAATCAGTGAACTGGGGAGAGAGGTCATTGTATAGCCAGGCGAGGGTAAGCCTGATCAAACTTCTTAATAAATGAAGCGGCGAACAGAAACAGCATCATGGAAAGCACGAAGATCAACACCAGGCTAGTCCAATCGGGTTGTTGTCCGTGCAGCAATACCTGCCGATATTGCTCTATGAGGTTGGCCATGGGGTTCAACGTAAAGTAAGGCTGATATTTTATATCGATCATATCAACCGTAAAAAAAACGCCCGAACAAAACATCAAAAAGCGCACACCCAAGGCAACTACGAAATGTAAATCGGGTACGAATGGAATGACGGCAGCAATGAAAGTACCAAGCCCGGCTATCAGCGCTAGCTGCGTAGCAAGCAGCACGGGGATTACAAGCCAGCTTGATTTTACGCCAACTGTTAACGCTAAAAATAGTAGTAACAAACCGAAAACGATGAGTTGCTTAATAAACTGAACGCAGATAACGCCTAGTGGGAACAAGGTCTTGCTAACACTGACTTGCGAGATTAGACCCGTCGCTCGAAAAATACTATTCGCCGATTGGGTGATGGTGTTGGCAAACCAGGTCCAAACAACTACACCGACGAGTAGCGAGTAGATAAATCCCGGGCCCCCTCGTTTTAGCAGCAGCCCAAATACCAAGTAAAATGCCGCCATTAAGAATAATGGCTCTAACACCCACCACAAATAACTCAGATAAGTCTGCTTAACTTCGGCTTTCAAGCGCGCCTGAACGTAAAAGCTCAACAGATCGAAACGCACAAGCTTGAAATCCAAGCGAGAAAATCTCCTTGCCGACATTAAAATTGGGGTTTTAATCCAGATTGATGTGCAGCTTATAGAGCTGCTCATTCGCTATACAGTTATTGGCTATACGGAGCTAAGAGCTACATCGCTATCCGTAAGCGGCGCTAGACTACTGTTGCTTGCGGACGTGTGCAACAAGAAAGTTGTTAAAATGAGATGGCTTCAACGTTCGTCAAAATTTTACATTCGTCGTCAATCTTGCTGCTAGAGATTCGCTGGTCTCATCGTCGATTAACGTATTTATCCGCTCCTGGCCAGTGCTCTCACTTCCAATTAAATTCCTGTACCTCTTCCGTACTCTGCTTTGAAAAAATCTGTCAGCGCCAGACACACTACAAGATTGCTCAGAAAAGCTGAGTAGAGCACAGCTCAACACCTTCCGGCAATAGATGAAGTCACTGAACATCTGAACCTTTGCTGAACCCGTTCCTCCCAAAGCCCTCGGCTACAGCCGTCAAAACCATAAAACAGTCGAAACATCAACATCAACTTTAATTAAATCAGTGGCTTACAAAAAACTGAACGCATCTTAACCAAATACCGTAACAATTCCCTACACCAAACCACCATAATAGGTGTCAAATGTACGAATGCAAAAAGGCAAGACGGGGAACAGGTTATGAACATATTACAGCGTTCGACTTACGGGCTGTGTGCTGCTTTTTTAATCGCGCCGTGGGCTGCGGCGCAGAATGAATGTGGCGACGCGGTTATTGTTTCATCCGGTGATACGCTGAGCAAAATCGCTGAGCGATGTAATACGTCGGTTAGCGCGCTGCTTGATGCCAATCGTCAACTCACCGACGAGAACAGCGTTACCAGTGGGTCAATTCTGGCCATGCCCGACGCTGGTGCACGCAGCTATTCTACTTCGCAGTCGTCGGCTGATGGCGCAACAGGAGCATTAGCGCCTCAAGAAATTGATGAATTAGTAGCACCGATTGCGCTGTATCCTGATGTGCTGCTATCTGAAATTCTGCCTGCTTCCACCTATCCGGTGGAGATTGTGCAGGCGGCGCGCTGGGGGAAAACGCATGATGATCCCGAGGACGCAGACGAGCAGGATTGGGCGCCTAGCATCAAGGCGTTAGTGCGCTATCCTGATGCGCTTAACATGTTGAACGACGACCTGGATTGGACTGTACGGCTGGGTGACGCATTTCTGGCGCAGCCCGACGATATATTCGATGGCATTCAACGTATGCGCAGCAAGGCGGAAGCCGCCGGCAACCTGAAAGACACCAAACAGCAGGTGATTGTGCGCGAGAAGACCGAAGTGGTCGAGGTGATTCGCATTGTGCCGGCGAACCCACGCTACGTGTATGTGCCTTATTATGACCCATACGCTGTGTACTATCCTTATTACGGCGCGACAGTTGTACACAGTTCGCCGGTCATTTCTTTTAGCGCCGGGTTCGCGCTCGGCAGCTGGATGAACTATGGGGTGAACTGGCGGCATCGTCATATTTATCATCATCATTATCCGTCTCGTTATTATCGCGAGCGTAATCGCCGCTTCATTACGCGGCGCAACAGCGGATACCCGGCGGTTGCCAATGTGGAAGGCCGTGGTCAGCGCTGGCGGCATGATTCGGATCGTAGCAGGCGGCATCATGACCGCGCCGTGGTTCGCAATCGGAGCGGCAGCTCGCAGCGCAGTAACGTGGTTAATAGTCGAAGAGATACCGGTCAATCGCATGTGATTACAAACAGCCGCGACGAAGCGCGGGTTAACCGCCTCAATAGTCGCAGCGTTCGTGAACGTAGTCAGCAGCCGGTTAATCGAGCCAGAGCGCAACAAGGGCAACAGCCACGTGCTACTACTAGCACCGCGCCGCGCACGCCACAAACCAATGCGACCCGAACCGTTAGAACGAATAATGCCACACGCAATGAGGTTCGCCGTGAGCAGCGTGACCAACAGCAACGGAACCGCGTTCAGCAGCAGCTCAACCAGCGGCAGCGCAGAGCAGTGACGACGCGCGACTCACAGTCGCAATCCCAATCAACGCGATCGGCGGTTGATCGTGCAAATAATCGCGTCATCAGTCAGTCGCAGCGTCGTGCGGTGCAGCCGCGAGCCAGTACGACGCAATCGCGGGTGAACGTGCAACGCAGGGCGACACCACCGCCCAGGGTCAGCGAACCGCAGCGCGCTACTGTTAGAAGCAGCAGGCCGCCATCTGCGCCGAGTACGAATAGCCGCAGTACGAATGTGCAGCGCACGGAGCAATCGCGTCCGGTGCGACAAAGCAGCAGTCAAAGCAGCAGTCGCAGTGAAAGGGTTACGCGCTCGCAGTCGCGTGATCGGAGTAGTGATAGAGGTAATAACAACCGGTCTGTCAGAGTCAGAGAGCGCTAGTCGACGGTTCCTGGTTTTTAGTTCTTGATCAACTTACTGTTTAAATCTAATCGCCCGCGGCCGCCGTCGCGGGCGACGCTTGACCTCCCTAAACCCAATTCTTAAGCTGCAAGCCTCTGACTTTTGAAAAGTGCCGTTGGTTATTTGTAACGAGAACCAGCTTTAAATGCTTGGCGTGTGCAGCAATCAGCATGTCCATCGCGCCGATTGGCGTTCCGCTGGACTCAAGGTTAGTGCGTATTTGTCCGTATTGGTCGGCTATCTCGGCACTCCAGACTAGTATATCGAGATGACTAGTGAATTCATCCACGATAGATCGATTAACGCGGGTAGAAATGGAGCGCCTAACACCGTATAGCAACTCGGCATACGTTACCGCAGAAATGCAGGTCTGCTTCATCGTTAACTTCTGAAATCGCTGCAGCACCTTCAACGGACGCTCCTTGATAATGTAGCTGCACATATCCGTGTCCAGCAAATAGCGCTTCACTCAAATAACTCACGTTTCTCGGGCTCCAGGTCTACGCGGTCGGCCATGAAATCTGCTGAAGGCCGCTCGGTAGCGTTAAAAAAATCGTCCCACGATTCAGGCTTCGGCGATAGGATCACCCGCTCGCCTTCCCGGTGAATAAATACTTCAGACCCTTCGAATCGAAATGCTTTTGGGAGCCGAACCGCCTGGCTCCGGACGGTAGTGAATAACTTTGCTGTTTTACTCATCTAAAGATCTCCAGAAAAACACATGGTCCGCTTTTGTTAGCACACGTCAAAGTACCTATTAAGATATGTATCAAAATCGTCACCGCCCCATGAATTTCAGGGACAGTTTGCTTGCTGAAAAATGATAGGAACTTTAGCCAGAAATAATTATATGACTATCTCTGAACAACAACACAAGTCTCGCCGCGATGTGCAGCGGATACAAGCCTGCTCTAGCCGCTATAACGACCAGTGCGTCAATGGTGAGACCTAACATTTTGCTCCGGCAAAACCCTATTGCAAGCAATGTTGCTGTTATGTTTCACCACACTGTTTCAACAATAGTGGCATCCCGCAAATTTTGGTCGATTGTTACGACTGGAGCACGTTGCAAAATAGATGTTGCTGCAATTATTCTATCCGCTGGGTCACTATTTATTTCGTCATCCAGGTTAACCGAAAGCTCTGCAATATCTGGAGAAATGCTCACCACGGTATAGTTCCTTGAACCAAGAATCAGCCTGACTAAGTTCGCAGGGGTCTCATCTACTTTAATTCGCTTTCGTTTGACCAGCATCGATATTTCCCAAATCGAAATATCGCACAACAATAGTTCATTTTTCTCATCCGCTTTCTTTATCGCTTTCCTGGCATTTGCGCTCAGCTTTCCAGGTTCAAGCGCATCCCAAATAATTGCACAGGTGTCCATCGTTATCATGAAAGCGCATTCCACGTATCATCGGCGGGGCTAACGATATCTCCGATAACTGCGCTTTTTGCCAGCAGTTTCAACTTCGCTTTTGCCTGTTGATTTTTGTCGGCTGGCGGCACTATAGTTGCCAAAGTTTCACCATGAGAAGTAATAACAATTTCACTGCCTTGCTTGGCTTTTTTCAGGTAGCTTAGTAGGTTGGCTCTTAATTCGCTGATATTGACAGTTTCCATAACCAAGGATCTCTATTTGTACAAAAATATAGTACAAGATTACAATAGAGTCTTGAACATAGCAAAGCAATGAACGGGACAATTTCTTCGTTGGTTACTGTCTTGCCATTGAAGCTCTCCGGGAAGAACAATCAACACACTTTGATAGCACGCGTGACAACAACTATTAACACATATCCCGGTTTGACTCCGCTGCTGCCAGAAACATAACAGCCGTAATTTTAACTGCGCCCAAGTTCCACGCCCCTCTACGCCGCCAGACGTTAGCTGATTTTATCAATAGCAATCAACTTGCGATTCGCATTAAAGCTAATCTTAAAACTACCCCGCACGCCGTCACGCGTGACGAAGGGCCTTAAAATATTGGCGGGGAAACGCACTGTTTGGCCGTTGGTTGCTCTGGTGACTACGTTGCGGGCGGTGCCTTGGTAGAGTCGCAAAAACTCGTCGGCCGTTATGGCAAGTGTGAGTACCAGTGACTTTGTAGTTGTGTTGGTCTTCTCGTTCATAGCGTCTGGTTGTGGCGATTTTAATGGCGAAGCACGGTTGGGTGGGATAAAAGGTTTTCTGACAGCAGACAAGCAGTAAGTCGATAAGAGGCTGTGCTTTCCAGGCGGGTATGCTTGGCGGTTAAAGGAATTTGGTTGTGATTGTGAAGTTCAGCGTGCGCGCGGCGCACCCTACGGGTGGAGGTCATTTGAGTATAGCGTGTGTAGCGCATCGTGGTTTTTAAAGGTTGGTTAAAGAATAGTCGCGCCATTTACTTCTACTAACAAATTGGCAAGTTCAGGAGTATGCTAACGAAATATAGCTGGCGCGATACGAAGAGTTTGCAATAGCTATACAAAGCGCAGTAGATGACCCAAATCATGGAGCGCAGAGCATGAGCCACAAGAATAAAATCCAGCTTGCTGGTCAAACTATCCCCAACCCTGTCGCCAACGAATACGACAATCAGTTTCGCCAGGACTTCAACATCGACCATAAGGGCAGCGCGGCGTTGGATATAAGCCGTGGCGATGCGCCCGTATTAACAATTGACTCAGACGCTGAAGACGTATTACTGCTAGAGCAGCAGGATGGCGTCAAGCTTATGATTCGACGCGACGATTTCGAGCACGATTTCCCAAGCGCCGCCGCCAGTCGTGGTGCCGATGGCACCCTGCTGTTCCCTGCCAGTCTCGATTTTGGGTCGCCGTCACGCGGGGTCTGCAGTTGGGTGGTCAAGGTGCTTTCGGTGTTTGGCATCAAGAAAGCCGCGCGTGAAGCGACCGAGGCGTTAATCAAGAAATTCGAAGACAGCCTCGAACCCGGGCCTGGGTTCTACCGGGTCGAGCAGGGCGAGAAGGTTAATCTCGTGCCGGCCAGTGCCCCCACCGCAGTCGACAAACCACTGCTGGTATTTATTCATGGCACGGCCTCCTCCACCGAGGGCAGCTTCGGTGCCCTCTGGTCAGACCAGGCGATGCTCGCGCAACAGCTGTTTGAACATTACGAACAGCGCGTGTTTGCATTTGAACATCGTACCCTCAGCCAAAGCCCCATTGAAAATGCCCTTGCACTGGTCAAGTTAATCCCGGCCGGTGCTACGCTGCATCTGGTCAGCCACTCTAGAGGCGGCATCGTTGGCGAACTGTTATGCAGAGGCACGGTGGCGCAAGGCTTGCCGGCGTTTAGCGATGTTGAGCTGGATATGTTCAGCGCCTGTGTGGCGCAAAAAATCACGGCGCTAAGTAGCGAAAAAATAAAGGATGTTGTGGGCAAGGCGTACGCCACGCAGCTAGGCGAGCTAAAGCAGTTAAGCAAGGAACTCGATAAAAAACGCATCAAGGTTGAACGCTTCGTGCGCGTAGCCTGCCCGGCACGCGGCACAACGCTGGCGTCTGGCCGGCTCGACCGCTGGCTGTCTATCATGTTTAACCTGATTGGTCTGGTGCCGGCGCTCGGCCAATCGCCCTTCTACAGCTTGTTCAAAAACTTTGCACTGGCGCTGGTGGAAAACAAGGCGCGGCCGGATGAGATACCCGGGCTGGAAGCACAAATGCCCGACTCGCCACTGGTGCGTATGCTGAATACCACGACGAACCAGCTGCACGCTGATTTATCGGTTATCTCTGGTGATATTGAAAAAGACTCACTGCTTGGCCGCATTGCCCTGCTGGCCCCCGATAAGTTTTACGGCGGCGAACATGATTTGGTGGTGAACACCGCCTCTATGTACGGCGGCGGAGTGCGAGCCGAGGGCGCACGCTTTCTCTCGGTGCGCGGCGCTAACGTCAGTCATTTCAACTATTTTCGCAACACACCGACGGCTAACGCGATGCTAAAAGGCTTAACCGAGCCAACGGCGCAACTGCCTGCGATATTTACCACGGGCTTGCCCGCACTTGCCAAGCCTATTCCGCGCAGTGCCGTGCGGTCGCGCGACGTGCCCCAACCCGCGGTATTTATCGTACCCGGCATTATGGGCAGCGAGCTGGCAGCGCATGACGATCACATTTGGATCAACATGCTGCAACTCGTTAACGGCGGCATGGATAAACTCAATATGCAGGCCGGTAACATCAAGGCCGAACGGGTGATGGCCAGCGCTTATGCGCGCCTGGTCGAGCACCTCAGCGAAAGCCATGAGGTGATTACGTTTCCCTTCGACTGGCGCAAGTCCTTGTCCACCCAGGTCACGGGCTTTGCCAGAGAGTTGCAGAAAAAACTGGTGCAGCAGCAAGTGCACGATCAGCCGCTGCGCATTGTGGCGCATTCCATGGGAGGGTTGCTGACGCGGTTATTGATCAGTAATTATCCCGAGTTATGGAGCGACATCATGCGTCACCCAACGTCGCGTTTTGTGATGCTGGGCACACCAAATGCCGGTTCGTTCGCCGTGCCAAGAACTCTGTTGGGGCAAGACAAACTGCTTAAAACGCTGGCGCTGGTGGACATTAGAAACAGTCATAAGGAGTTGCTGGATATTATTCGCCGCTTTCCAGGCCTGCTCGAATTGCTGCCCGACTTCGGCAGCGCCAGCATGGACTTGTTTGACCGCAAAACCTGGGAACGCCTTGCGGAAGCGGCAGGCGATTGCCCACTGCCCGACACAGCATTGCTCAACAAGGCAAAAGACTTCAGAACTTTATTGAACGCGCATCCGCTGCAGAATCAGGACCGCGAAAAAGTGCTCTATGTGGCTGGCGTCGCGCCGGAAACGCCGATAGGTCTGCACATAGAAAATGGCAAAGTCGTATTCAAAGGAACAGCACACGGCGACGGCACGGTGAGCTGGGACAGCGGTATTCCCGCCAATATCAAGACCTGGTATATGCAAGCCGTGCACGGCGACCTGGCGGATCATCCCCCCGCCTTCGCGGCGCTGCAGGATCTACTGGCGCACGGCGATACCAACAAGCTCAGCAGGCAGGCACCCGCGCGGGCGAGGGGCGTTGCTGACGTGTTCGATATGGCGCCGGAAGAAGTCGACATGTACCCGGACCAGCGCGCTCTGCAAAAAGTTATTATGGGCAGCGAGTACCGCATTATGCCCGTCGAAACTGTGCAGCAGCAGGTGAAAGTGTTTGTCTCACACGGCGACCTGGCGTTTGCGCGCAACCCGGTTACGGTCGGTCATTATGCGGACGATGGCCGCTTGTTTAACGCCGAAAGCAGCCTCAACAGATGTCTTAACGATCAACTGGCACAACGTTTGCGGCTGGGCGTTTATCCCGGTGAACTCGATACCTGCACCATTGTAATGAATCAGCCGGGTTGTAAACCACGCGGTGCAATTGTTATGGGTCTGGGCGAGGTGGGCAAACTCAGCGTCAGCAAACTGACTGCGACGTTCAGCTACGCGCTGCGTAACTATGGCATGCGCTCAGCCGAACGCAGAAGCGAGGCGCAAACAGCGCAACGCGAGCCTATCGCCCTCAAGGTCAGCAGCCTGATGATCGGCAGCTCTGCCGGAGGATTGCCCACCCGCGACGCGTTATTCGCCTTGCTAAAAGGTGCCATCGCCGCGAATAAGGCGCTGGCCGACACCTATAAAGACGCGCCGGTTTATATCGACGAGTTGGAGTTCATCGAGTGGTACGAAGATGGCGCAATCAACGCGATCGAAATACTTAACGAGCTGCCACGCTTTGAACAGGATATACGAACCCACTTCGACCTGCCAAAAACCTTACGCACCATCGGCGGTGGCAGGCGCCGATTACGCTTCATGGAGGCCTCCGGCTGGTGGCAACGGCTGCAAATAATTCAGGGCAAAGACGGCGCGCTGCGTTTTAATTTCATCACCGACCGGGCGCGAACGGAGGTGAACCTGTTGGCGACCGATCGCAAGGAAGTCGATCACTTTCTGAAAACCGCCACACACTCCACTTACAACAATGCCGAGCTTGCGCATACGCTGTTTGAAATGTTGCTGCCGAATGAACTTAAGGAGCGTGCCATTGAGGCCACTAACCTGCTGTTGATTCTAAACGAGCAGGCGGCGCGTTACCCGTGGGAGTTGATCTCCGACCGCTGGGCGAAAAACACCAAACCCCTCGCGGTCACGAACAGCACCATCAGACAACTGGAATCCATGCACTATCGGCGTGAGCCGACCGACGTACACCAGAACACTGCGTTGATCGTTGGTGAGCCGGACACATGGAGCAACGCCGAAGCGGGCGCGCCTGACTGGCCGCGCTTGCCGGGCGCGCTGGAAGAAGCGAAGTTGGTGCAGCAGCGGTTAATCAGTAGCGCCGATGCCTATCAGATCGAGACGAGTTTTAATGAAAACGGTTTCGAGATTCTGAGCAAGCTGCATAAAAACGCCTATCGCGTCTTGCATCTGGCCGGGCACGGCGTGTTCGACTATGTGGTCGAAACTGACACGGGCGAATGTGAAACCTGCCAACAAACGACTACCAGCAAGAAAAACATCAGCGGCATGGTGATTGGCAACAACATGTTTCTCACCCCGGCCAATGTTGAACAAATGCGTAATGTACCCGAGTTGGTATTCGTTAACTGTTGCCACCTGGGCAGTACCGAAGACGCTGGTCACAAGCCTGTATACCCGAGTCTGGCGGCGAATCTCGCCGTGCAGTTTATTCGCATGGGTGTGCGCGCCGTGGTTGCAGCGGGTTGGGAAGTCGACGACGGCGGCGCAAAAACTTTTGCCAGTACATTCTACGCTGCTATGCTGCAGGGCTATGAGTTTGGCGAGGCGGTGCAACAGGCAAGACAGGCGACCTACGAGAACCATCCGGGCATTAACACCTGGGGCGCTTACCAGTGCTACGGCGATCCGCATTACTCGCTGCGTGATAAGCAGCGTGAGGACGCCACCAACGATAAAAACATCGTTGCGCCCAGCGAATTGTTGTTGGAGCTGGAGAATATTCACTGCAGTGCCGGTAGCCTCGACGCTAAAATGGTGGCGCAAACTGTTAACCGCTTGCAGCAATTGACCGTCCAGGCCAGCGGCCGCAGCTGGACTACCCGCGGCGATTTGTGCGCTGCCTTCGCTCGGGTCTACGGCGAGCTCGATGAGTTTGAGTTGGCCACGCAGTGGTATGAGCGATCGCTTAAAGCGGAAGAAGCCATGCAGCCGGCGGCCACACTTGAACAATTGGCCAACCTGAAAACGCGCCACGCCGTGCGCAGCCTGCAGCTGCCCGCCGTTAGCGCAAAACAGTTAGTTGCAGCCGAGAAACTTCTAAAATCAGGTATAGAAATTCTGCAGCAGCTTTGTAAGCCAATCGCGAGTATCGAAGTTAAGAACGCAAAACGACTCGCACTGTTGGGTAGTGCCTACAAGCGCAAAGCATGCATGGATGTCGCCCATAAGCGCAAACCAGTCGCGGCTTTAAAAAAGATGCAGGCATATTATTATGACTCGCATCTAGTTTACGCGCGCAATAATGCAGGTCGAATTAACGCCTATCCCTACGCCAATTACGTGACCGCGAAAATGCTGCTGCACTGCTTCGATCGCGCAGCGCAGCCAAAACCCGACGCGGCAGAACTAAAAACTCTGGCCGAGCTCGAAGCGCAGGCCGACGCACGCGACCGTGATGACCCCGGTTTTTGGAACCTCGTTGGCAACGCGGACTGCTGCCTGACCATCCATCTGATTGAGGAGGATTTACACGATCATGCAACCGACATCGCGCAACGCTACCTGAACGCCAAAACCCGTAACGCCAGTGGCAGGGAGTTTCAATCGGTGCTTGAGCATGTGGAGTTTCTGAATGCCATGATAATATCCGCTGCTGCGCAGCCACCGCAAAACGGGGCGGCGAAAAGTTCCAGTGCATTGAGTAACACGCAAGCTGCTATCGAGGCGCTGTTAATGGCGCTCAAAGAAACGCAAAGCTAAGGAATGGGAACGAAATAACTTGACGCTATTTCGTGATCGTTCCAAAAGCCAGTCAAGCGTCTCGCGCTTGCCCCGGCACCACGTCGACCTTGCTGCTAAAGCGCTCTTCGACGGTTTGCATCAGCGCATAAAACGCCGGCGCCATTAAGGTGGCGATCACGGCGGTCATCAACATGCCGCCAAACACTACCGTTCCCAGTGAGATCCGCGCGCCGGCACCGGCGCCGCTTGCAGCAAGTAGCGGCACAATGCCCAGTATGAAAGAGAATGCGGTCATGGTGACTGCGCGGAAGCGAAGCCGTGCCGCCGTGGCGGCTACCTCTGCTATCGGCCGGCCGGTTTTTTCGCGTTGCGCCCTGGCGAACTCAACAATCAATATCGCCTGCTTGGTCGCCAGCCCGGCGAGCAAAATAAGGCCGATCTGCACGTACAGATCCAGACTCAAACCGCGCATCAGCCCGGCCGCCAGCGCGCCAACGATCGCGACTGGCACCACCAGCAATACCGCCTGCGGCAGTGTCCAGCTTTCGTATTGCGCTACCAGAAAGAGAAACGCAAATACCAGTGACAGCGCCAGAATCAAACCGATGCCGCTGGACTGCTTTTCTTGCAGCGACGCGCTGGACCACTCGAAACTCATGCCGGCGGGCAGTGTGCTGCGCGCGACGGCTTCCATGGACTGCAACGCGTCACCCGAGCTAACGCCGGCGGCGGCCGAACCGTTGACGGCGGCGGAACGAAACATGTTGTAGCGCGTTAGCAACTCGGGGCCCAGCACCGAAGACACCGACAGTAAGGCCGATAACGGCACCATATCACCGGCGGCACTGCGCACATACAGCGCGCCGATGTCGTCCGGGTTGTCGCGGAACGGGGTATCCGCTTGCAGCATAACTTTGTAGTTGCGGCCAAATTTATTAAAATCGTTAACGCTGAGCGAACCCAAAGTCGCCTGTAGAGTACTAAAAATACTGCTCACGCTGACGCCCAGCGTTTGCGCGGTGTCGCGGTCGATGTCCAGGTAGATCTGCGGCACATCGGCCGTGAAGGTGGTATACGCCCGGTCTATCTGCGGCTGCTGGTTGGCGGCATACAGCAACCCGCGGGTGGCCGCGGCCAGCGCTTGCGGCGTCGATCCGCCGCGGTCCTGCACCTGCATTTCAAATCCGCCGGTCGCGCCCATGCCGGGGATTGCCGGTGGCGTAAAAGCCATAATGGTAGCGCCGGGAATGGTACTCAATACGCCCCAAAGGCGACCCACGATTGCCTGCGATGAAGACTGCGGGCTGGTGCGTTCCTGCCACGACTTGAGCACAACAATCGCCATCGCCTTATTAGCGCCGCCGCCGCTCAATATGGAAAAACCGCGCACCGCCATAACGTCAGCCACTTCCGGTAGCGCCCCGATCGTTTGCTCGGCCTGGGCAACGATACGGTCGGTACGCCCCAATGAGGCGCCGTCGGGCAATTGAAAATTGATAAACACGACGCCCTGATCCTCTTCGGGTAAAAAACCACCTGGCGCGGCGTTTAATAGTAGCAATGCAACTGCAGCAAAACCCAGGAACAGCACAAACGTCAGTACGAGGCGTCGAATCAGAATAGTCGCAAGGTTCACATAGACATTGGTAAGCTTTGCAAACGCGCGGTTAAACCAGCGAAATGGCGCGGCCTTGTGGCCACCGGTGGCCGATCGCAGCAGGGTTGCGCACAGCGCCGGACTCAAGGTCAGCGCAGTCAACGACGAGATGGCTACCGCAACCGAAATGGTCAGCGCAAACTGCTGATACAGCCGCCCGGCGATGCCCGGCGTAAACGCCACTGGCACAAACACGGCGAGCAGCACCAGCGTGGTAGCAATAACAGGCCCCACCACCTCCTGCATGGCCGCGCGCGTCGCCTGCTTCGGTGCCATGCCATCTTCAATGTGGCGCTGCGTATTTTCGATCACGACGATAGCATCGTCGACCACCAGGCCAATGGCGAGAATCAAACCAAACAGTGTGATGGTATTGATAGAAAACCCAAGTAGGCCAAACACCGCGAACGTGCCGATCAGCGACACCGGAATGGCCAGCGTCGGAATCAGCGTAGCACGCCAATCCTGCAGAAACACGTAGACTACCAACACCACCAATAGCAGCACAATGAACAGCGTGACCACCAGCTCTTCCAGCGACGCTTGAATAAAGCGCGTGCCATCGGCCACGCGACGGTATTCGACATCTTCCGGGAAGCTTTCGGCCAGGCGTTCTATTTCTGCTGTCACGCCGCGCGCAACTTCCAGCGCATTGGCCTCCGGCAGTTGATACACGGCGAACATCGCCGTGGGTTTGCCGTTAAGGCGGGCAACTGTGGCATACGACTGCGCGCCCAGTTCGACTCGCGCCACATCGCGCAGGCGCAAAATCGCCCCGTCGGCCTCGGCGCGCAGCACGATGTTGTTAAACTCCTCCACGTCTTCCAGCCGGCCTTTGGCGGTGACGGTGTATTGAAACTGCTGCTCTGCCGCTGCCGGTGGCTGACCCACCTGGCCGGCGGCCGCCTGAATATTCTGCTCGCGCAATGCGCTGATGACGTCGTCACTGGTCAATCTCAGGCTGGCGAGACGCGGCGGGTCCAGCCAGATGCGCATGCCGTAATCGCCAGAACCGAATGTCGAGACATTGCCAACGCCGGACACGCGCGCCAGGTTGTCGACAATATTGATGCTGGCGTAGTTCGCCAGAAACAGCTCATCGTGGGTATCATTGGGTGATATCAGGCCATAAACCAGCAGCATATTCGACGCCTGCTTGGTGACCGCAATGCCCTGCTCCACCACCGCTTGCGGCAACTGCGGCGTCGCCAGTGCAATGCGGTTTTGCACATCGACTGCGGCAAGCTCGGCGTCGACGCCCAGATCAAAGGTGATAGTCAGCGAGTAGCTACTTTGACTGGCAGTCGAGGACATGTAGCTCATGCCCTCGACGCCGTTAATTTCCGCTTCGATAATGGTAGCGACGGTAGCCTCGACAACGTCGGCGGCAGCCCCCGGGTAGCTGGCGCTTACCCTGACTTGCGGCGGGCTGATCTCGGGATACTGCGCTATCGGCAGCGTTTGCATGACGATCAGTCCGGCCAGCGTGATAACGATT
>RCMY010003572.1_pt1 | contig 19905 bp, 16 predicted proteins | sample 2041341 | NCBI WGS metagenome assembly RCMY01 (sample SAMN09708234, study PRJNA481090) | Marine sediment metagenome, whole genome shotgun sequencing project. | reverse complement strand
GCACGTTTCTCGGAGGCCGTCATATGGTCCAGCCGCAGGCAGGGCACATCCGACATCCCCAACAGCATCGCGGTCTCTACCCGGCCGTGGCCTGCAAGAATGGCCAGTTGCTCGTCGATCAATACCGGATTGGTAAACCCGAAGGTCTCAATGCTGTATGCTGTCGGCAATCTGCCGGACCTGCTTTCTGGATTGGGTTCGGGCGTTCTTCGCCCAGGGGTGAGATCGCGGATTGCGATCCGTTCTATGCTCTGCGGGCCATATCGGCTCTCCTTGCGCAGGGCAGCATTCACGCTGGCCCCAAAAAATTGGTAGGACAATGGGCCTGGAATTGATCAAGATGTTTGCCACGGTCCTAGCGGAGCATGGGCTTGCTGACTCCTGCCTGAGTGGCGCTGGCCTCAGTGGCACCGGCCGTCCTCAAACCTGGGTGGTCAATTTCGAGTCCTAGAATGTCAGCTGACCTTTTACGGTGGGCCTAATTCTTAAGGTTGCTCAAATAGTCTAGGGCTGCGCTTACGCGGATCCCCTCCTGCGAAAGGATACACGATTCGAACAGGCCATGGAAGGCATATGTTGCGAGATGACCAGGCGCCCCCACATCATGGAGTAGGAACTACTTGTCAGGGCTCCCTTTTTTTCTGAGTTATTCCCTGTTCTCACTAGATTCTTTCCTGTTCCGCGCGGCACAATTCCCTGTTCTAAAAATAACAGGGAATTTGTGCGCAACGCACTATAATCACGTTGTAAATCGCGGCGAAGATTGCTGATTCCGGCTATTATTCAGGCAAAACGACCGAATTTCCCTGTAAATTCCCTGTAAACAGGGAATTCTAGCTGAGACCAGTTCGACACAGACTGTGACCACCACCAAAAAACTTTCCACTTGGAAAGCGACGAACTGCGCCATGACAGTGCTGGGCGACAGTCGTTTCACAGAAACGGCGAGAGCTTCTGCAGTTCGAAGCTTGTTCGATCAGATCCACCACTTTCCCGAGATTATCCACGATTTCGAGACAATACGGCGTAATTTGCCGCATCTTTCCCTTCTGCAATGTTCGCGCCCGCCTTATAGTCGCCGAAAAATAGTCGCCGAAAAACGTCGCCAGAGCAGGATGGACATGGCCGGGCAGCCCGAAACACCCCAGCACTTCAACGTAGTGATCGTAGCCCAGGGCGGGCGCCTGCAATACGAGGCGCTGCTGTTTTGCCTCAGCCTGCGCAGCTATTGCCCTGATTTTCAGGGCCGCCTTCTGGTGGCCGAGCCGCAACCGGGGCCGCTATGGCAGATCGATCCGCGCATCCGCGGGGATGATGTCCGTGACATGCTGGAGGAGCTGGGCACCGAGATTGTGCCGTTTGACAGCGCACATTTCGGCCAGAGCTACCCCTATGGCAACAAGATCGAGGCGCTGGCGGCAATGCCCGCAGGCGAACCGTTTGTCTTTTTCGATACCGACACGCTGATTACCGGCGATCTGGCCGCGGTGCCGTTCGACTTTGCCCGGCCCAGCGCGTCGCTGCGCCGCGAAGGCACCTGGCCCAAGCCCGAGCTATACGGGCCGGGCTACGCCGCCATCTGGAAGTCGCTCTATGACAAGTTCGAACTGGATTTCGATACGACACTCGATCTGGATCAACCGGACGAATTCTGGAAACGGTATCTCTATTTCAACGCCGGTTACTTTTACTACGAATGCCCGCGCGCCTTCGGCCAGCGGTTCCTGGACTACGCCCTCACCATCCGTGACGATCCCCCGCCGGAACTGATCTGCCAGGAGTTGGATCCGTGGCTGGATCAGGTCGCGCTGCCGTTGGTCATCCATTCGCTGGGGGGCGGGCGTGATGCGCTGACGGGCGGGTATCTGGATGGATCGGTCAGTTGTCATTATCGCCTTCTGCCGCTGCTCTATGCGCGTGAGGGCGATCATGTGGTCGAGGCCTTGCATCACATTACAGCGCATAACCGGGTAAAAAAGGTGCTGAAGGAATACGAGCCGATCAAACGCATGGTCTATCAGGGGCGCGGCATGAAGGTGCGCGCACTGTTCGATCAGGACGACCTGCCGCGCCGCGAACAGGCGATCCGCAACACGATCAAGCGCAACGGGTTCTGGATGCGCTAAGCGCGCGACTTTGTCCGGCTGGACTAGCGCCATTCATAAACGTCATGCATCGCATGAACGTTGCCCAGCCCGCGTGCATCCCCTACAAATCCGCCCAAGCGTATTTTCAGGAGGGCATAACCCCATGACACTTGGCTTTGAGACACAACAGATCCACGCGGGCGCAAATCCCGATCCGGCGACCGGCGCGCGGCAGATCCCGATCTATCAGACCACCGCCTATTGCTTTCGCGATGCTGAACATGCAGCCAAGCTCTTTAACCTCGAAGAGGTCGGCTATATCTATTCGCGGCTGACCAACCCCACCGTCGCCGCGTTGCAGGAACGTGTCGCGACGCTTGAGGGTGGCGCGGGCGCGGTCTGCTGCTCGTCGGGGCATGCGGCACAGATCATGGCGCTGTTTCCGCTGATGGGGCCGGGCAAGAATGTCGTCGTCTCGACGCGCCTTTATGGCGGCTCGATCACGCAGTTCAGCCAGACGATCAAGCGCTTTGGCTGGACCGCGAAATTCGTCGATATCGACGATATGGATGCTATCCAGAACGCCATCGACGACGACACGCGTGGGGTGTTCTGCGAATCCATCGCCAATCCGGGCGGGCATATCGCCGATATGCGCAGCGTCGCCGACATCACGGACAAGGCGGGGATTCCGCTGATCGTGGATAACACCACCGCCACGCCCTACCTCTGCCGCCCGATCGAGCATGGCGCGACGCTGGTCGTGCAATCCATGACGAAATACCTGACCGGCAACGGCACCGTCACCGGCGGCGTTGTGGTCGATTCAGGCAAGTTCGACTGGTCTGCATCGGATAAATTCCCGTCACTCAGCGCGCCCGAGCCGGCCTATCACGGCCTCAAGTTCCATGAGACGTTCGGCGCGCTTGCCTTCACCTTCCACAGCATTGCCATCGGCCTGCGCGATCTGGGGATGACACTCAATCCGCAGGCGGCGCACTACACATTGATGGGGATCGAGACGCTCAGCCTGCGCATGGAGCGCCATTGCGCCAACGCCCAAAAGGTCGCTGAATGGCTGGAGGGCCACGACGCCGTCACGAGCGTGACCTATGCTGGCCTCAAAAGCTCGCCCTACTACGACCGCGTTGCCAAGGTCTGTCCCAAGGGGGCCAGCGGGCTTTTTACCTTTTCGCTGAAGGGTGGCTATGATTCTTGCGTCAAGCTCGTCGATGCGCTGGAGCTGTTCAGCCATGTCGCCAACCTCGGCGATACCCGCAGCCTCGTGATCCACCCGGCCTCGACCACGCACCGCCAGCTCAGCCCCGAGCAGCAGCGCGCGGCGGATTCCGGCCCCGAGGTGGTGCGCGTCTCAATCGGGATCGAGACGGTGGAGGATATAATCGCTGATCTGGATCAGGCACTGACCAAGGCGGGCTGAGGGTGAATACGCCCGGCCGCCGCCCCCTTGCGGTTACGTCGGGCTTTTCCTTTCACTCGGCATGAACCTGCTATAGAATTACGCAACGGGGGCGAGGACTCCCGCTGCGGAACGTTGGGTGCTAGAGACGTGCGATGAAACCGAATTTTTCCCTTATCCTGTCCAGCGAGGGCGTCTGCCTTCTGCACCGGACATACTCGGGCTGGGCGCGCGTTGGCGATGTCGACTTTGACGCCGACGATCTGGGGGCTGCGCTGAGCCAGTTGCAAGAGCGCGCGCGCGCCCTGCCCGGCGATCGCGCCTGCAAGCTGGTCATCCCCGACGATCAGATCAAATACCTCTCTATCGAGGCCGACGGCGACCCCGACGCCGCCGTGCGCGCCGCGCTGGAAGGCGCGACGCCCTATGCAGTGAGTGAGCTGGAATATGACTGGACCGCCGAGGGCGGCGTCATCTGCATTGCCGCCGTGGCGCTGGAAACACTGGCCGAGGCCGAGAGTTTCGCAGTAGAGCACGGGTTCGAGCCGGTCAGTTTCGCCGCCATCCCCAATGGCAGCGATTTCGGCGGCGAGCCGTTCTTTGGCATGACCGAATGGGCCGTCGAGGGGCTACCCCTAGACACCAAGGTCGAGCGTGACGAGGCCCCGGTTCGCGTGACCGGCGAGATTGAGAACCCTCAGGACGTCACCAAACAGCCGTCCAAACCTGTCGCCGCGGCCGCAACCAAGGCTGTGGCTGAGGCCGGCCCGGCGCCCAAGGTCAGCGCGCCAGAGTCCCCCCAGAAGGACGCGCAGGCTGAATCGCAAACCGAGACGACTGGCGCCAGCACACCTCCCGCCACACAGGAAACGCCTCCTGCCGCACAGGAAACGCCTCCCGCCGCACAGGAAACACCTCTTGCTGCAAAGGACACACCTCCTGCCGCAAAGAACACTCCGCGCCTTCCCACCGAGAAACCCGGCGACAGCCCCAAGGGCGCTTCGGCAGTCTCGTCCACCGACACATCCGCCAAGCCACCGACCAACGCTAAGACTGACGCCAAGGTTGAGGCCCCGGCCAAGGCTCCGCCTGCTGCCTTCGCGTCGATCCGCGCCAGTCGATCGGGCGAATCGGGCACCGGCGCGCCGCAGGTCACCGCGCCCGCCCGGCTGACCCGGTTGGACGGCGCCGATACCGCACCAGTCGCGAGTGCTGCGCCGCCCTTGCCCAGCCCGGCCAGCGATGACGTGAACAATCCGGCATTGATCGCCGAACTGGCCGCCAGCCTCTCGCCCGATCCGGATGCGCGGCTGGACCGCGACGCCGCGACCGCCGCGCCAGAGCCAGCCGACGTCACGCCTGGCCTGTTTAGCAAGAGCAACCCTCGCGCCGAGAAACCGCCGCGCGTCGCCAGGCCAAAGGTCACGCCACCGCGCCACGAGGACGAAAAACAGCGCATGACCGTGTTTGGCGCGCGCCGAAACGAAGTGCGCGGCAAGCCGCGGTTTCTGGGCCTGATCCTGACTGCAATACTGCTGCTGTTTCTGGTGGGCGTCGCGGCCTGGGCGTCGATCTTTCTCGAGGATGGGCTGGCGCGCTTTTTCGGCGGTGGCGACGATATCAGGCTGGCCGACGTCCCGACCGCCGACGAGGTGGATGAGGATGCACAGGGCGCTACCGCCACCGGCGAGATCGCCCCCCTGCCCACCGAAGAGCAGCGCATCGCGTCACTACCAAGGCAGACTGCCCCCCCGCGCGACGTCGCCACCCTGCCCAATCGCCCCTCGTCGCTGTCGCCCAGCGAGGCGTTGGCGCGCTATGCCGCGACTGGCATCTGGCAGATGGCGCCCACGTCACCCGAAATTCCTGCGGCTGGCGCGCCTCTCGCCGATCTGTTCCAAGTTTCGCTGGATCCCGGCATCGGCCTTGGCGCGCCCGCCAGCCTGCCGCGCCGTCAGCCTGACGCGCGTGATACCCGCCCCGAAAAGCCGTCCGGTCCGCCGCCTGCCGGGACGCGCTATGACTTTGACGAACGCGGCTTTGTGCGCGCCACGCCCGAGGGTTCGATGACGCCCGACGGCATCCGCATCTTTGCGGGCCGCCCATCCATGGCGCCGCCTGCCGACATGGTTCAGACGATTACCGTGACGGCCACAGGATCAGACGGTGAAGAGGGCGAGTTCATCATCTTTACTGGCGATCCAGCATGGCCAGCGTGCGCCCGCGCCTCCGGCCACAGAATGCTCTGGCAGGCAGCGTCGACGGCGAGGCGACGCCAGAGAACGACACCGCCCCACGTCAGGGCGGCGAGAATCTGCAACCCGGCGACGAGGCCGAGACAAGCATTGCCAATGCGGCCAGCGCCGCCGCCTTTCAGGGCGATCCGTCGCTAGCCGCGCTGCGCCCCCAGCCGCGCCCGCGCCAGATGAGCGCCGCCGCCGCCACACTGCAAAGTGTTGCGGGCGCTGCCGCCGCGCCGTTGGTGGACGGCGCCTCGCTGACCCGCGCCATCACCTTGGCCTCGGCGCAGCCTGACATCCCTCAGCCTGAGGCAGCGCTAGCCGCGCAAGACCCCGAAGAGCTGGACGACGCCTTTGAAAACGCGACGCCGCAGGCTGTCACGGCTTCGCTTACCCCGCTGCGCCGCCCCGGAGATTTCGACGTCAAGCGCACGCGCGCCAAGGCCGCGGCCCAGCCAGTGCCGACCTCGCAGCGCATGCAGCCATCGCTACCGTCAACCGCATCGGTGGCCAAGCAGGCGACGGACAAGAACGTGTTGAACATGCGCAAGGTCAACCTGATCGGCGTCTATGGCTCGACCGCCAGCCGCCGCGCTCTGGTGCGCCTCGGCAACGGAAGTTACAAGAAGGTGCGCGTTGGCGACACGCTGGATGGCGGTCAGGTCGCCGCCATCGGCGATAGCGAGCTGCGCTATGTCAAGCGGGGCCGTAACGTGGTGCTGCAGATGCCGCAGGGCTAAAGCGTTTTACGTCTTTCCTGAAACAGGGGAATCGCAAATGGCCCGCGCCCTTTCAGTGTTGTGGGCAATGTTGCGGGCGTTTTGCATTAAATCTGTAATCCAGATTAGGTACAGAACGTTTTAGAACACCCCGGCGGGGCAACTCGCTGCTCAAAAGTCGGGCGACCCGTATCAATCTTCTGCAATATTACCTTTGAATGACGCGATACGCGCGCGTTGGGCGTTGCGACATCGCGATCTGCCCCTATGCTTGCTCCAGATCCGCCAACTGCGTCACCACGAGCCCGCGCACCCCAGTTCCACCCGGCCCCTTGCGGCCCCCAAAGGAGACCCCGATGGAAGGCTTCCTCTACCAGGCCTCGATCTATCTGGCCGCCGCAGTGATCGCAGTTCCCATCGCGGCGCGCCTCGGACTCGGCTCGGTGCTGGGCTATCTGGCGGCTGGCATCCTGATCGGGCCACTTCTGGGCCTTGTGGGTAATGAAACCGCCGAACTTCAGCATTTTGCCGAATTCGGTGTCGTCATGATGCTGTTTCTCATCGGCCTCGAGTTGGAGCCGCGCGCGCTGTGGGACATGCGCCACCGGCTGCTGGGCCTTGGCGGAATGCAGGTCCTGCTGACGACGCTGGTCATCATGGGCGGCGTCATGCTGCTGGGTCATACTTGGAGCGTTGGTTTGGCGGTCGGCATGATCTTTGCGCTGTCGTCGACCGCTATCGTGCTGCAAACCCTGTCGGAAAAAGGGCTGATGCAGACCAAGGGCGGGCGCTCGGCCTTTTCGGTGCTGCTGACGCAGGACATCTCGGTCATCCCGATGCTGGCGCTGCTGCCACTGCTAGCCATCGGCGGCGCGGGCCGCTCGCGGGTCCGCGAAGCGACGGATCATCTGGATTCCGGCGTCATCGACACAACCGCTGGCAGTCACGATACCGGCCTGTCGCTGGTCGCGGGACTACCGGGATGGGGGGTGACGCTGGTTACGCTGGGCATGGTCGGCGCGATAATCATTGCAGGTGTCTACCTGACACGGCCCGTCTTTCGCTACATCCATGCCGCCCGCCTGCCCGAGATGTATACCGCGCTGGCGCTTTTGATTGTCTGCGGCATCAGCTTCCTGATGTATCTGGTCGGCCTCTCGCCCGCGCTGGGTGCGTTTCTGGCCGGTGTGGTTCTGGCCAGCAGCGAATTCCGGCACGAACTGGAAAGTGACATCCAGCCGTTCAAGGGCCTGTTGCTGGGTCTGTTTTTTATCACCGTCGGGGCGGGTATCAATTTTTCGCTGCTCTTTGACGCGCCATTTCTGGTGCTGGGCCTCGCGCTGATGGTGATCGTGCTGAAGGGCGCGGTCCTCTACATCCTTGGGCGGGTGTTTGATCTGCGCGGGCGCGATCTGTGGCTTTTCACGCTGTCGCTGGCACAGGCGGGTGAATTCGGTTTTGTGCTTATCTCGTTCTCGGGGCAGCAGAACGTCGTGCCGTCAGAAATGACCGAGATGCTGCTGCTGATCGTCGCCATGTCGATGCTGATCACACCGCTTCTGTTCATCCTCTACGACTGGCTGTCGAACCGCATGGAAGAGGCGAGTGAGGACTTTGAGGATGACGACGTGGACGAGCAGGCCCGCATCATCATCGTCGGCATTGGCCGCTTTGGCCAGATCGTGAACCGGCTGGTGCGCTCTTCGGGCTACGAGACGGTCGTGCTGGATCATAACCTTGCGACGATCCAGAGGATGCGCCGGTTCGGGGTCAAGGGGTTCTTTGGCGATCCCACTCGCCCCGAAATGCTGCACGCTGCGGGCCTCAAGGATGCGCGCGTGCTGGTCGCGGCGCTGGACGATCCTGAGGCCGCCGTGCGCCTCGTCGCATTCGCGCGGCGCGAGCGGCCGGACCTGCACATCATCGCGCGCGCACGCGATCGCACGCAGGTCTTTCGCCTGTTTCAGGCCGGGGCCAACGATATCGTGCGCGAAATGTTTGATTCCTCTCTGCGTGCGGGTCGCTACGTTCTTGAGAATATGGGCGTTTCAGAATTCGAGGCCGCCGAATTGCAACGGACCTTCTATCGGCACGACCGCCATTCCGTGCGCGAACTGGCGACGCTGTGGGACCCCGACGTGCCGACGGTCGAGAATGAGAAATACCTTGCCCGCGCCCGCGCGCTGGAGGACGAGCTGGAAACGATGCTGCTGTCGCAACTTGAGGAATCGGCTGAGGACGAACCGAAAAAGCGCGCCTGACAAACGCTCAGTGAACCGCACTCAGCCAGTGGCGATGCCCGCCTCCTCAAAGGTCGCCATCCCCGAATGGCAGGCCAGCGCACCCTGCACGATGGCAATCGCCAACGCCGCGCCGGACCCCTCGCCAAGACGCATTTCCAGCGACAATAGCGGCTCCATGCCCAACTGGTGCAGAAGGCGTGGATGGGCCACCTCGGCGCTAACATGGCCCGCGATGCAATGATCGAGCGCGCCGGGCGCCTCGGCAGCAAGGCACGCGGCAGCAGCGCAGCAGATGAACCCGTCGAGGATGACGGGAATGCGCTGATGGCGCGCGCTCAGGATCGCGCCGGCCATGGCCGCTAGTTCGCGCCCACCAAGGCAGCGCAGCACCTCCAGCGGGGCGCGGCGGATCGCCTCGTGACGGCGCACGCCGCTTGCGACGACGCGCGTCTTGATCGCCAATGCCTCGGCGCCAATGCCGGTGCCCTTGCCGGTCCAGTCCACCGCCTGCGCGCCGAACAGCGCGTGCGCGATCGCCGAGGCTGACGTCGTGTTGCCGATGCCCATTTCGCCGGCCACCAGCAGGTCCGCCCCCGGATCGACCGCGTCCCAACCGGTGCGCAGCGCGGCGAGGAAATCGGTGTCGCCCATTGCCGGGCCTTGGGTGAAATCGGCGGTCGGGCGGTCCAGATCCAGCGCGTGCACGTCCAGCCGCGCGCCGAACTGGCGCGCCAGTTGGTTCACCGCCGCGCCGCCCGCGTGGAAATTAGCGACCATCTGCGCCGTCACCTCGGCCGGAAACGCAGACACGCCCTGCGCCGTGATCCCGTGATTGCCGGCAAAAACGACAATTTGCGGCGCTGTCACGCGCGCGCGCGCATCGCCGCGCCAGCTGCAATACCAAGCGGCGACCTCTTCGAGGCGACCCAATGCGCCGGGCGGTTTGGTCAGAACGGCGTCACGGGCGCAGGCGGCATCGCGCGCGACGGTATCGGGCAGCGGGCCATTTTTCACCAATGTAGCCAGCTCGGACATGGTGCGGATTTTCGCGGTCATTCCGCCCCCCGGTTGCAACTGCGTTTCACCTCAGTGTATCGCAAGGAAGAGCCATCTGCGCACCCTCAAAAGGTCCGATCCCATGCAAAAAAATGACGCCCTCTCCGCCCATCTCGACGACCTGCGCGCCGCGCTGGCCCTGCTGACCCGCCTGCCCCTGCCAGAGGCACCACCTCTGCGGGGTGCGCGGGCCGCTTGGGCCTATCCGCTGGCAGGCGCGGTGGTCGGATTGATCGCAGGATTGGTCGGGCTGATCGCGCACTGGGGCGGATTGCCCTCGGCGCTGGCGGCATTGGCGGCGCTGGCAGTGCAGGTGATCATTACCGGCGCCATGCATGAGGACGGGCTGGCCGATAGCGCCGACGGCCTCTGGGGGGGCTGGACCCGCGCCAAGCGGCTGGAAATCATGAAGGATAGCCATATCGGCGCCTTTGGCGTGATCGCGCTGTTCCTGTCGCTGGCAGCGCGGTGGGCGGCGCTTTGGTTGCTGTTTCAGATGGGTGGCGGCTGGGCATTGGCTGCGGTCGTGACGGCTGCGGCGGTGTCGCGCGCGGCGATGCCGCTGGTGATGTGGGCCCTGCCCCACGCGCGCGCCGCCGGGTTGTCACATGGCATCGGACGCCCCGATACGCGGACCTGCGCGGCGGCGGCTGGCCTTGCCGCGCTGATTGCGCTGATCCTCGTAGGGTGGTCGGTATTTGGTGTGTTGATCTGGGCGGCGCTGACGACCGTCGCAGTCAGCTGGATCGCCAAGGACAAGATCGGTGGGCAGACCGGCGACATACTGGGCGCGACGCAGCAGCTGGTCGAAATTGCAGTGCTACTGTCGATCATCGCCTGACGTGCGGCCATGAAAAAGGCCGCGCCCCCTACGGAGCGCGGCCCTTGTCGTAACTTTTCGGACCCTTACGCAGCAGCAGCGCGCGAGATCAGAACGTCGCCGACCTGCTTGGCCGCCTCGACTTCGCCATCGCCGCTCACGGCAGCAACTTCGCGGGTCAGCCGCTCCAGCGCCGCCTCGTAAAGCTGACGCTCGGAATAGCTCTGTTCGCGCTGATCGTCGGTGCGGTGCAGATCGCGCACGACCTCGGCGATGGCGATCAGATCGCCCGAGTTGATCTTTTGCTCGTATTCCTGCGCGCGGCGCGACCACATGGCCTTTTTCGCCTTGGCCTTGCCCTTGAGCGTGGTCATCGCCTTTGACACAATGTCGGGGCTACTCAGTGAGCGCATCCCGATCTCGGTCGCCTTGTGGGTCGGCACGCGCAGCGTCATCTTGTCTTTTTCGAAGTTGATGACAAACAGCTCCAGTTCGATACCAGCGATCTCTTGGCTTTCGATCGAGACGACCTTGCCCACGCCATGGGCGGGATAGACGACGAAATCATTAGGACTGAAATCAGGTTTTCTGGCTTTGCTCATTACGGTCTTCCTTTCCCAGCCAACCCGAGTGTCATGTGCAACGCCGCCTTGCCTTGGCGCGAGGCCGCAGGCAGGATGGCGCTATATAGTGACACAAACATATCCACGCCCGAGCAGCAGCAAGGGAACGTGGATATCAGGAAGGGCGTTACATTTGCAGTAAGCATATCACAAATTGGCACCATACGAAAGGCTGCCTGTGCGCAGCACACCAAGCAGGCTTGAAACCCAATGGCTTATGCGGCGATCCTCATGCGATGCACAGGCGTTTCGCCGCAATGCAGCGCGAATCAGCACAAATCGCGCAGGGTTGCTTAGCCGCCCTCGCCCGGCTTTTCGGAGAAGTACTTCTCCAGTTTGTCGGCCTCACCATCACGCTCCTGCGCCTCGGGCAGTTCATCTTTCTTGGTGATGATGACGGGCCATAGCTCGGCGTATTTGCGGTTGAACTCGACCCACTTTTCCATGTCCGGCTCGGTATCGGGGCGGATCGCGTCGGCAGGGCATTCCGGCTCGCAGACGCCGCAATCAATGCACTCATCCGGGTGGATGACCAGCATGTTCTCGCCCTCGTAAAAGCAATCGACCGGGCAAACCTCGACGCAGTCGGTATATTTGCAGGCAATGCAGGCATCGTTGACGATGTAGGTCATGTCGGCCTCTCGGGGGTCAGTCGCGAGACACTTAATCCAGCGGTTTGGATCATTCAAGCGCTCCGGGCCGATTGAGACCCAGTTTGCGCCGGTCGCGTTTGGTGGGCCGCCCTTTTCCCTCATACCGTGGATTTGGCGAAACAAATGTTTCGATTTCCGGCTCGGGCGCGGGCGTCAAATCCTCGTAGAGGGTCTGCGCCTCGGGCGCCGGACCGCGCCGTGTACCGGGGCCAAGGATGCGCACCACGCGAATAACGCTCGCCTGCGCGAAGGTCAGCACATCGCCCGCGCGCACCGTCTGCGACGGCTTGCCCGCGCGGTTGCCGTTTACACGCACATGGCCGCCCTTGACTGTGGCGGCGGCCAGCGCACGTGTCTTGAAAAAACGCGCCTGCCAGAGCCACTTGTCGAGGCGGATTTTCCCTGCCTCGCCAATGCCTTCTGGCGCGTCCTTCACTTGCCCTTCTTGAGGCCCATCAGGGCTGCCGCAAAGGGATTGTCAGGGTCGATCCTGTCCTTTTTCGGGGCAGGCTTGGCCGCATAACTCTTGGGCTCATTGGGTTTGGGACCGCGCTCACCACCCTTTGGCTTGCCCTTGCCGCGCGGTTTACCGCGCCCCTCTTGCGGTTTGCCGCCTCCGCCCTCAGTGCGCGCGCCTGCGGGCGGGCCGCTGCGCCGTGCACGTGCGGCCCAGGTAAAGGTGTAATAGATTTCAGGCTCGACAGACGGCGCGATGGGATCAGCGGGGGTGCCGGGGGCGACCTCGGTTTCGCTCATCTCAGGGATCTCGGCCGGGATCTCGGCGTCCGGCTCAGGCATTTCGGCGATGGGCGCAATACCTTCTGCCTCGATCTGTTCGACCACGTCCTCGACTGTCTCCGGTGTCGGCTCCACGCCCGGCGCCTCTTGCATGATCTGATCGACGGGCTTCACCTTTTCCCGCTCGCCGCGCTCGCCCTTGTAGCCAAGGCCCTCCATGAGGTCCGCGAACTGCTCCAGCGTCATGCCGGTGATTGACAGCATGTCTGCCTTGGCCTCAAAGCCACCACGGCTGTCCTCGGCCCGCAGCATGTCAGCGAGACGTTCGAGCATGTCGATACGGATGGCGCGGGTTCCAGCGGCGCGGTAGCCCGCCATCGTGTAATATCCCTGCGGCATGGTGGTCGAGGGAACCGTCACCAGACCCGGTGGCGGCGCTTCGGGGAAGTCGTCCATGTTATTGGCAAGGCCCCACAAAACAAGGCGCAGGCGCGTCGGGGCAGGCTTCAGCAGCAGCGGCATAAAGATGGTGAACTGGCCAAACCGAACACCATGCTTGCGCAATGCGCCACGCGCGTCCTGCTCAAGAGACTTGACCTCATCGGCGACATCGCCGCGCGGAATGATACCCATATTCTCGACCATGCGGAAACCAAATCCGCGCGCGAGGCCGGTCAGTGTCTCGTCCCGGCTGACGTTCAGCAGCGGCTCGAACAGCGTCGCAATCTTGCGGTCGATGAAATGCTGTAAGCGGCGTTCGACCTTTTGTATGACGTCCGCGCCAGCCTCGTCGTCGACAAAGACCTTGACGCCGGGTTTCATTGGGTCGGCGCCGGGGATCAGCTTGCCCACCGCATCCTTGCCCCACATGAGGCCGCCCTGCTCGGTAAAGTCGATCTCGGTATCGGGCGCGTTATAAAAGCGGTCCGCGCGCAGATTGAAATGAGGGGCGAGCGCCTGAAGGCTGGCCTGGCTCAGCGTCTTGGCCTCCTGCCCGCTGGCCGCCTTGTCCTGAACAAAGCGAAATCCGTCCAGACGTCCGACGAATTCGCCCTCGACCGTCACGTCACCAGTGTCGTTAACCTCTGCCACAATGGCTTCCTTCTGCTTGAGCCGGCGCAAGAGCACGGATGTGCGCCGATCCACAAATCTCTGTGTCAGCGCCCCATGCAGCGCGTCCGACAAACGGTCTTCTACAGCGCGCGTCGCCCCGCGCCAATGCGTTTCGTCATCGACCCACCCTTTTCGCTGGGCAACGTAGGTCCAGGTGCGAATATAGGCGAGGCGTTTGGACAACGTATCGATGTCACCATCGGTTCGATCAATACGTTCGATTTGTCGCGCAAGCCAATCATCGGGGATGCGGCCCAGTTCGTGCAGGTCGCAAAAAATCGTCTCAAGCAGGCTGGCGTGTTCGGCCTGGCTGATTCCGCGAAAATCAGGGATTCGGCACACGTCCCACAGCAGTTTGACCGCATTGCCGTTTGTCGTGCGGGCGCGAATATCAGGCACCTCGGACAATGTGCGCAGGGCCGTGATGTCATCTGCATCACGCGCGCGGACCAGCAATTCATGCGTGGGCTTTTGTTCGAGGGACGCCATCAGCGCGCCGGTCGATCCCATCTGAAGCGCGGCATTTCGCCACTCCAGTTTGCGGATGGGGGCAAAGCGATGCTCCATGATCGCCTCGGCAATTTCGGGTGTCAGATCGGGCGCCTCGCCAGTCACGCCAAAAGTGCCATGGCTCATCCCCCTGCCCGCGCGGCCCGCGATCTGGGCCAGCTCGTTCGGCATCAATTGGCGCATGCTACGCCCGTCGAACTTGGTCAGGGACGAAAAAGCGACGTGATCAATATCGAGGTTGAGGCCCATTCCGATGGCATCCGTGGCCACCAGATAGTCGACATCGCCGTTCTGATAGAGGTCCACCTGCGCATTCCGCGTGCGCGGACTGAGCGCGCCCATGACAACCGCCGCGCCGCCCTTTTGCCGTCTCAGCACCTCGGCAATGGCGTATACATTATCCACCGAGAACCCGACAATAGCACTACGTGTAGGCATCCTGCTTATCTTTTTCGAACCTGAATAGACCAAATCAGACATTCTCTGTCGCGGCACAAACTCCGCCTCAGGGACCAGCGACGCGATGACACTGCGCATCGTTGACGCCCCCAGAAACTGCGTTTCGCGCAGGCCGCGCATCCGCAACAGTCGGTCGGTGAACACGTGACCCCGCTCGGGGTCGGCGCATAGCTGAATTTCGTCTATTGCCACGAAATCTGCGCCAATACCCTCGGGCATCGCCTCGACCGTGCAGACCCAGTATTTCACTCGGGGCGGCACAATCCGCTCTTCGCCAGTGACCAGCGCCACAACCGAAGGGCCACGCGCGGCCACGATCTTGTCATAGACCTCGCGCGCCAGCAGGCGCAGCGGCAGGCCGATGACGCCGGTGCGGTAGCCCAGCATCCGTTCGATCGCGTAATGCGTCTTGCCGGTATTTGTGGGGCCCAGAACCGCGAGGATTCGGGATTGATCGGCCATGGGCCTCGTCTCCGGTGGTTCAGGATTGCGTCAGAGGTCGCTGCCTTGGGTTTCGCCCTCAAGCCGGGCCAGCGCTTCGGCGACATCATCGAAATGAGGGTGTATCTCGGTCACGCGGGTATAGGCCTCATAGGCGAGGGCCGGTTGACCAATTTCCTCCAGCAGCGCGCCAAGGCTGTAGATCGCCGCGAAATTGCGCGGATCAAGTGCCAGCGCGCGCTCAAGATCGGTCATCGCGGGGCCCATCAGCCCGGCACGCGCGAACGCGACGGACCGGGCGTGCCATCCCTCGGCAAAGCCGGGCGCATGATCGGTGAGCGCGCTCAGCAGCTCAATCGCGAGGCCGGTATTGCCCGTCGCCATCGCATCGCGGCCCCGTTTCAACAGCAGATTCATCGCAGGCGAGCCAGATTTTGACGTCTCCAGCCGGATCTCTCTGCCCAGCCTTTCAGCCTCAGGCGGGGGGGCAGTTTTCAGCGCCTCATACATGCCATCCAGCCGCGCAGTATCTTGCGGATCCGCCATGGCAGGACCGCTCAGCGCAATGCATAGCGCGAGGACAGGATTGAGATTGAACCGAAGAGCGCCCATAACAAACTTAACTCTAGCGCCGCACGCGGGAAAGCAAACCCCCAGGCGATCAAATTGACAGGAGCGGCGGATGAGCGACACGGCTAGCGACACGGTGAAAGAGGCGGTCGAGGCACTGAACGCGCGCATGAGTGGCGACCCGATGGAGGGTTCGGCCAAATTTGTGATCGCGAATGAGGGGGCAGTGTTCATCGACGCGACCGGCGCGCGCGCCTGCGATGACGCGGCTGACGTCACGCTTAGCGCGGATGCGGATACCTTTCGCGCCATCGTCGAGGGCGATCTGGATCCGGCGGCGGCCTTCATGACCGGCAAGCTGGAGGTCGAGGGCGATATGGGCGTCGCGATGCAGCTAGGTCGGGTGCTGAGTTGACGCAAGACGCGCCGCTGCTCGAAGATATCGCGGACGGCCCAGACGGCGGGCGCGCTTTTTGGCAGGATGCGCAGGACGGGTTGCGCCTGCGCATCGGCCACTGGCCCGCTGCTCAGGCCCGAGGGACCGTTCTGCTGCTACCGGGTCGCACTGAATATATCGAAAAATATGGGCTGACCGCGCGGGATCTGGGGCAGCTGGGCTATGGCACGCTGACCATTGATTGGCGCGGCCAAGGACTTTCGGACCGGATACTGATCGATGTGCTACCAGGTCATGTCGGCCATTTTCGCGACTATCAGACCGATCTGGACGCCATGTTACAGCTCGCGACGGCACTGAATCTGCCGCGGCCATGGCACATGCTGGCGCATTCCATGGGTGGCGCCATCGGGTTGCGCGGCGCGCTGCGTGGCCTGCCTTTCGCCACCTGCGCCTTTTCCGCGCCGATGTGGGGCATCGCCATAAAACCAACTCTGCGCCCGGTGGCGTGGTTGCTGAGCTGGGCCAGCCGCCAGATCGGGCTGGGGCACCTCCATGCGCCGGGCGCGACGCGGGACAGCTATGTGCTGAGCGAGCCGTTCGAGACGAACGCATTGACGCGCGATCGCGAGATGCACGCCTACATGGTCGCGCAATTACAGGCGCATCCCGAGCTGGCCCTTGGCGGGCCTAGCCTGCACTGGCTGTTCGAGGCGCTGCGCGAATGCCGCACCCTCGCCAGCCTGCCATCGCCGGACCTGCCCTGCCTAACCATTCTCGGCAGTCAGGAAGAGATCGTCGACATCGCGCGAATCGACTCGCGGATCGCGCGATGGCCCGGTGCGCGGCTGGAAAAGGTTGAAGGTGCCCGGCACGAGCTCCTGATGGAGACACCCGCGACGCGCGCCCATGTCATGCGCCAGCTGGCCACTTTTTGGGACAGTCACTAACGCCTAGCCGTCCTGCCGCACCTCCTGTCGCTGCATGCCGAGGCCGCTGATGGACAGGGTCATCACGTCGCCCTTGCGCAGGAAGCGCGGCGGCTTCATCCCCATGCCGACGCCCGGCGGCGTGCCGGTTGCGATGATGTCGCCGGGATGCAGCGTCATCATCTGGCTTAGATACGCGATCACATGTGCCACGCCAAAGATCATCGAGGCGGTACTGCCGCGCTGCGCAGGCTGGCCATCTAGGTCCAGCATCAGATCCAGCGCCTGCACGTCACCCACCTCGTCCGGCGTGACCAGCCAAGGGCCGATGGGGCCAAAGCTGTCACAGCTCTTGCCCTTGGTCCATTGCCCGCCCCGCTCGGTCTGATAGGCGCGTTCGGACACGTCGTTGACGATGGTGTAGCCCGCCACATGATCCAGCGCATCCGCCTCACTTACATATTTAGCGCGGCGGCCGATAACGACGCCCAGCTCCACCTCCCAATCGGATTTTTCCGATCCGCGCGGCAAATAAACCGGATCGTTCGGCCCTGTGATCGATGATGTCGCCTTCATGAACACGATCGGCTCGTCTGGCGGGGCCAGCCCAACCTCGGCGGCGTGATCGTAGTAGTTCAACCCGATCCCGATCAGCTTGCCCACATGACCCACCGGCGTGCCGAGGCGCGGTGCGCCCGAAACCTCTGGCAGCGTCTCGGGATCGACATCTGGCAGCGCCGCCAGCACGTCGCCCGCGATATCATCCACGACCTCTGACAAATCGCGCAGCACGCCCGCGCTATCCAGAACACCGGGCCGCTCGGACCCCGCCTCACCATATCGCACAAATCTCATCACCAGCTCCCTCGCTCTTGCTTGCAACAGCCTACCTGCATCGGCAGCGCACACAAGAGGCTGGTCAGGCTGCATATGCGACCTATCCTTGCCTTTATGGTCCTTCAGTTCAAACCCCAGGGCATCTACTGCCCCGCAGGCGATTTCTACGTCGATCCGTGGCGGCCCGTGGACCGCGCGCTGATCACTCATGGCCACGCTGATCACGCGCGTCCGGGGCATCGGCGATACCTTGCCACCGATATCGCGGGGCCAGTTATGCGCCACCGGTTGGGGCAGATTGACCTCGATTCGATAAAATATGGTGAAGATCGCCAGATCGGCGGCGCAAACGTGTCATTTCACCCTGCAGGTCATATCCCCGGTTCGGCCCAAGTCAGGATCGAAGTGGGCGGCGAGGTCTGGGTGGTGTCGGGCGATTACAAGACGACGCCAGACGCCCTATCGACCCCGTTTGAGCCGGTGAAATGCCATAGCTTTATCACCGAATGCACGTTCGGCCTGCCCGTCTTTAAATGGCCGGATGAGGCCGACGCCGCCCGCCAGATCAACGACTGGTGGACCACCAACGCCGCTGAGGGCCGATACAGTATGCTGGGCGCCTATTCGCTAGGCAAGGCGCAGCGGGTCATGTCGCTGCTGAACCCAGATATCGGACCGATCCTGACCCATGGCGCGGTGGAGAATACGAATGAGATCCTGCGCGGTCAGGGCTTTGATCTACCCGGCACGATCCATGTCACACCCGACCTCGACCCCAAGGATCACCCCGGCGCCATGGTCATCGCACCACCCGGCGCGCTCGGCAGCGAATGGGCGCGCCGGTTTCGCCCGGCGGCGACCGGATTCGCCAGTGGCTGGATGCGGATGCGGGGCGTGCGCAGGCGCCGTGCGGTCGATCGCGGGTTCGTCGTGTCGGACCATGCCGACTGGGCTGGTCTAAACGGAGCTATCAAGTCTACTGGCGCAGAAAACATATACGCCACACATGGTTACACAGATATCTTCGCGCGATGGTTGAAGAGTGAAGGCTATAACGCCGAGGCGCTCACGACCGAATTCACCGGTGAGTCTGTGGAGGGCGAGTCGCTGGACGCGGAGGGGGCTGAATGAAACGGTTTACCGCTCTTTACGCCACTATCGATCAGACCACGAAAACCAACACTAAGGTCGCGGCCCTCGCCGCCTATTTCAAAGACGCGCCCGAGGCGGATCGCCTCTGGACCATCGCATTATTTTCAGGCCGCCGTCCGCGCCGCGCCATCACCACAACAAAGCTGCGCGAATGGGCGGCAGAGCGCGCAGACATCCCCTTGTGGCTCTTTGAAGAGAGCTATCCCATCGTCGGCGATCTGGCCGAAACGATCGCACTTGTCCTGCCGCCACCCACGCGGCAGCAGAATCGCAGCCTGACCGACTGGATCGCCTATCTGCGCGGCCTCGATGGCGCCGATGAGGACGCGCGCAAATCCGCCGTTCTGGACGCGTGGGACCAGATGGACGCCGCCGAGAGGCTGGTCTTTAACAAACTGCTGACAGGTGGTTTTCGTGTCGGGATCAGCCGCAAACTGATGACGCGCGCGCTGTCTCAGGCGACTGGCCACGACGAGGCGGAGTTGGCGCATCGCCTGATGGGCAACTGGACGCCTGACAGTACGACATACACCCAGCTTATCGAGGCACCCGACCCCGAGGCGGCGCAATCACGGCCCTATCCGTTCTGTCTGGCCTATGGCTTGGATGACGAAACCCCGGACAGCCTGGGAGATCCTCAAAACTGGCTTGCCGAGTGGAAATGGGATGGCATTCGCGGGCAGTTGATCGCGCGTGGCGGGGCGCATTTCGTCTGGTCGCGCGGCGAGGAATTGATGACCGATCGCTTTCCCGAATTCACCCGCGCGGCGGATTTCCTGCCCCCCGGCACCGTGCTGGACGGCGAGATTGTGGCATGGGACGGCGCGGCGCCCCTGCCCTTCAACGATCTGCAAAAGCGCATCGGGCGCAAGACGGTGCCCAAGGCCCTGCTAAAAAG
>RCMY010001882.1_pt1 | contig 19909 bp, 19 predicted proteins | sample 2041341 | NCBI WGS metagenome assembly RCMY01 (sample SAMN09708234, study PRJNA481090) | Marine sediment metagenome, whole genome shotgun sequencing project. | reverse complement strand
CCCGAATAGGCCACATCATAGTTGTTCGGTAAGGTTTCCGCGGCCACTTCGTTGACGGCGTTGATGGCATCGCCCGAACTGAAGCCCTGTGCCGCCGATCCGTTGACCGTAACGGCGTTAAAGAGGTTGAACCGGCTCACGGTCTGAGGGCCATACACCCGATCTAAGGATACAAATTGCGATACGGGAGCCATTTCGCCGTTGTTATTGCGAACGTACATGCTATTCAGGCTTTCCGCATCCTTTCGGTCATCGGGTTCAGCCTGTACGAACACCCTGAACTGTTTGCCGAAGCGGCTGAAATCAGCGGCATAGAGCCCCCCAATATAGCCCTGCAAAGTCCTTAGGATACTACTGATTTCAACGCCGGCTTCCTTCGCCTTGGGGATGTCGATGTCCATTTGCAACTGGGGGAAATTCATACTGAAGGAGTTTGATGAAAACCCGACTTCGGGTCTTTGGTTCAGAGCGGCCACAAACGTGTTGGCCACATTGTCCAAATCTTTCAGTTCACCGTTGGTGCGGTCAATCAATTGCAGTTCGAAACCATCCGAAGCTCCAAAACCGGGGATACTCGGTGGAGTAAAGAACAATATCTTGGCATCGGAAATTTCGGCTGTTTTTGCGAACAATTGCCCTAGGATATTGTCGAGTTGGGTTTCGTCGGACTTCCTGTCATCAAAATCCTCCAAAATGATAAAACCCATCCCGTACGAGCTGCCCTGCCCTGAAAAGAAGTTGCGACCACTGATGATCGTGGCCGTTCGGATGCCCTCGATCGAGCCTATGATATCATATACCCGTTTGTTGACGTTGAAGGTACGGTCCATCGACGCGCCCTGGGGCAGTTCGAGATTCATAAAGACCACACCTCTATCCTCCGAAGGCACGAAACCGATGGGGGTGGTACTGCTCGCCCACCAAATCGACCCGGCACAGAGCAACAATAATGCTGCGGTAATCCATTTGTGATGGGTTAAAAAGCGCAAGGAACGTACGTACTTCTTTGTGGTCGCCTGAAATCCTGCGTTGAACGCGGCATAAAAGCGTTGCAGAAATCCTTTTTTCTTCGTCTTTTCATCGAGCGGTTTTAAAAAAATAGCACATAACGCCGGACTTAAGGTCAAAGCATTTACGGCCGATATGACGATGGCAATGATCAAGGTGACCCCGAACTGTTCATAAAAAACGCCTGAAGGACCCTGAATAAAGGTAATCGGTACGAATACGGCGGCCATGACCAGAGTGATGGAAATGATGGCCCCACTGATTTCGCTCATGGCCGAAATGGTAGCTTCCTTGGCATTGTCATAGCCTTCCTCGAGTTTGGCATGCACCGCCTCGACCACTACAATGGCATCATCGACCACGATACCTATGGCGAGCAACAAGGCAAAAAGAGTCAACAAGTTGATGGAATAACCAAGCAGCTCCAAAAAGAAAAAGGTGCCGATAATCGAGACCGGCACCGCGATGGCCGGTATCAGGGTGGATTTAATATCCTGTAAAAAAACGAAGACCACCAAGAACACCAATAAAAAGGCTTCGATAAGGGTTTCCTGGACCTTGTTCATCGAGGCTGTCAAGAACTTGTTGGTATCGTAGTTGATCAAATAGTCGACCCCCTGCGGAAAATCTTCCTTGAGCTCCTCGAGCTTGACATAAATTTCTTCGATAATCTCTTGCGCGTTGGAGCCCGGGGTCTGGAAAACTCCAAAACTGATGGCCGGATGGCCCCTCGAAAGGCTAGTCGAACTATAAGAAAATGCATCAAGTTCTATTTTGGCCACATCGCCTAAGCGCAAAAATTGACCGTTACCCATCGATTTGATGATAATATCTTGGTATTCATTGGCCGTTTTGTATCGCCCCTTATATTTGATGACGTATTCGAAGGATTCACCGGAGTTCTGACCCAAAGAGCCCGCCGCGGCCTCTAGGCTCTGTTCTCCAATGGCGTTGGCCACGTCGGTAGTCGTAACACCGTAGGATGCCAGTTTGACGGGGTTCAGCCAAATGCGCATCGAATAGTCCTTCGCCCCGAAGACACTTACATCGCCCACCCCGTTGATTCGTTGCAGTTCGGGCCTGACATTGATACTCAGATAGTTTTGGATAAAAGTATCGTCGTAATCGGGATTGGTGGAATAGAGTGCGGCGTACAAAAGTGCCGAGCTCTGTCTTTTTTGGGTAATGACCCCCGAGCGTATCACTTCTGCAGGCAGCAAAGCATTGGCCCGCGCCACCCGGTTCTGTACGTTAACCGCCGCAATATCAGGATCGACGCCTTGTTCGAAATAGACGGTAATGCTCGCACTGCCCGAGTTACTGGCCGAAGAGGTAATATAGGTCATATCCTCCACCCCGTTGATCTGTTCCTCGATGGGCACGATCACACTTTCCAAAATCGTTTCGGCATTGGCACCGGGATAATTCGCGGAAACCTGTACCGTGGGCGGCGCAATATCGGGATACTGGGTCACGGGCAGGGTCAAATAGCCCAAAACTCCCAATAGTACGAGAATAATCGATATGACTGTAGAAAGTACCGGCCTTTCTATAAATGTCTTTAGCATAGCTCGTTATTTAAATACGGTATCGAACGAATCGAGAATACTGTCCATCGGTGTCGGCCGCGGGTGAATCTGGGTGCCAGGCCGCACCTTGCCTACCCCGTTGCCCAAAATGGAATCGCCCTTTTCAATACCCGCTTCTATCACATAGAAATGGGCGGTTTCGGCTTTAATCGACAACGCCGAGGGAACAAGTGTATCGGCAACGACCTTATAAACATAGGTATTCCCCTGTTGTTCGTACGTCGATAAGGCCGGTACGACCAAAGCATCCGGAAATTCTTGCGGCACCCTTACGGTTCCGCTGCCACCGTTGCGCAAAATGCCTTCGGGGTTCTCGAAACGCGCCCGGAAAGAAACGGTACCCGTCTGCGGGTCGATATCGCCGGCAATGGTCTCGATAGTACCCTCATGTTGATACTCATCGCCAGTGGCCAAGATCAATTTCACTTTGGGCAGATTTTTTATCTTCTCGACCATATTTTTTCCCGGGGCATCCCTGATAAAGGTGATAAAGTTCTTTTCATTCAACGAAAAATAGGCATAAACCGTACCAACCGATGACACGCGGGTAAGGGGCAATTGGGTCTGTGTACTCACTAAAGATCCTCTTCTGAAATTGATGGAGCCGACTACGCCGTCAACGGGACTCCGAACGTTGGCATAATCGATATTCGCGCCGACGCCTTGGTATGAACTTATGGCCTGTTCGAGCCTGGCCTTGGCCGATTCGAGCTGAACGGGACTAATAATATCCTTTTCTACCAGAGGGATGAGTTTGTTTACTTCCACCTGGGCGGCGTTCACGTTCGCCTTGGCCGCGGCGGCATCCTGGTCCAACGATTGGGTTTCGAGACGGAACAGTACTTGACCCCTCTTCACCCGTTGCCCTTCCTCGACCAGTACATTCTGTATATAGCCTGATATTTTGGGCCGCACCTCGCTGCTGACAACGCCCTGAAGACTTGCGGGATAATTGTTGTACGTGCTAACGGTTCGGGTCTCGACGGCGATCACGGGATAATAGGGTATTACCTGTTGGCCCTGTTCACCGTCGCCATTCTGACCTTTGTTGTTACCACAACCAAAGACAAGAAACGATATGTATAGAACTACAAAAAAGTTCAGAAAAGATTTGGCCATGTGAGTTTGGTTTAGAAGTTTCAAAAATACGACTGGTAAGCCTGTGTTATAAGGGCTAGCTGTTAATTGATCGTTAAATGGGAGGGGCTTAGAGTGCTGACCTGAACTGCTCCAAAAACCGCACATCGTTTTCACTCAGCAGTCGAATGTCCGAAATTTGATGTAGCAGCAGGGCGATTCTGTCGATGCCCATACCAAAGGCAAAACCCGAATATTCCTTTGAATCAATGTTACAATTATCCAACACATTGGGGTCGACCATACCGCAGCCCATGATCTCGAGCCATCCGGTACCTTTGGTCATACGGTAATCGGTCTCAGTCTCAAGCCCCCAATAGACATCGACCTCGGCACTGGGTTCGGTGAAGGGGAAATAGGATGGTCTCAAGCGGATTTTTGACTTCCCAAATAGTTCGGTAGTAAAGAACTGCAAGGTCTGTTTCAAGTCGGCAAAGGATACATCCTTATCGATATAAAGCCCCTCCACTTGATGGAAGAAACAGTGTGACCGCGACGAAATGGCCTCGTTTCTGTATACCCGTCCAGGGGATATAGTACGAATGGGCGGTTGGTTGTTTTCCATATACCGCACCTGAACTGATGACGTATGCGTACGTAAGAGGATATCGGGATCGGTCTGTACGAAAAAAGTATCCTGCATATCCCTTGCCGGATGGTGTTCCGGAAGATTCAGAGCTGTAAAATTATGCCAGTCGTCTTCAATTTCAGGGCCTTCGGAAACGTTAAAACCTATCCTCGAAAAAATTTCTATGATTTGGTTCTTTACAATGGAAATAGGATGCCTAGCCCCCAATTCGATAGGTTCGCCAGGCCGCGTCAAATCGCCATAGACCGCCTTTACGTCGGTCTTATTTTCCAAAATCTCTTTCAGTACATTGACCTTTTCGTTGGCCATGGTCTTGAGTTCATTGATAGTCTGCCCGAATTCTTTTTTCTGGTCGTTGGGCACGTTCTTGAACTCCGCGAAAAAATCGTTGAGCAGGCCCTTTTTGCCCAGATATTTGATTCGGAAAGCCTCTACGGCTTCCTTAGAATCAGTCGTAAAAGCTTCTACTTCAACGAGGTGTTTTTTTAGCGTTTCGATCATGGTAGCTTGATATGATGACAAATTTAGGTCTTTGGCGCAACTTTGACAAAGTTCTGTAATTCCTAGAAAAAAGAGGTATTATTTTCGCCCAAAATCTGCTGGAATCTCCCCCCAAGCTTTGGTCTCCCATTTAACTATCGGCGTATTGTACGAATTGTTTTTCAGCCAATCAAGGGCACGGCGAATCAACTCAAAAAGCGTTTTATTTTTCGCTGTTTCCTTCAGCTTTGTATTACAGGTCTGTTTACGAACCCAGCTCATGGCCGTACGGGAATCGGTATAGATAATGCGGTCGCTGTTTTTTTGCTTTAGAAAGGCCAGACCGTGTACGAGGGCCAAAAACTCGCCGATATTGTTGGTGCCTTGCGCAAAAGGGCCCTGATGGAACAGTTTTTTTCCAGTCTTGGTGTCGACGCCTTGATATTCCATCACACCGGGATTTCCGCTTGAGGCGGCATCCACGGAAATGGAATGGTAGTTGGGCGTTCCGTATTTTAGAAGTTGCTCGGGGGTGAGCGAGGGCTCTCCTTTTTTCTTCCCTTTATATTCCTCATAATTGCCGTTGTAAGCCTTTTTGGCAGCGGCAAAGGTTGGGAAAGATTTGTACTGCGCGCCCTTGTAACCATCAATTGCCGCCTTGCAATCTTTCCACGTGTCGAAGATGCCAGGGCGTTTGCCTTTCCAAACGGTGTAGAACTTTTGTTTTTTGGCCATGATTTATAGTGTGAGTCTGAGGGCAGTTAAAGAACTCTTAGGCGCCAAGCCCTTCGACTGCGATCAGGGTGACAGTTAGGGCTCTAAATTTAATGTGCTCCAGAATTCAAAAGTTTCGCTATAACCCTAGGAAAATGTTCATACTCCAAAGTATGGATTTTTTGGGCGATTTGTTCTACATCATCCTCGGGGGCAATCGCCGTTTTTGCCTGATGGATGATGGCCCCTTCGTCATAGTTCTCATTGACGTAATGAATGGTGATGCCCGTTTGAGTATCCCCATTCATCTTTACGGCTTGGTGTACTTTGTAACCATACATCCCTTTGCCACCATATTTGGGCAATAAAGCGGGATGGATATTAATTATTCTATCTGGAAATGTCTGAATTATTTTTTCCGGAATTTTCCAAAGAAATCCGGCGAGCACAATCAAGTCGGGATTGAAAGCTTTTAAAATATCCAGTACACAGTCGCTATCGTAAAAGGCCGTCCTATTAAAATATAAACCATTGATTTTTAGATTATCGCATCTTTCCAGAACCTTGGCCTCCTTTTTATTGGTCAAAACGGCGGAAATGACAATCTCTGGCCTATCTTGAAAATAGCGTACAATATTTTCAACGTTGGATCCGGAGCCGGAGGCGAGAAGAACGATGTTTTTGGTTTTCACGATGGGAGCTAGGTTAACATAGGAAGCAAAATACCTACAATTGAGGTGAAATTCCAAATTCCAAGCACCATATTCCAAAAAAGTATGCGATTGCAGTAAAAAGATTCAGCCCTTCGACCCTGCCCAGAGCAAGTGTTCAAATATGGCTTGCAGCAGGTTCAAGATAGAATCGGCTAAATATTCGCTGCGAATAAACCTGCACCTTTCAATCTGCAACATTAAACCATAATATCATCAGCAGCACTACTTTTCAGCAAGAATGGTGCTGCCCATAGTGACAGTAGACCACAACCGCCTACTGCAACTGCCACTGCCCACTAATTTTTTGGTCCAAAACCGTTGAACATATCCTTTAATTCATTAAATTACCACACATTTTAACGGCAAATGGTATTATTACGACAAAGTTTTCTACTTTTGCCATCAATTAAAATTTTAAAACCAATATTATTATGTCAGACATTGCATCAAGAGTGAAAGCTATCATCGTTGATAAATTAGGTGTTGATGAAAACGAAGTGGTAACCGAAGCTAGCTTTACGAACGACCTAGGGGCAGATTCACTGGATACCGTGGAATTGATTATGGAATTCGAAAAAGAATTTGATATTCAGATCCCCGATGATCAAGCCGAGAATATCGCAACCGTTGGCCAAGCTATAAGTTATATAGAAGAAGCGAAGTAATTTTTATGATTTCTTGAAGAAATCATAAATTATCCATGCGGTAACCTTATCGCATGGATATTTTTTTTTAATTTACGCTGGTTTAAACGAGTTCAACAACCAAAAAACCAAGTCCAATGGAGTTAAAGCGAGTTGTGGTTACCGGGCTGGGCGCCTTGACGCCTATCGGCAACAATATCGATGAATATTGGGAAGCTCTAAAAAACGGCAAAAGCGGTTCTGCACCCGTGACCTATTACGATACCGAAAAATTCAAGGTCAAATTCGCCTGTGAACTGAAAAAATTCAATCCTGAAGATCATTTTGATCGCAAGGAAGCTCGGAAATTGGATCGTTTTGCACAATATGCACTGGTCTCTTCCGACGAAGCTATCGCAGATTCAAAATTAGACCTGAACGTAGTAGATAAATTTAGGGTCGGGGTCATTTGGGGTGCCGGTATCGGTGGTCTGGAAACCTTTCAGAACGAGGTAATGAATTTCGCCCAAGGTGACGGTACACCGCGCTTCAATCCTTTTTTTATCCCGAAAATGATTGCGGATATCGCTCCGGGCCATATCTCCATCAAGCACGGATTCATGGGGCCAAACTATACCACGGTATCCGCCTGCGCATCTGCCGCTAATGCGATGATCGATGCGCTGAACTATATTCGTTTGGGCTATTGTGATGTGATTGTCACCGGTGGTAGCGAGGCAGCGGTAACCATTGCTGGAATGGGCGGTTTTGGGGCCATGCACGCCCTTAGCACAAGAAACGACAGTCCCGAAACGGCATCGAGACCCTTTGATGCGACCCGTGACGGATTTGTTCTAGGCGAAGGTGCAGGTGCACTGATACTCGAAGAATACGAACATGCGAAGGCCAGAGGTGCCAAAATTTATGCGGAGGTAGCCGGAGGTGGACTTTCAAGCGACGCTTATCATATGACCGCTCCCCATCCTGACGGAATCGGGGTGGTTCAAGTGATGAAAAACTGCCTGCGAGATGCGGGACTGAAACCTGAGGATGTCGATGCCATTAACACGCACGGCACTTCTACCCCACTTGGGGATGTTGCCGAACTCAAAGCGATTGTTGAGGTCTTTGGCGATCATGCGCCGGATATCAATATTAACTCCACCAAATCGATGACAGGCCATTTGCTAGGTGCTGCGGGTGCGATTGAGGCCATCGCTTCTATTTTGGCCATGAAACATAGTATCGTACCGCCAACCATCAACCATACCACGGTCGATGAAAATATTGACCCGAGGTTAAACTTGACCCTGAACAAGGCACAAAAACGAGAGGTTAATGTAGCCTTGAGCAATACCTTCGGATTCGGTGGCCACAATGCCTGTGTGATTTTCAAAAAAATTAGCGACTAAATTCCATGGGGTTTCCATCCAATATATTCGGTTCCCATTCCAAAAAGGATGGGGATTTTTTTATAGGGATGACCAAAATCCTCGGCTTCAAACCGAAGCGACTTGATTTCTACGAAAAAGCCTTTCTACATCGCTCCGTAAACGAAAAGGATAAGGATGGTAACCAGATGAACTACGAGCGTTTGGAGTTTTTGGGCGATTCGATGCTGGGCACTATTATCTCACAACATCTTTTCATCGAGGTTCCCGAAGGTGACGAAGGTTACCTGACGAAAATGAGATCTAAAATCGTAAGCCGTAAACATCTGAACCATTTAGGCAAAGATCTCGGACTCATTGATTTCGTAAAGAGCCGGATACCTAAATCGCATTTTGGTGAAAATATACATGGCAACGTCTTCGAGGCGCTGGTAGGAGCTATCTATATGGACCGAGGCTACAAATACTGTCAGAAATTCATACAGGAAAAAGTGATAGCCCCCTATGTAGATATCGAACAGCTCGAGGGCAAGGTCATCAGCTACAAAAGCCTAGTGATCGAGTGGTGCCAGAAACAAAAAAAATCATTTGATTACGAAGTGTACGAAGACACGGGCAAAGACGCCCTGAAACATTTTGCCGTAAAACTCACCATAGACGACAATGTCGTCGGTAAGGCCAGAGCCACCTCAAAAAAGAAGGCTGAAGAAAAAGCGTCAAAACGTGCCTATTATGCTTTACAGGACAAGATGGGAAAATCGTGAGCGAATAGTGCGTTTGGCGGAAAGCGATGTGAACATTGCTTTAAAAAATCCTATATTTGCTGTTTTACCCCAATGGCAGCAGTACACAAACTTACGGAAGATCTCTACGAAGATTCCTTCGACCTTATTGCCCTGCACAGCAGCCTTGAAGACTATGCGCTGGCTTATGCTCTTAATCTTACGCTGAAATCGAATTTTAAAAGACGTCGTGGAGATCTGGACATTTCAGGCCAAATAACGATTCCAATCTTTGAATGGAAGGATGATCTGAACGACCGGTACTGGACTTTCTTCACCAACAAAAGAGTAGGTCAAGATATAGCGGCAAAAAATGGCCTTTTTAAGGAGGAACCATCCTTCCGGAATCATCATTTGATTGCCGAGTATCGCGAAGTCGATTATTTTCTAAAGATCGAACAAGACGATTCCGATAGCTATCGCCAAGCAGAGAACGAAAACACCATTGCAAAGCTACTCACCATATCTAAAGTAATTACGGCCTATACCGTGGAGACCCAAAAACTGAAATCTAAAAACAATTTAATTTTTTAATGCAATGCCGATACAAAAAAAGACTAAGATAGTTGCCACCCTAGGGCCGGCTACCAGTAAGAAGGAAGTGCTTCGCAAAATGATCGAAGCCGGTGTAGACGTCTTTCGCATCAATTTCTCGCATGCCAATTACGAAGATGTAACTGACCGTATCAAGATGATACGTGAACTTAATGAAGAATTGGGCAGTAATACCTCAATTTTGGCCGACCTTCAGGGACCCAAGCTACGAGTGGGTGTTATGGCCGGCGAAGTAGTCGTAGCCCCTGGCGATGAGATAACCTTTGTGACCGGCAAACCCTTCGAGGGCAACTCGGAAAGGGTTTATATGAACTATAAGACTTTCCCACAGGATGTAAAGCCCGGTGAGCGCATTCTATTGGACGATGGAAAACTAATGTTCGAGGTGATTTCTACGGATGGCAAAGCAGAAGTCAAGACAAAGGTAATTCAAGGCGGCCCATTGAAATCGAACAAAGGGGTCAATCTACCCAACACGAACATATCATTGCCGGCCTTGACCGAAAAAGATATCAAGGATGCCGAATTCGCAGTTTCACAAAATGTTGATTGGATAGCCCTTTCGTTCGTACGCTTCAGTCAAGACCTTATCGATCTTCAAAACATCATAAGCCAGCATTCGGAACATAAGATTCCGATCATTGCCAAAATCGAAAAACCCGAGGCTGTCGAAAATATCGATAAAATTGTGGCCTATTGCGACGGATTGATGGTAGCTCGCGGCGATCTTGGTGTCGAAGTGCCCGCCCAAGAAGTTCCGCTTATTCAAAAACAATTGGTACTCACGGCGAAAAAAGCCCGAATTCCCGTCATTATCGCCACCCAGATGATGGAAACCATGATTACAAGCCTTACTCCCACCCGTGCCGAGGTGAACGACGTAGCCAATTCTGTTATGGACGGTGCCGATGCGGTAATGTTATCGGGCGAGACTTCAGTCGGCAACTACCCGGTAGAAGTCATCGAAAAAATGGCCAGCATTCTACAGACTGTCGAAAACTCGACCCTTATACAGGTCCCGCACGACCCACCACATATTCGCACCAAACGCTATATTACCAAATCGGTCTGTTACCATGCCGCCATCATGGCCAATGAAATAAAGGCCAAAGCGATATCCACGTTGACAAATAGCGGGTACACCGCATTTCAAATTTCCGCTTGGCGGCCCAGTGCACATATTTTAGTCTTTACTTCCAATAAAAGGATATTGACCCAATTGAACTTGCTCTGGGGCGTAAAAGCGTTTTATTATGACCGATACGTTACCACCGACGAGACCATAGAAGATGTCAATCGAATCGCATGTCAAAAAGGATTTTTGGAAATCGGCGATATGCTAATCAGCTTAGCGGCAATGCCAATTAAAGATAAGGGGATGGTTAACACATTGAGAGTTACCGAAATAGAGAGCGATGATTTTTAGTCAACGTACCCACCAATCCGTGCCAAAGGTTTAAAATTCTGGTTTTTTTGGAATTTGGTGTTTGGGATTTTATGTCAAGCCACCTCTTTTTCGTAGGCAATGAAGTTTACAAGTTTACCGCTAGTGTCGAATATGGGCTCTCCTCTAAGCCAGCAATTGTAAGTGCTTCCGTCTTTTCTATAATTTAGGATTACGGCCTCGAAAGGTATTCGTTTTTCTATGGCTTTGCGTATTTGTCCCGTAGTTTCCTTGCTCGTTCCTTTGCCTTGGAACAACTTCGGCCTTTTACCCAAAATTTCATGGGGCGAATAACCGCTCATCTGAACTATGTTATGAGTGGCATGTACGATATTCAGTTGGGTATCTGTCACCAGAATGACCTGCTCTTTCTGTAATAAAACTTCATTAAACTTTGAGGTATACGACCATTTCTTGTCTTCCGACAAACGCAGTAGAGCAGTAACATCATCGTAATTTTTGCAAAGAATATCGAAATATAGCCCATAAATATCCCACGACATCAGTGGCAGACTTTTCAAATCCAATGCACTATAATACCGATATGCAGCGTTATCATACTCTTTCATGGAATTTCCTTGGTCGGAATAATCTTAGAATTTTCTCAAAAAATAACTATAAATCTATCAATAGTACGAAAACCAATTTTGTTTAACAAATGTGAGGGATCGATTAACATTATGGTTGCCCATTTAAACTTGTCCTTTTAATTCTTTTTTGTGATTTAAGAGCGTACTTTGCCTGATTGTAATGGTATTTTCGCATATTCTAATACGCCTATGCTTGTAGATTTAATCATTGCGGTGCTTTGGAGCCTGTCTCCCTTTGGAGAGGCCAAGGTAGGTATTCCCTATGGTATGCTGAGCGGCCTTAACATCTATCTTGTATTTATATCCTGCTTTTTGGCGAACTTGTTGGTATTTCCTATGATGATGTTCTTTCTTGAAAAGATAAACCGTTACTTTTTGCGGTGGGTCTTTTATAAAAAATCGGCCATCTTCGTGGCGAGAAGGGCAAAGACCGGGTCGGGAGCGAAAATACAGCGTTTCGGTTTTTGGGGGCTCATTCTATTCGTTATGATTCCTTTACCGGGTACCGGGGTCTATGCGGGCAGCATAGCAACCTATCTATTCAAGATCGAAAAGCAAAAAGCATTTTGGGCGAATGCCATCGGTATTTTCTTCTCCTCGGTCATTATCTGGTCTGCTACCTTGGCATCGATGAAGGGGATGTCGTAGAATAATCCACTTGCCGTACTACAGCACTAGCTCACACTTAAAATCTCTATCTCATTGTTATTAAATACGAAGGTGTCTCCAGCAGATTTTCCGAGCAATAGTCGCCCAATGGGTGTATCGGCAGAAATACAGAAAAGGTCGGTGCTTTTATCTTCAAATTGTCCTGCGGAAATTGCCAAAAAATAATCGGCCTTCGAGGTCTTGACCATACTGCCCAGACCAACGGCTTTTGAAATTTTTTCTAAAAGTACTTTCGACAGCACTTGTTTCGTTCTTTCGGCTTCCGCGAGCTGTTGGCCTAGCTTTTCACGTTCCAGTTGTAGCATGGCGCGACCGGTTTCGTGCTTGTCGCCCGCACTGCTCTTGGTTTCCGAGGCAAGGGATTCCTGTACATCGCGAATGTTGTTTTGGATACGGCTAATGCGGCCATCAATGAAAGTTTGGCAAAAGTCGTAGAGGATTTGTTTTGATGGCATATTTGGCGAAGTTTAAGACCTGCAAGGTGGTGCCGACCTAGGAGGCCTCCTTGAAGGTTTGGTTTGTTGGCGCTAATTGAGCTGGACCTACAAGGAACCCCCTCCTACGTCGGGGGAATACCTTGCAGGTCAGTTTGTGACACCTTGCAAATCTAGTGCAAATCCCGCTCCACTCTAGACCCGGAACCACCTACCAAAAAGTCAAGATCTGCCCCTTTTTCGGCTTGTTCGACGTGGTCGATGTACATTTTAACATAGCCCCTGTCGGCCATGGGCCCAGGGGGTTTCCATGCGGCTTTCCGCTTTTTCAGCTCTTCCTCAGAAACATCAAGATGCAGTTTTCGTTTTTCTACGTCGAGTTCGATGGTATCCCCGTTCTTCACCAAGGCCAACGTGCCGCCCACGGTCGATTCCGGGGAAACGTGCAAAATGACCGTTCCGGCGGCGGTACCGCTCATACGTCCATCCGAAATACGCACCATATCGGTCACCCCCTGTAAAATTATTTTCTTCGGAAGATCCACATTGCCGACTTCGGGCATACCGGGATAGCCTTTTGGGCCTACTCCTTTTAAAACGATTACGCTATCCTTATCGATATCAAGATCCGGGTCGTCGATTCGTTGGTGATAATCTTCCATACTCTCAAAAACCACGGCCTTGCCCCTATGCTTCATAAGTTCTTTGGATGCCGCCGAAGGTTTGATTACTGCCCCGTTCTCGCAAAGGTTTCCCTTAAGTACGGCGATACCGGATTCTTCTTGAAAAGGTTTTTCTAAGGATGCGATAACATCCCTGTCGTAACAGACCGCTTCGGTATAGTTTTCTGTTAGACTTTTTCCGTTCACCGTTAAGGTATCTTGATGCAAACGCTTTTTTAATTCCTTTAAAACCACCGGAAGCCCGCCCGCATAAAAGAAATCTTCCATCAAGTACTTGCCCGAAGGTTTGAGATTGACCAGTAATGGCACCTTGCTTCCCACTACATCAAAGTCTTCAAGTTTTAGTTCTACTCCGATTCTACCCGCTATTGCTGTGAGATGAATAATCAGGTTGGTCGATCCCCCGACCGCTGCATTGGTCACAATGGCATTTTCAAACGCTTTTCGGGTCAATATTTTGGACAGTTTCAAATCTTCCCTGACCATTTCGACGATACGTCTTCCGCTCAACTGGGCATACAGTTTTTTTCGGGAATCGGCAGCGGGAATGGATGAGAATCCCGGCAGGGTCAACCCTAGGGCTTCTACCATCGTTGCCATCGTCGAAGCCGTACCCATGGTGTTGCAATGTCCGATACTGCGAGCCACACAGACTTCGGCTTCGGTAAAATCTGCTGCGGTATAGCCTTCCAGATTTTGTTTTTCCTTGATCATCCAATTCATGGAACCCGAACCGATTTTCTCGCCCCGAAACCGGCCGCTCAACATGGGGCCTCCCGGCACAACGATGGTCGGCAGATCAACGCTGCAAGCGCCCATCACCGTACTCGGGGTGGTCTTGTCGCAGCCGGTCAATAGCACGATACCATCCAAGGGGTTCGCCCGAATGGATTCTTCGGTATCCATACTCGCCAAATTGCGGAACAGCATGGTGGTCGGTCGCATAAGGGTTTCGCCCAACGACATGACCGGGAATTCCATGGGAAATCCACCGGCTTCCAGAATTCCTTTTTTGACCACTTCGGCAAAATCCCGTAGGTGTCCGTTACAGGGGGTCAGTTCGGACCAGGTGTTGCAAATGCCGATTACGGGCTTTCCCTGAAAGTAATCGTCGGGATAACCCTGGTTACGCAACCAAGAACGGTGCACAAAGCCCATTTTATCTTTGCCGCCGAACCATTCACTGCTGCGTAGGTGTTTCTCTTTTGCCATTGGAAATTTAGATTGTAATGAAGGATTAAGGTAGGGATTATTGTATTGACCTGCAAGGTTCCACCTTCGGCGGAAAAACTTGCAGGTCAATCATCATTCAAGCAAGTCCACCAACTCTTTTCCGACCAAACTGCCTATGGCGATACCCATACCCCCCAACCGTACTCCGCAAAATACATTTTCAGAAACTTGTTTTACAATGGGCCGTTTTTGATCGCCAATGCCCATAATGCCACTCCACCTTCGGTCGACCTCAAATGGAGTATCGGGCAGAATAACTTCGCTAAGCAATTTTTCAAGTTGCGTTTGAATGCGTTCAGTTTGGTCGAACTCGATAGTTTCCTCCGTTTTAAGGTCGAGGTTTCTACCACCGCCGAGCAAAATACGGTTATCGATATTTCTGAAGTAATAATAGCCCTCTTCAAAATGGAAGGTACCCCTTATGGAGAGGTTTTCGATAGGTTTGGTGATCAAAACCTGGGCCCTTGCGGGTTTTACGTGTTCGTTCAAAAGTTGGGAGGCGAAGCCGTTGGTGGCTATCAATAGCTTTTTGGTGTGGAATTCGAAGCGGTCGGTTCTGACCGTAATATTCGATGTGTTATCCGAGAAATCTTCTACAGAAATGCCGTTCAGAACTACAACACCGCTTTTTTGAACACGCTGAAGTAGTGTGTCCATCATTTTCCCAGTATCCAATTGGCCTTCAAAGGTATTAGTGATATACGTCTCGCGAATGCCCTTAAACCGAAACGTATTGGGATGTTCGCGAAAAGCGTCCTCACCAAAAACGGGACGCAATAGCTGATTTATTTCAACTAGCTTTTCCAAACAGTTCTGAAATAGGGTACTATCCTTTTTTAGGAACAATTCGTGTCCTCCAAGTTGTTGGAAATCGAGGTTCTCATCACCCAGTAACTTACGAAGCAGCTGTATGCCGTTCCATCTTTTTTGGACAAGCTCAAGAACCTCTTCCTCGGAGTGCTGATCTAAATCCGCTAAAATTTCGGAAATACTACCGAAACAGGCGAAACCCGCATTTTTGGTGCTAGCGCCCTGCGGTAAAAATCCTTTTTCGAGAACCAATATTTTTGCTTTCGGAAATCGTTGCTTGAGATGCAGCGCACAGTTGAGACCGACAATACCGCTGCCAACGACGGTAAAATCGATGTTGGAGAGCCAGGTCTTGTATTCCCAGTAGCTGAGGTTCATTTTGGGTCAGTTGGCAGTACGCAGTAGCAGTAGGCAGTGGAGACTTACTGCCGACTGCTACTGCGTACTGGAATTATTCCTCCGCCTGAGGTTCCATTACAAAATCATCCATAAAGGCGGTAGTATAATTCCCCGCCAAATAATCGGGGTGGTCCATCAACTGCCGGTGAAAGGGTATGGTAGTTTTGATACCTTCGATTACGAATTCATCCAAGGAGCGTCTCATTTTGTTGATGGCCTCTTCACGGGTCTGGGCGGTTGTGATGAGCTTGGCGATCATGCTATCGTAATTCGGGGGAATACTGTAACCGCTGTACACATGTGTGTCCATGCGCACCCCGTGCCCGCCGGGGATGTGCAAGGTCGTAATCTTTCCTGGCGAAGGCCTGAAATTATTGTAAGGGTCTTCGGCATTGATCCGGCATTCAATGGAATGCAGTTTCGGAAGATAGTTTTTTCCGGAAATAGGGACCCCGCCAGCGACCAATATCTGTTCGCGGATCAAATCGTAATCGATGACCTGCTCGGTAATAGGATGTTCGACCTGAATACGGGTATTCATTTCCATAAAATAGAAATTCCGATGTTTGTCGACCAAAAACTCAATGGTTCCGGCACCCTCGTACTTAATATATTCCGCTGCTTTAACCGCTGCCTTTCCCATAGCATCCCGAAGTTTGTCGGTCATAAAGGGTGATGGCGTTTCTTCGGTCAATTTTTGATGCCGCCGCTGAATCGAACAATCGCGCTCGGAGAGATGACAGGCTTTTCCGTACTGATCCCCTACTATCTGTATCTCGATATGCCTTGGCTCTTCGATTAGCTTTTCCATATACATATCACCGTTACCGAATGCAGCGGTGGCCTCTTTAACGGCACTCTCAAAAAGTGCGTCCATTTCCTCCGCTTTCCTCACAGCACGCATACCCTTGCCACCACCACCGGCGGTCGCCTTTACCATGACAGGATATCCCATCTTCTTTGCGACTTTTTTGGCGTCGGCTAAATCTTTCAGCAATCCGTCTGAGCCTGGAACCGTTGGTACGCCCGCTTTCTTCATGGTCGCTTTTGCGGAAGCTTTATCGCCCATTTTATCAATATGCTCACCCGAAGCTCCAATAAATTTTATTTCGTGCTCGGCACAGATTCTCGAGAATTTGGAGTTTTCGGATAAGAATCCATAGCCCGGATGTATGGCATCGGCATTGGTTATTTCCGCCGCCGCAATGATGTTGGGAATTTTAAGGTAGGACTCGCTACTTGGCGCAGGACCTATACAGACCGCCTCATCGGCAAAACGTACGTGCAGACTCTCTTCATCGGCTTTAGAGTACACCGCCACCGTTTTAATACCCATTTCTTTACAGGTACGAATTACCCGTAACGCAATCTCTCCCCTATTTGCTATCAATATTTTTTTAAACATGGCTCAAAATTTACATTCCAATACCTCTTTTTGGAATTTGGTCCCGAAATTTCGGGAGGTGCTTGGAATTTTCCGTTAGGATGGATCAACCAAAAACAAGGGCTGGTCGAATTCTACGGGCGAGGAATCCTCGACCAGTACTTTTACGATTTTCCCCGAAACCTCGGATTCAATATCGTTGAAAAGTTTCATCGCCTCTATTACGCAGAGTACATCGCCCTTTTTGATAACGGTACCCACCTCTACGAAAGCATCTTTATCAGGCGATGATTTTCTATAAAAGGTACCGATGATGGGCGATTTGATGGTAATGTATTTCGAATCATCCTCTTTGTCATCCTCTTTAGATGTATCAGCTGTGGCCGCTTCGCCAGGCCGAGATTGAGGCGGGGCCGGTTGCGTCATCTGGGGTTGCCCCATGGGAATTTGCTGGATGTACGTTGGCTCGTAATGATCAGATTCCGCAGGGCCCGTTTTTATGGTAATCTTCAGATCTTCGGTTTCTATTTTTACCTCTCTGGCACCTGATTTCGCTACAAATTTGATTAGGCTTTGAATTTCTTTTATATCCATGGAATTTGAATTTTATAGTGTTGGATCGGTTTTATTCCGCAATATTTTAGTTATACGCCCATTTCAAGTATATCGACCCCCAAGTAAAGCCTCCGCCGAAAGCGGCAAACACCAGGTTGTCTCCTTTTTTAAGCTGTTTCTCATAATCGGACAACAATAAGGGCAAAGTTCCCGATGTGGTGTTCCCGTAGCGCTGAATGTTCATCATCACTTTCGAACTATCAAGGCCCATTCGGTTGGCCGTCGCGTCGATGATCCGCTTGTTAGCCTGGTGGGGCACCAACCAAGCTACGTCGGTATCATCTAAATCGTTCTGCCGCATAATCCGCGCCGCCACATCCGCCATATTTGAAACGGCGAACTTGAATACCGTTTTCCCGTCTTGATAAATGTAATGTTTTCTGTTTTTGACGGTTTCCTCCGTGGCAGGCATCAATGAACCGCCGGCATCCATGCCCAAATGTTTTCTTCCATTGCCATCTGCCCTAAGATATTCGTCTTGCAGGCCCAGGCCTTCGTCATTCGGCTCGAAAAGTACAGCTCCAGCACCGTCACCGAAAATAATGCAAGTAGTGCGGTCGGTATAATCAATGATGGACGACATTTTATCCGCACCGATCAACAGCACTTTTTTATATCTGCCGGACTGAATATAGCTAGCCGCGGTCGACATACCGAAAAGGAAACTGGAACACGCGGCCAATAGGTCGTAGGCAAAGGCATTCTCGGCCCCTATTTCGGAGGCCACGAAAGCAGCCGTCGAAGCCACCATACTGTCCGGTGTAGCGGTAGCAACAATAACCAGGTCAATTTCCTTCGGGTTTATATTCTTTCTTCGGATGAGATCTTCGGTGGCCTTTATGGCTAAGAATGAAGTACCTTCACCCTCTTCAGGTTTTAAAATGCGCCTTTCCTTGATTCCAGTTCTGGTGACGATCCACTCATCGTTGGTCTCCACCATACCTTCCAGCATTTTATTGGTCAGCACAAATTTTGGCACGTAACCACCTACAGCCGTAATCGCTGCCGTTATTTTACCCATCCTAAAGTCGATTTGATCTAAAATCCTTTAAAAATCCCTTAAAACTCGTGAAAATTAATCATTTTCCATGAAAATTATTCCAAAAACCCTGTGTTTTTAAAATTTAAATCTAATCATTGATTCAAAAGATACAAAATACGCCGTAACCTCCTTATATCCATGTATTATTGCTACATGGATTATGCGTGGATTAAAACAGGAAAGTTCCATCCATAAAAAAACTCCCGTTTACATCACAGGAGTCCTAAATTTTTAAAGATGAATGGTCGTTTGACCTAAGCCTCGACCTCTTCGGTCTTATCGATCAAAACTTGGCCTTTGTAATACAGTTTGCCTTCGTGCCAGTGTGCCCTATGGAAAAGGTGCATTTCACCGGTCGTGGGATCGGTCGCCAACGTAGGAGCTACCGCTTTGTAATGAGTTCTTCTCGTTCTCGAAATTTTTCTCTTGGGATGTGCCATCGTATCTTATTTATCCGTTAACAGTTTTTTTAATTCGTCCCATCGGGGATCGTTTTCTTTTTTATTTTCTTTTGTTTCCCTGGGCTGTAATTCTTCCAATCTTTTCAAAGCTTCCGATTGCAAGCTGCCGTCAAGCACCCCGGGATGTATACGCTTCAGCGGGACGGCCAAAACCAACATTTCATATATATATTGAGCTATATTGACCTGATGTGCCCCGTGGGGAACAATCAATATATCATCATCGTCGTCATTGAATTCATCGCCGAACTTTACTACCAGTTCCAACGCCGCCGAAATCGGTTGATCAAAAGGTTCACTGGTCAAATCGCAATCTACGTTAACCGTACCCATGGCCTCCATCTCGAACTCGAGCATGGTGCTCATTTTGTTCAAGGCAACGTTCAGAATGATATCGGCCGCGTTGAACTCATCATACCCAAAAGATTCAAAGAACGCGTTGTCGATTTTGTATTCAAAATTGTGTTTTCCTTGCCTTAAACCCGAGAAAGGAATGTTAAACTCCTTTTGCACCATCATTTCAACACTAATTTTAATAAAAACGTATGCCTCTTATACTCCTAC
>RCMY010001794.1_pt1 | contig 19913 bp, 14 predicted proteins | sample 2041341 | NCBI WGS metagenome assembly RCMY01 (sample SAMN09708234, study PRJNA481090) | Marine sediment metagenome, whole genome shotgun sequencing project. | reverse complement strand
AGGTCACTTTTATAAATGGCCAGTTCGATATAGTTGGCGGAATTAAAAAGGGCCAAAAGGTCTCCCGCGCCCTTACGTTGATTTCTGTCAAGGTCAAAATTGATAATGTCGCTGTATTTGGTGTGAATACGGCTTATTTTGGTGGATCGAGCGACGAGTTCGTAGTCCCGTCCCTTTCGATACGCTTCAAAAAAGCTTTTATGGATATTGGTCACCACATTGCCATAGTTGTCAACGTATATAATACTGCCGATAATTTTGTTACCGTCATCGGTAACGCTGGGCGTGAATTCACGTAATTCTTTTAAAGCATCGAAAGGCTTTCCGACAACCTCAAGGGTGCCGCCACGAGCGATGTGACAAGCCACCTTAATGAAGACATCGAGAACGGGAAAAGAACCGTGATCGGGATTGGGGATATTGATCTCTACTACTTTTTCGGGCTTTCGTTCGGAAGTTATCAAGGCAATTACACCATTGTTGGCCGTAATAAAATAATGCCCATCGATCAATAGGGCAATGTGCTGGTTTTCAGGAGTAGGTTCCGCATCGACGCCAACGATATGGATACTACCTTCCGGAAAGTGTTTATAGGAATTTTCGAGGATGTAAGCGCATTCGTGAATATTGAACGGACTGATATCATGCGAAATGTCAACGATTTTGGCATCTGGCAATTCGTTGTAGATACTACCTTTTAGGCAGCCTACAAAATGGTCTTTGAGTCCGAAATCAGTAGTTAGGGTGATGATGGCCATGCAGCACTGTTAATATATTTTTGGAGCTACAAACTGATTTTTGATTAAATTTGTTACGTCCAATAAAAGGATTAATACGCAAAATTACTGCAAAAAAAATAGCCAAGCGAAATAATTGCACATTGGCTTTCACTTAAATACGTAAAGTTTTTGAACGAACTCATACTAGAACTTACAGAGATCAGCCCTAGGGAATTTTTTGGTCAGGGCAACGAGCATATCGATTTGCTGAAAAAGCATTTTCCGAAGTTAAAAATTGTTGCACGTGGCAACAAAATAAAGGCGTACGGCGATGAAGAACTTTTAGAGGAGTTCAATCGCCGGTTTACCATGTTGACTACCCATTTTGTCAAGTATAACAAGCTCGACGAGAACGTGATCGAAAGGGTGCTGACCAGCGACACGGCAGCTGATTATGAGGCGCCTGAGAAGAGTGGGGAGACTCTGGTACATGGGGTCAATGGTCGGTTGATTAAGGCGTTGACCGTGAACCAACGCAAATTGGTCGACGCGGCCAAGAAGAACGATATGGTCTTCGCCATAGGTCCCGCCGGAACCGGTAAAACCTATACCGGCGTGGCCTTGGCGGTCAAGGCCCTGAAAGAAAAACAGGTAAAACGGATCATATTGACAAGACCCGCGGTAGAAGCAGGAGAGAACCTCGGCTTTTTACCCGGAGATTTGAAAGAAAAACTCGATCCCTATATGCAACCGCTCTACGATGGTCTACGGGATATGATTCCTTTAGAAAAACTGGCGCATTTGATCGACACTGGCATCATTCAAATAGCGCCCTTGGCCTTTATGCGCGGACGCACCCTCGACAATGCCTTCGTTATACTCGACGAAGCCCAGAATACCACCCATGCCCAAATGAAGATGTTCCTGACCCGAATGGGAAAGAACGCCAAGTTTCTCATCAACGGCGATCCAGGTCAAATCGACCTACCAAGAAGAACGGTTTCGGGACTTAAAGAAGCCCTTTTGATCCTAAAAGCCGTGCAAGGTATCGAAATCATTTACCTTGATGATAAAGATGTTATTCGGCATAAACTGGTCAAAAAGGTTATCGATGCGTACAAGAATATTGAGCATCAAGGTTGAATCAAGTTAAGAGTTAAGCGTTATGAACAATACCATCATCGATACCAATTTCAGTTTTCCGGGCCAGAAAAGTGTATATAAAGGCAAAGTCCGGGAGGTCTACGCTTTAGAAAACGATATTTTGGTAATGGTCGCTACGGATAGGCTTTCCGCATTTGATGTGGTGATGCCCAAGGGGATTCCTTATAAAGGCCAAATTCTAAATCAGATTGCCACGAAAATGATGGTGGCTACGGCGGATATTGTTCCGAATTGGCTGACGGCCACGCCCGATCCGAATGTAGCGGTCGGGCATGCTTGTGAACCGTTCAAGGTAGAAATGGTGATTCGTGGTTATATGTCAGGCCACGCGGCACGGGAATATAAAGCCGGAAAACGAATGCTCTGCGGGGTAGCGATGCCTGATGGCTTACACGAAAACGACAAATTTCCTGAACCGATTATTACTCCAGCTACCAAAGCGGAGCATGGCGATCATGATGAGGATATCTCTAAAGAGGAGATTTTAAAGCGCAATATTGTCTCCAAAGCCGATTATGCCGTATTGGAAAAATACACCCAGGCCCTCTTCAAAAGAGGTACAGAAATAGCAGCTGGTCGCGGATTGATTTTAGTGGACACTAAATACGAATTCGGAAAAACCAAAGAGGGCGAGATTGTCTTGATCGATGAAATTCACACGCCCGATTCCTCCCGATATTTCTATACGGATGGCTATCAAGAACGTCAGGATAGGGGAGAGGCACAAAAACAACTTTCAAAGGAATTTGTACGGCAGTGGCTGATTCAAAACGATTTTCAGGGTTTGGATGGGCAGACCGTTCCCGAAATGTCCGACGCCTACGTTGAGACCGTATCCGAAAGATATATTGAACTCTACGAAAATATTACCGGGGAAACTTTCATCAAAGCCGATATCTCGAATATTCAACAGCGTATTGAGAAGAACGTGCTGAATTACTTGGGGAGTGAACGTATATACTGAATTATTTTAACAACCTCCTCACAGAAAAACCTGCCTTTTCTTTCAATTTCTCCAAAATCTTCATAAATGCAATGGCGGTAATGTACGCATCACCCAAAGCGGTATGCCTGTCTGTCGTGGGGATGTCGAATTTTTCGGCTAGTTCGTCCAGAGAATACTGCTCTTGTTGGTTCAATAATGGAGACCGTATCAGCGTACGCTTGTATAATTCCGAAGTATCCAAAAACTTATTTTTCAATTTGGGCAGACCGTGGCGTTTGAAGGCTTGATTTATCATGGCTCGGTCAAAACCCGCATGGTGGGCTACCAAGACGGAATTACCAATAAACGCCAGGGAAAGTTGAATGGCTTCCAGTTCGGTAATTCGTGGCTTTGATTCGTCTTCTAAAATACCGTGAACCGCTACGTTTTCAGCATGGTAAAAATGTTGATACAGATACACTTCGAAACTTTGATGGATGGCAATAGTGTTGTTTTTTAGGGCTAAGGCACCGATGGAAAGTATCCTGTCTTTCTGGATATCAAGCCCCGTCGTCTCGGTATCAAAAATTACAAATCGGATGTCTTTCAATACCTTGGGTGTCCCATTTATAAAGGTCGCGGCGTACGTCATCCAGAAATCGGGATAATTTCGTTTTCCCTTGTTGAACAGATTTTTTAAGAATCGAATCATCCTAACATACTTGTTACCTTAAACCGGATCTTTATCAGCTCTTGCAGTTCCTTTATAGTCTTGAAAGTACGTTTAAGTTTTATTTTTTCCTCCTTCGTCAGAGTATCCAACGCGATATAGCGTCCGGAATCGTTATGCAGCAATCCCTGTTTGGTACGGAATTTCAGCAGGGCCTTGGTCGCATAGGAACAGGCGAGGAAAAGTTCTCCGTTGTTCGGTTCAAGTTGTGCCAATTTTTCAAACCGGTCGGCCGTATTGTTGATCGATTTGATCTGATGGGAAAGGGTCAAGCATCGTGCAGCATCGATTAAGGGCATCAAGGCCCTTCGCTTTAGGTCGAAGAAGTCTTTATGGGCGCCATCTTCTTCGACCAAAAAGCCGCGAAAAAAGCCTGTGGGCGAGGGGTTTTGCAAGGCCCCACTCGCCAAATGCAAAAAGAAAATCGGATACTTTTCGGTGATGCTAAAAATATGTGCGGTTAGTTCCTCGACTAAAGGTGCATCTCCAAAGGAAATACTATAATCGAAGAATATGGAAGATAACAGGACTTCATCGGGACCGGGATTGGTAATCCAATAAGACACTCGGTCTTTCCATTCGGCAAGCGACAGGCACCATTCGGGGTTCGAGGCCATCATCTCCGCCGGACAGTATTCATAACCGATAGTGTTTAGACCTCGGGTGACCAGTTTTGAAAGTCCCAGAAAATAATCCCTCGTCGACTTTAGTTCGCTTTCGGGCACATCTTCAAAAATCACGGCATTGTCTTGGTCCGTATATAACAATTGCTCACTGCGACCTTGACTGCCCATGGCAAGCCAGGCAAATTTGACCGGTGGTGGGCCTTCCATATCCTTCAGCGCAATAGCAATTACCTGTTTGATGCTGGCATCGTTGAGTTCCGAGATTACTTTTGTGGTAAGGGTCAAGGGGATGTTCTGATCTAGATAGCCTTTTAAAAGACCCTTGATATTACGGTGAATGGTTTTTAGCCCCTTGTATTTCCCCGCCCGTTTAATGGCTTTCATTAATACGGCCGGGTTATTGCCAAGCTCGAGCATCACGTCGTGTTTCGACAGCATGCCAACGGCCACAGTGTTAGGCGTGCCATCTTCCGTCAGGCACAGATGACTGATTCCGTTCTTCATCATCGCCATTTGAGCCTGTGCTATTGTCATTTTATTGGGATAGGTAATAATCGGAGCACTCATTATGTCTTTGGCTTTGGCGGTAATTTGGTGCTTGCCGGTAGCAACCTTGTTCCTGATGTCTTTATCCGTTATGATCCCCACGGGAAGTCCGTCTTTTAAGATCAGCATGGCACCGACCTTTTTTTTGGTCATGGCACGTGCAATATCCTTTATACGGGCATCATCGGAACTAGTCACTAGTTTTTTCGAATAATTAACGTGTTGCAGGTCCAGCAATCCCTTGTCGATTTGAGGCTGCAGCGCGGGAGATTCACCCAATAATATACCCTTGTAGCTTTTGGAATATGGGTTTCTAGTATTCGAGGCAAAGCTCTCGATCAAAAAGTTGGCAACTCCCTCGTACTTTTGAGTAAACGGCCTGAAATCGGCTATAGGAATAGCGTAAAGAATGCTTTCTTCGTAGGCCTTCGCCTCAAGTTTATAATTTTCGTTCGCTATCAAAGGCCTTAGTCCGAAGATATCGCCTTCGTCGCAGAGGTCGATAATGTCGAGTTTGGACTTTTTACGGAGTACGACGGCACCTTTGTGTACGATGTAGAAATGATTGTGCGGCCGCCCATCCTCCTCAAAAATTATACTTTCCTTTGTTTTATATAGGATGGAAACCTCTTGGGAAAGTGCATCTAAATCTTTTGGATACATTTCGTTAAAAGGCGGATATTCTTTCAAAAAATCCGCCACCCTTGCCGATATGGTATTTTTCATTTTACGGATTTTATTCCTGATCTATTGGTCCTTATAATAGTTAAGACCCTACCTGCGGTAGGCAGGCGAATACTCGTGTACATCTACCCTTAGGTTTTAAAAATATCTGCCTTTTCACAGGAATTTTTAGGCTTAGGGAGCCTTAAACGGTATTGCTAACTTTTACTACTGCAACTGCAACTGCAACTGCAACTGGAACTGCAACTGCAACTGGCTACTCTTTTTGTTCGCCCCATTGGCCAGAACCCTCCTTCATAATGATAGTTTTGTAGGGAAACGGAAGTTCAACCCCCTCGGCGTCAAAACGCTTTTTGATGCTTTCCGTTACGTCCACCCTAAGCTGAAAGCAATCTGAAAAGTTTTTGCCCCAGGCCCACGCACGTATGATTATGGAATACTCTTCAATCGACATCACGGCGGTTTTAACCACCGGTAAGCCTTCCTTTTTCTCGGCTGTCGTTCTATTGTCGTATATGAGCGGATGCTTCTCGCACTCCTCCTGCATTATTTTTTTCGCCAGGCCCATATCACTATCGTAGGAGATTCCGATTTCAATTCGTTCACAACATTTGAGTTCCCCTAGGTCGTAGTTGACAAGTTTCTCTTTGTTGATAATGGAATTTGGGATAACGATCATCTTATTATCAAAATTTCGGATGACCGTATGGCGCAGGGTAATATCTGTAACGGTACCTACCATGGTATCCGTAACTTTAATCAGGTCACCGATTTTAAAGGGTTTGAACGAAATGATAAAAAAGCCCCCTACAATGTTCGATAATGCCTCCTGTGCGGAGACACCTGCAATTAGCGCCAAAACGCCGGCTCCGCCCAAAGCGGTCTGGGCGACACCGCGCAACGATGGAAATGCCAGAAGCCCGAACAGCAGCCCTGTAAAATAAATGGTAAATACAGCGACATACCTTAGAAACTTTAGACTGGTAGGATCATCATTGTTCCAGATTTTTTTCTTAATACTTCGTTTGAACCACATATTGGTCGACGTGGCAGCTACGATGGTCAATACCGCCAAGAAACCGAGGTACATGATCAATTTGAAGTCGTCTTGTAAGGCCTCATAATGTTCTTCGTTTACAAAGAGAAAACTTAGCGAAATAAATCCGAGTACCAACCATAGTGCGTTCAAAACGCGTTTTATGAGATTTACCGCGGTAGGCCGTTCCCCCGGAAACTTTTCACGTTCTTTCTTCAATAACCACTTATGAAGTAAATTGGTCAGCAGATGTAAGACAACGACCGATGCAATGACTATTGCACCGTAAATAATATGGGATTTGTACTCAATAAAAAATTCTTCCATCTTTGTCTATTAATTGCTTACCATATCCGTCGTGTGATCAACCCTTGCCAATCCATCGTGAAAGTACGCCAAATGCCAATAAAACTACATAATAGTGACGGTACTGCCAAAAGCGGTACTATGCCAAGAAAAAATGGCTCCATATCTTTTACGATATGGAGCCATTGGTAGGTTACTTACCAAACCTTTATGCTTTGGCAATGGTCGCCCGTAACATCCAAGCCATTTCCTCATGCTCTTGAATGAGTCCGGTCAAAAAGTCGGCGGTACCCACATCTTTATGGTCTTCTTCGACCTTCGCGATATTTTCACGAATAAAATGGATAATCGAATCATGATCTTCGAGAAGGGCCGCCGTATAATCGTGACTTGAATTGTCGCCCTCATATTTTTCCGTAAGATGGGTCAGCTTTAAAAAATCGCCCATGGTCGCCGGGGCATAGTGTCCCAATTTTCGGATACGTTCAGCTACGCTGTCCGTGAATTTTTTAATGGCGTTGTAATGCTCCTCAAAAAATAGGTGTTTGGTATGAAAGTCATGTCCCTCTAAATTCCAATGGGCGCGTAAAGTTTTTATGTACAGCACAAATTCGTCCGCCAATAACTTAGAGAGTATATTGGTGGTTTCCTGTCTGTTTTCTTTGGATATGCCTATGTTCGTTTTCATTAGATTAAATGATTTTTAGTGAAATAGTAAGGTACGGATTCATTTTATTTTTATTGATGGTTTCGATTCAAAAATTGCCCGTGTTGACACTGATTTTTTAACTCTCTTCCGCATAGTTCGATTCGAAAATCCGGTATTTGAACAAGCCTACTACAATGGCGCCGCCGACGCTATTTCCGACTAGGGCGAGAAGTAAAAACCATAGGTAATCCCATAGTGAGACGGAAGCTGAGTGCAAGTACGCGCCAAACGCTTCGATATTTCCTACGATACTGTGATGAAAGCCTCCAAAACCGATGACCCCGGTAATCATAAAAATAATAATGATCCGCGTAAGCGTAGTCTCGGTACTATTGAGCAGCCAAGTGAGCAATCCCATTAACCACCCGGCCGTTACGGCACTTAAGAACAAAACCCATGCCTCGTAGTCAATAATATGATGTCCTATGGTGGCCATAGTATCCCGAGTAAATAAACCTAGATGGGGACCTATGGTACCTATGAAAAAAGCAAAAACAATTCCTCCAATGACATTGCCGGAAATCACCAGACCCCAAATTCGGAGCATTTCGAGAACGGAACGCTGTCCGTTGAGCACGGGTAATGCCAACAAGGATGTCTGTTCCGTAAATAGGGCCGATTTTCCCAATATGACCAAAATGAAACCTACCGGATATACAAAGCCAAACGATTTTATCAGTATATTTTGATCGACACTACCATCCAGCAGATAGTACAAAGTACAGACCATAAAGTAGCTGAAACCGATTTCAAGGCCCGCTAATATCGCACTCAAAAAAATCGCTTTGTTCTTTATCTCGAACATCTCATCGCCTTCGTGGATGACACGGCTCAGAATATCACTATACTTCTTTCCACTTTTAACCTTGTCGGATTTCTCTTCCAGCTTTTTTTGATGTTCTGCCTGTTCTTTTTCTTCGTCTTTCACGGTTTTTCGTCAGTTTTTACGGCCCCTTTATTATTATGGTCATTTAGAGATACTCATTTTGCCATCTTCCGGCAAGATTCCTTTATAGAAGGATAGGTTAGTAGGAGATGCGATACGAATTCAGCTTTGCCTTAACACTAGTTATACAATTTCTTTCTGTACTGCGTATCGGGTTTCTTCAGAAAGATTATCTAGCGGGTCTTCCCGAACCATAACACCCTGTGAATTTCCTTTTCCTAAATACGTATTGGCCCAGTTCCAAAATGTTTTCCATTTGTTTCGGTAGTCGACGAGTAGAAAAAGATGGATAAAAAGCCATGCGATCCATGCTATAAAACCGGTCAAGGTCGTTTTGGGGAATGTCATATCGGCTACGGCCTTTTTATCGCCTATGATGGCCATGGAACCTTTATCGAAATACGAAAATGGTTCAGGGTCCTTATCATTTACCATTTTGATGAAATTTTTGGCCAGGGCCTTTCCCTGTTGTTGAGCAACGCTTCCCAGTTGAGGATGTCCATCGGGCCAGTCGGGATCTGTTTTTTGTATACAAGAGTCGCCGATGGCATAAATGGTCTTGGAACCTATGACTTTATTGAAGGCATCTACCGCAAGCCGGTTTCCTTTTTCATAATACTCCTCTGGAATGCCATCAAATTTCATGGCTGTAACGCCGGCCGTCCATATCAAAGTTTTGGTCTCAATGGTTTCGCCATCCTTAAAAATGACCGTATCATCCTTATAATCGACGACCATTTTATTGAGCATGACATTGATACCCATATTTTCGAGGCTTTTTTTGGAATATTTCTGGGATTTCTCGCTCATTGGAGGTAAAGTCGTGGGTGCACCGTCGACCAGATAAATATTCAAGGCTTCCTTTTCCAGTTCGGGATAAATGTTATGCATCTTGCGATTGCGCATTTCGGCAATCATTCCGGAAATCTCCACACCGGATGGTCCAGCCCCCGAAATAACGATGTTCCGCATTTTTCGCTTCTCGTCCTCATCGGTACAAAAAGTGTATTTCTCACCTTCCATGATGAGATAGTTGCGAAGTTTAATGGCGTCATTGACCGTTTTCATGGGAAGGGCGTTTTTCTCGATATTGTCCATCCCAAAATAATTGCTCTTTGTGCCCGTAGCGATGATCAAGTAGTCATAGCTCATCTCACCGTTCGAAAGAATAATTTTTTTCTTCTCCGGAACTACCTTCTTTAGTTCCCCAAGTCTAAAATGCAAATTCTGCTTGCCCGTGAACAGTGTTCGGAAAGGCATCGAAATACTGGAAACGTCGAGCATGCCGGTAGCTAACTGATAGAGTAGGGGCGGAAAAAAATTATAGTTGTTTCTGTCAACCAAAGTAACTTGCATCCCTTTTTTATCGCCAAGATGTTGTGCAAAATTGATGCCGGCAAAACCGCCACCGATGAGAACTATCTTCTTGTCTTTCATGATTTTCTAACTTTAGTTGGATTCCGTAAATTATCGATTATAGGGTTATCCTATTAACTCATCTCAGCAACTTAATAGCCCAATAACCAGCTATCCATTTAACTCTATGTCGTAGTTGGGTTAGGTGAATTTCAACAGCTAGGTAGGTAGGCATTCCATAAATCAGATTTAAACCACGCTTAAACTTGCGCTTTAACTTGGTCGTGCACCGGTCTACTGCCAGCCCCCGCCGAGTGCCTCATAAAGGTTTACGATGGACTGCAACCGGTTATTTTTGGCGTTGATAACATCTAAACTGGAATTCAAGGCATTTTCCCTTGCACGTAACACTTCGAGATAGTTTGCCAAACCGTTGTCGAGTAATTGTTCTGAATAATCGGTGGCCAGGGAATACGCATTATATTCCTTTTGCTTGATCTCGATTTTTTGGGAGGCCGTATTGTAAGAATACATAGCATCGGAAACCTCTTTGCTGGCGATTAAAATGGATTGCTTGAAATTTAGCCGCGCCTGTTCTTGCTGTGCTTGTGAGACTTCGTACTGCGTGCGGATCTTGCGTCCGTTAAAGATGGGCTGAGCTAGGCCGCCGACCAAACTGGCGAAAAGGGAATTGGCATTGAACAGCCTGTCAAATTCCAGGCTTTGCAATCCGCCATTGGCCGAAAGGGTCAACGAGGGATAGAAATTGCTCCGCGCCACATTGGTCATTTCAAAGGCGTTTCGCAAATCATATTCCGCCGCGATTACATCGGGCCGGTTGCTCAACAACTGGGCGGGCACACCAGTGGCCAATTCTGTACCTATAACTTGCTCCTCGAGGGAGGTACGATTAATTACCATGGGCATTTCGCCCAATAAGATGGACATCGTGTTTTCTAGAAGACGGGACTGGTTTTTCAGATCGAGCAACAATGCCTGTGCCGTATAGACCTGTGCCTCGGTCTGCTGCACCGCCACTTCGTTCACGTTGCCGGCATCCTTGAGTGCTTTCGTAGTCTCCAACCCATTTTCCCTTGTGGTTATAGTCCTTTCGGTAACGTCTATTTGTTCATCTAAAGCCACCAATGCATAATAGGTGGAGGCGATGTTGGCAATAAGACGGGTCTTTACCGCTTTGTGTGCCGCCGCGGTCTGCAGGTAAGACGCTTGGAAAGCCCGTTGGTTACTGCGTATTTTACCCCAGATATCAGCTTCCCAAGAAAGGTTTCCCATAAGTTCAAACTGATCTATCGAACCGCCACCAAATTGGGCCCCGAACTGACTGTTCGACGACAGCTCTTGGTGAGTAGCCTGTGCCTGAGCGGATAGGGTAGGGTAATAGCCCGCCTTACCTTGTTTGACATAGGCTTCGGCAGCGATGATTTGCTGCAGGGCTATCCGAATGTCGATATTATTTAGGAGACCTTGAGCGATGTAGCCCTGTAAAACAGGGTCGGTAAACATGTTCTCCCAGGGTACTGTGGCCATGGATAGGCTGTCTTGAGGCAAGTTATCCGTTCTAAAATATCCTTCTACCAAGGTCGGTTGTTCTTCCCGGACATATTCCTTGGCCGAGAAGCAAGATGCCATCAGCAGGGGTAGACTTGCGATGAATAGTATTTTGGGTATTTTAGTCGATTTTTTCATTGTTTATACTACTTTGTTATCGTTGTTTCCTTTTACCGTTTATTTGGATCGAACTTTTAATGTTATTCTTGTTTGCACTTCTTAGAATTAGGTTTCTGGGTTATTACTACATTTAGGCTGAATAATTTAACCTGCCTCGCTGACAGGTAAAGGTACCCCAATACGTTTTTCCCTCAAGCCCCTTCAACGACGATTTCTTCATTCTCTTGCTCCGGTGGCCCGCTTATCTTTTCCTGCAACCACTGAAAGAGCATGTAGAGAATGGGTATAACGAACACTCCGAGAACGGTACCTACGAACAGGCCGCCAACAGCACCGGTACCTATGGCCCGGTTTCCTTCTGACCCCACACCCGATGCCAAAACCAGAGGCATAAGGCCAAAGATAAAGGCCAAAGAGGTCATCAAAATAGGTCTTAACCGTACCTTGGCACCATCTATCCCTGCATCGACTATCGATTCCCCTTGCTTTCTTCGCTGTATGGCAAATTCTACGATCAAAATCGCATTTTTGGCCAACAGTCCGATCAACATGATCAGCGCGATCTGAAAATAGATGTTATTTTCCAGTCCGGCCAATTTGGTGGTCAGAAACGCACCGAAAATTCCCACGGGCAAAGATAGGAGTACCGCGAACGGAATCAAATAACTTTCGTATTGGGCACTCAATAAAAAGTACACAAAAATGAGTACAAGCAGCAAAATAATGGTGGTCTGGTCACCTGCGGACATCTCTTCATGGGTTAGACCCGAATAGGCAGTATCGAAATTGCCGGGTAGTTCCGCCGATACTTCCTCGACAGCGGTAATGGCATCACCGGTACTATACCCCGGATTTGTGGCCCCCGTTATTTTGGTGGAGTTGAACAGGTTGAACCGGGTAACGGCTTGCGGCCCGAATACCCTCTCTAGGCTTACAAATTGCGTAATTGGTGCCATATCCCCATTTTTAGTGGGAATGTACATCGTTCCCAGATCCTGTTTTTCGGCACGATCTATGGGCAGACTCTGAATGTATACCCGATACTGTTTCCCGAAACGGGAAAAGTCCGCAGTATAGATACTACCGATATAGCCCTGCAGGGTGTTGAAAATGCTATTGATATTTACGCCGTAATCTTTGGCCAGCTCCATATTGATATCTAATTTGTATTGTGGATATTTGGTGCTAAAGGAGGATTGGGCATATTGGAATTCCGGACGTTGGTTCAATTGGGCGATGAATTCTTGGTTGACCTTGTCCAACTCCTGAAAATTGCCGCCCGATTTGTCCAGCAAGTTTACTTCTACCCCTCCGGAACTCCCGAACCCGGGAATACTCGGTGGCGAAAAGAAAATGATATTGGCTTCGGGAAGGGTCGTGGCAATGCCGAAGAGCTTCCCGGTAATGGCTTGTACGGATTGGTCGTCTTCGGTACGCTCGCTCCAATCTTTCAATTTAATAAAACCAAGACCATAGTTGTTACCGGCCCCATTGAGCAAACTGACCCCGTTAATGGTGGTCACACTCTTTACGCCGGGGAGCTCTTTCACTTTCCGATATAATTGTCTGTTGACTTCGGCGGTTCGGTCTATGGAAGCACCCGGGGGCAGTTCCATGTTTATGAATATCAGGCCACGGTCTTCGTCAGGTACAAATCCGGTCGGGGTGGTTACAGAGGCCCAATAGATACCACCTACGGAAGCCAACAAGATAACTGCGGTTATCCATTTTTGTTTTTGCAGAAAGCGTAACGACTGTCCGTATTTTTTTACGGTAGCGTCAAAACCGCGGTTGAAAGAGGCGTAAAAACGCTGAAGGAAGTTCTTTTTATCGTCTTTATCGTCTTCGTGCGGCTTAAGAAAAAGGGCACAGAGCGCGGGACTCAAAGTAAGCGCGTTAACCGCCGAAATCACAATAGCTACGATCAACGTAACCCCGAACTGTTCGTAGAATACCCCTGTCGGCCCTGTGATAAAGGTCACCGGAACGAACACCGCGGCCATCACCAAGGTAATGGAAATAATCGCCCCAGAAATCTCGTGCATGGCAGTGAGCGTTGCTTTTTGCACATTTTTTGCTCCCTCGTCTATCTTGGCGTGTACCGCTTCGACTACAACGATAGCATCATCGACCACAATTCCGATTGCCAAAATCAAGGCAAACAAAGTTAATAGGTTGATGGAATAACCGAAAAGGTTTAAGAAGAAAAACGTACCGATGATAGACACAGGCACCGCGATAGCGGGAATAAGGGTGGAACGGAAATCCTGTAAAAAGATAAATACCACGATAAAAACCAAAATAAAGGCCTCAATCAGGGTAGTCACCACTTTTTCGATCGAGGCGTTCAAAAACTCGTTGGTATCATACGGTATAACCACATCGATACCATCGGGCAGATTTTGCTTTACGCTTTCCAGCTCAACTTTAATTTCATTGATGATTTCTCGGGCATCAGATCCCTTGGTCTGGTAAATCGCCATGGCGACGCTCGGGTTGCCATCAGTCTCTGCGGTGGTGGAATACGATTGTGCATCCAACTCGATGGTGGCAACATCTTTGAGACGTAAGTACTCGCCATCGCCAAGGGCTTTTACTATTACATTACTATACTGCTCTTCGGTACGATAGCGACCGTCATAGGTAATCGTATATGAAAAAGCCTCCCCGGCGTTCTCACCGATGGTTCCCGCAGCGGCTTCTTGACTCTGTTCGTTCAAGGCTGCGGTAACATCTGAGGGAGTTAATCCATAGGCCGCCATTTTATTGGGCTGCAACCATATACGCATGGCATAGTCCTTACTCCCGAAAACGTTGACGTCACCAACTCCGTTTACCCTTTGAAATGCCGGAACCACATTGATTTTCAGGTAATTTTGAAGAAATACGTCGTTGTAGTCCTCTGATTCTGTATAGAAACTGAGAAACATTAACGCACTGGTCTGCTGTTTTTGGGTAACTACCCCGGTCTGTTTTACGGCCGCCGGCAAAAGCGGATTCGCCCGTGCCACCCGGTTCTGTACGTTTACCGCGGCGATATCGGGATCGACCTCTTGATCGAAAAAGACGGTAATGGAGGCTGTACCGCTGTTGGTCGAAGTCGAGGTAATATAGGTCATACCTTCCACCCCGTTGATTTGTTCTTCGATGGGAATGATGACACTTTCAAGCACCGTCTCTGCCGTAGCCCCGGGATAGGAGGCAGTAACCTGTATGGTCGGTGGAGCAATATCGGGATATTGGGTGACCGACAAAGAGGTCAATCCCAAAATACCCAAAATCACGATAATAATCGAGATTACGGTTGAGAGTACCGGTCTAGTTATAAATGTCTTAAGCATTATGTTGTTCTTTTATAGTTATACCTGAATGTTAACGGAAAAATCAGCTTTGCAGTTTTGTAATCCGAATTCTCTTCGTTCTTGATTCGTTTGCCGCTTATCTCCAAGTGATTTACTTCCTGATTTGTTAAGCGATCTGCGTAGGGCGTCCAGCTAAAAATCAAATTTTAATCGCTGTTGATTTTGCTGGGAAAAGCTTCAATTGACCCAGATAAGCCAGTTTAATAAATTATTGAAATTCCTTCTGAATGGGCTTTGCAATACTGTCAAAAGGCACTTCTTGGGGTTTTATTGCCATTCCGCCACGCAATTTGCCGATGCCTTTTCCGACAATCATTGTACCTTCTTCGACGCCGGAGCTTACAACGTATAGATTATCGGCAGTACCTTTAATACCAATGGCCTGGGAAACCGCTGTTGTGTCCTCGGCGACGGTGTAGACAAATGTTTTTTCCTGTTGTTGAAAGGTTGATTCCTGCGGTACTACGAGAGCATCTTTGTAAACAATGGGTATTTTTATGGTTCCGCTGTTGCCATTGGTCAGAAGTCCACCATTATTCGGGAACAGTGCACGGATCGATATCGTTCCCGTGCTACGGGTGACCTGGGAGTTAATGGTCTCGATTTTTCCTTTCTCAGAGTATTCCGTACCATTTGCCAGGATAAGGGTAATCTCTGGGGAGTTCTCAATTTTTTCCTCTTTAGAGCTTCCAGCGGTATTTTGTAGAAAATCGATATACTCCTTTTCGTTCACGGAAAAATAAGCGTAGACGCTGCTTATATCCGATACTGTGGTGAGCGGCTCTTGGTTGCTAGGGCTTACCAGAGCCCCCTTTCGCAAACGAATTTGCCCGACGTAACCGTCTACGGGACTTTTGATAGTACCGTAACCTATATTGGCCGCGATACTGCTGTAGTTACTTTTGGCCTGTTGCAGTTTAGCCCGCGCACTCTCAAGTTGTACGGGGCTAATGATGTCCTTCTCTACTAACGGCATTAGTTTGTCCACCTCGACTTGGGCAGCATTAACGTTGGCCTGTGCCGCGGCGGCGTCTGCATTCATAGTTTGGGTTTCCAGTTTAAAAAGGGATTGTCCCTTGGAAACCTTTTCCCCTTCATCGACCAGCACATCGGTGATATAGCCAGAGATTTTGGCGCGTACTTCGGAGTTTACAATGCCCTCGATATTACTGGGATAATCAATATAGGCCGTTACGGTTTTGGTCGGAACTTTGAAAACCGGTACCGATTGGGCCTGTTGGCCTCGGTCGGGCTGTTGCCCTGATTTGTCATTACCGCAGGAAGCCAAAACGAGTAAAGCTATAAAGGGAATGCTATTTTTAAAAAATGTTTTCATCTTATTTTTATTCTAGAATTGATTATTAAAATCTCAGAGAAGCTATGCTGGGAAGTTAAATAGGTATTGCCCTATCCAATTTTATTTTAACGTATGTGGTAGAAGCTTGTATTTCAATTATTTATTGATATTTTAGAGGCTATTGGTCTTTCTTTTCGAACTGCTCAATCTCTTTGATTTTCTTTTGGAAGCCCTTGCTTAAATCAGCCAGGTAATCATGGAATACGGTTCCGACGGATTTTTCGTTCTTGAATTTTTCGGGATTATGTTCTCGGTTGTATACATTGATTTTTTCCAATATTTTCATCTCCTGCTCAAAATGCTCCTGGTATTTTTCCATAGCGGATTTAACATACAACTTCGAAGTTCGGAAATAGCGTTTCCGATTTCCGGGCTTCGTGTAATATTCGATGTATTTTAGTTTTGTCAATACATTCAAGTTGTTCGACACCGAACTTTTACTGGCTTGGTGCCATTCAACGATTTCGTCGAAGGTCAGGCCTTCTTCTGAAGAAAGTATAAGGGCCGCATAGATTCTAGCCGCTAAAGATGACAAGTCCGCCCGCTTTTCGATGGCCATTCCGATTTCTTCGGCGAGTATGCTGTTTTCTGTTGTCATTTTGAACTGTAAATTAAAGTCGAGCACAAAAATATAATTTGTTCTGAACTTTACGAACTGAATAAAAGTAAAATTGTGTTAAAGTTATTTTCTTGGATGTATTTGGACACTTATAGGAATGTAGTTCCATTTTAAATGCTCTGTTGGATTTTAAATTAATAGTACTATCTTCTTTGCTATGAAAAGAAAAACATTTGCAATTGTAGGATGTGGTAAACTCGCCCACATTGTGGCCGAAGCTTTGACCACAGGTTTATTGCGAGATTTTGAATTTATGGGTGCCTATTCCAGGACCTTCGAAAAAGCGAAAAAAATAGCGGACGAGATCAATCGAGCGAAAACAGGATATTCCTGTACCGCCTGTAAAACTCTTGACGAACTATTGATGCTCAAGCCTAATTATATCGTAGAGGCCGCCTCACCGGCCGCCATGCGCGAACTGGCCATACCGGCTTTAAAGAACGGATCGTCCATCGTGACCTTGTCTATAGGTGCACTGGCGGATTCGGATTTTTACGAAAAGGTAAAGGAAACTGCCCAAACCCACAACACCCGCGTACATCTCGTTCCCGGTGCGATCGGTGGGTTTGATGTATTGCGCACCGTTGCATTAATGGGTAAGGCTTCGGCAAGCTTTGCGACCGAAAAAGGTCCGAATTCCTTAAAAAACACTGAGGTGTATGATGAGGGATTACAAAAGGAAAAAAGAACGGTATTAAAAGGAAACGCGGTCGAGGCCATTGCACTTTTTCCCACTAAGGTAAACGTAGCCGTGGCTGCGGCACTTGCAACGGTCGGGCCGGAAGCGATTGATGTGTCCATCACCTCAGTTCCCGATTTTGTGGGGGACAGGCATCGCATCGAGATCAACAGCGATCAAATAGATGTCTTGATTGATGTATACAGTAAAAAATCGGATATCGCGGGATGGAGCGTGGTCAATACGCTTCGGAATATTACTTCGCCTATTGTTTTTTGATGTAACCTTCTAAGTTAGCCAATACCTTTTCACTTAAACGGTCAAACGCCTGACGTGTACGGCCTACGGAAACTTCCATACAGCGGACATTGCGATGGTTTAGGAAACGCTTATTTCCCAATGCTTCAAGGGTGTCACAGTATACGCGGTTGTCGCCATCCAACCATTGTGCGAAGGCTGCTTCGTCCCAAGCGGGTGAAAGTCCGGTGTTGAACAGTATTTTATTATTTCCTAGATGTTCGAACTCCGCTTCATGCAACAGCACTACGTTTTTGTTTAGGCAGGTAATCACGATTTCATTTTCGGCAAGTAGTTTTTTTAAGGGCGTAAAGTGGTATCCCTTTTCTTCGGCCCAGTCTTTTTCGCTTCTGGCAAAATAGGAAATATCAGCTCCGAAAAAGTGCAGCGCGTCGGCTACCATCCCCCCCGATTTGCCCAATCCCACGATACCGGCTTTAATTCCGGTGATTTCTCGTGCGAGACCGTCCCAAGGTTCTTCGGGACTCCCATTCGGTTTTTGCCCGAAGCCGTGCAGGCAGCGCACCAATTCACTGATTACGTATTCCACCACGCCCTCGTCCCCATAATCCCGAATGCCCGTTACCTCAATATCCCTGGAATTGGCGAATGTAATATCGACATTGGCACTGTCAATGGAATAAAGCGAGCAGCACATCCCGATATAAACAAGATGGGGACAGCGTTCGATCACCTCACGGCCCAGGGTCGAGGTAATGCTCAACAATACGGCATCGGCATCATCGATACGGGCCACGATTTCATTAGTGTCATTCGGCACATCTCGGTATAGTTTTACGTCATCGGCATACTTTTCAAGTGCTTTTTCCGCAAAGGGGATTAAATTTAAGGGCTCTATGGCTACCAATTTTTTAAACATAGTTTTTATGGTTTCTCTGTACCTGCCTGTTGAACACTATATATTACAATTGTCTATGTCTTGGTCTTACGCTTTTTCCACAACCAGCTTCCCACAAAATAGGCGACTAGTGCGATCAAAAAGTACTTGAAGTACGAAACCGGTTCACCGCTGCCATTGACGGTCGTGAAAATCCGGTCCCACCTTGGTTTCCACTTCCAAGGGCTGTTCGGTTGGCCTTTGGCATTAACGAAGTTATCGAAACTCGCCCATATAAAAATAGGGGTACCTACAATATGGTTTTCAGGCACGTAGCCCCAGGCGCGACTATCTTCGGAGTGGTCTCGGTTGTCGCCCATCATCCAATAATAATCCTGTTTAAAAGTATAGGAATCCGCTACTTTTCCGTTCAACATTATCTGGTTGCCGGATACACTGATGGTATTACCTTCATATTCTCGGATGATTTTTTTGTACAGAGGAAGCACATTGAGATTGAGTGCCACCGTTTTGCCTTTTTCGGGGATATAAATGGGTCCCATCTGATCATAATTCCATGGATAATTTACATTTTGGGGGAAGTTGTTCCCGCCCTGTCTCCCTTTGGGGGCTACATCTCTTACGACTGAGTCAATAGATGCCTCTTTTCTGAGTGTGGCGACCATGTCGTCGGTTAGCGGCGCCGTTCGCTGCCGACCGGTCTCTTCTTTTAGAGCGATTCCATTTTTTCGGACTACCTCAATAGGGATTCCACCGGATTTTGTGTACAAATCGAATTGACCGTCGGGTCGACGACGAGATCCTATGGCATATTGGTTTATGGCGTTCGCTTGCTGTTGGTTCAGCGCCCCTACGATATACTTTCTTTCAAAACCTTCGGCGCCTACATTCTCCAGTATTTTTGAAGAGACGCCATTTTGCGCATAAATGGTGTAGTCGTACTGCGGTTTTGCCCGGTCGGACAGTTGCAATTGCTTCCCGTCTATGTAGACATACCCGTCGATTATGGCCAAAGAATCCCCAGGGATACCTACGCAGCGCTTCACATAATTCGATTTTTTGTCAATGGGCTTGTCCACGCCCGCTTCCTTTTTAAAAAATTGGCGTACGGTATCCGCCGGCCAGCTGAACACCACAATATCGTTTCTGTCCACCTTTGTAAACCCGGGAAGTCTAAAATAAGGTAACTGCGGTTTATTTAGGTAGGATTTTACTCCTAAAACAGGAAGGGTGTCATGTACCATCGGAGCGGCCACCGTGGTCATCGGTGCCCGTGCCCCATAATGGAACTTACTGACGAAAAG
>RCMY010001793.1_pt1 | contig 19919 bp, 19 predicted proteins | sample 2041341 | NCBI WGS metagenome assembly RCMY01 (sample SAMN09708234, study PRJNA481090) | Marine sediment metagenome, whole genome shotgun sequencing project. | reverse complement strand
CCCATCGCCGCTGCTGCCGAAAGGCCGTGTCCCACGACATCTCCGATGATCACGCACATGCGATCATCACCTGTGGGCACGACATCGTAGAGGTCGCCGCCGACGACGAGGTGCTCGCTGCCCGCCTCGTAGTGCGCCGAGATTTCCCAACCGTCGAGTGTCCCGAGCGTGGTCGGAAGCATGCTCTGCTGCAGCGTCGCCGCCACCTCCTGTTCGACCTCGTAGCGCCGCACCCGACTGATGGCTGCGCCCGCCTCAGCGGCGAGGCCAGCAAGCGCAGACCGGATGCCGGACGTCGCCGCATCGACGGCGCGGAAACCGACCGCGATGAGACCAAACAGATCGCCCGATACGGCGATTGGCAAGAGGAGTACGGATTGCCAGCCTTGCCCAGCAAGCGGGGTGTTGCGGAGTATCGCCATAGCCGTGCCCTCGAGGTGTAGTGGCGCAAGGGTCTTGGCAACGGCGCCAACGACGAGGTCGGATCGCGTCAGCGCAATGTTGCGACGCGGCCCGTCTTCGAAACCTACCTCGGCGACCACAGCCAGCGAGTCGGAGTCGCGGGGGTCGGTCACATAGACAGCCAGATGTGTTGCGTTGAAGGCATTCCGACCCTGGACTGCAATGACCTCTGCCACCTCGTCGGTTGTGACCGCAGCATTGAGCGTCTCGGAGATGGCGAGGCGAATATCAGCCCGAGCGCGTGCGGCTGCTTCGCTCTCGTGGAGCAAGGCTCGGATGGTCGCCTGGGTGGCTTGCTCAGCGAAGAGGTGAACCATCGTGACGTCGTCCTCATCAGGTGCGCTTGTTTTGGCGAAACCAAAGACCCATGCTCCGAACACGCCGCTGGCGTCAACGAGAGGAAGCGAGATCGCATGAGCGGCTCCCTCTTCGTTGTGTATCGGCCCATCGGGATAACGGCGTCGAAGATCATCCATGCTGTCTAAAACGATCGTTTTCCCAGAACGAATCACCGCACAAGCCAGAGCATTGCTGTCGAGGTCGAGAATCGTAGCGGCATCTTCTCGCCAGGTGTTGCGTACGAATCGCACGGATTTGCGATCTTCCGAAAGAACGGCAAGGCGGAGGCTCGAGGCGCTGAGAAGTTTGACGCTCTCGCCGGCGACCACCCCGAGGACCTCGTCAACACTCACCGCTCCCGACAAGCGCGTCGAGAAACGCAACAGGCGCTCGTTTCGCTCCCGATTTCGACGTTCCGCTTCGATCGAACGAACCCGCTGTAATGCCTGCTCTGTCTGGCTCGCCAACGACATCACGGCGCGACGTTCGGATTCATCGAACTGATGCGGTTTGTCGAGTCCGTAGTTGATCACACCGGTGAGGGCTCCGCCGACAAGCAACGGTGCAACCGCCGCACTGGCGTGTCCCGCATCCGCCAACATCTGGCAGAGGACGGGGTAGTTGGGTGCTGCCTGCTCGACATGGTCGACAACAAGCAGTTCGCCGCGCGCGAGCGAAAGTAGTGCCGGGCCGGTCTGCGGAAGGTCGTCGCGTTTCAGAGCGACATTTCCCTGGTTAGCAGGGGCCACTGAGCTCAGATCTTCACTGAAGAGCCAAACGGAGCACGACGCTCCAGCGACCGACCGACCGCCTCGCTCGGTCACCACCTCGACGATCTTCTCCACAGTGGTCGCGCCGGCGAGCCCCGACACAACGTCGTACAAGTCCTGCAGACGGGCTCCAGAGGCCTCGGCCATCTGCCGCTCGATGAGGAGTTCTTGTTCGTACCGGCGTCGCTCGGTGGCATCGATGACCACGATCTCGACTCGTCGTTCTCCCTCGTCGTCGACCCGCAGCAGCGCGTTCAAGAGGACCGGAAGCCGACGCCCATCTGCGCAAACCAGGCGCAGAGCAATTTCGTGCACGGTGTGGTTCATGCTGAGCATGGGGCGAATGTGGGTGTCGTAGTAGATGCGGTCTCCAGGCGGAAGAAGATCCTGAAACGTCTGCAGGCCTACGATCGTGCTCGGCTCTCGGCCCAGCCATTCGCTGAGCGTCCGGTTCATACCGTCGATGGTGTCGCTTGACCCGGCAGTCACATAGCCGAACGGTCCGTTGTCGAGGATGCGAGCAACATCGACGAGTCGCAGACTGCTGCCGGTCTCCGCCATCGACCCCTCGGATGGATCAGTCAAACCGAATCGGTGTTCGGTCGATGAAGCGCCGAATTTCGGCGGAGGTCTCCTCAGGAGCCGAAAGGTGCGGACAATGACCGCTCACATCGAGCACGACCATTTCGCTTTCTGGGATCTGCTCGTGCACGAACGTGCCGACAGACTGGGAGGCAATCGCATCACGGGCTGATTGCACGACCAACGTCGGAACGGTCACCTTGGCGAGGTCGGCGCGGTTGTCCGACCGGAAGGTGACGTTGGCGAATTGGCGGGCGATCACCGGATCGATGCGGCAAAAACTGGTAGCCAGTTCCTCCGTCAGTTCTGGTCGATCCGGATTGTCCATGATCACCGGGGCCATGGATCGGGACCATCCCAGATAGTTGCTGTCGAGCGAGGACAACAACTCGTCTATGTCGTCGAGCGCAAAACCACCGATGTAGTCGTCGCCGTCGACATACCGCGGGGATGGACCGATCAACACGAGCGCATCGAACAACTCGGGCCTCTCGATACTTGCAAGCACGCCGATCATCGCGCTCACCGAATGACCGACGAAGACCACGTTTCGCAGATCATATTCATCGATGATGGCCAGAACGTCGGCCACATAGCCGTTCAACGATGCGTACTTCTTTGGATCGAACGCCGAAGCATCGCTGCCGCCGCAACCGACATGATCGAATAGGACGACCTTGTGGTCATTTTCGAAATCGGGAGCCACAAACCGCCACATGACCTGATCGCAGCCAAAGCCATGAGCGAACACTATGGGTCGACCGTCAGCTAATCCGTCGACGGTTACGTTGTTCCGTTCGGCTACTCCCATCGTTCGAATCGTAGTCTCATCGACCTCGTTTCTCCAATGAAATCAACCCTTCACCGATGAGCGATGCTCAGCAAAATACCCGGTACGACATTGGCACGCGGAACCGGCGGACCAGACCGCCTATTCGGCCAAGGAATCATATTCCATAGCGAGCGCAGGATTGCCGCCAGGGTCCTCGAACGCGATGAGGTGGCCGACGTTTGCGATGGTGAATTTGTCCATCAAGATCCTGCCACCGGCTGCAACGATCTGATCCCGGGTCGCGTCGACGTCATCGACTCCGAATGTGCATTCGTAGCCACGGGTCGGTTCGTCGTCGAGTAGCTGGCGGCGCTGTTGGATCGCTCCCATCGGCTGTTGAGTGGCCTCGTCGATGATCTGCACGAAGCCGGGTGGGCCGTACTCCTGGAACTGCCAACCGAAGACAGATCCGTAGAACGATTGGGTGGCTTCGACATCGTCAGTGTTGATAGCAAAATGGGTGAGTCGTGGAGTCATGCCACCATCGTGGCACGCATCCAAGCTGGACCGCTTGCCAGCGATCTCATTCATCACGCCATTTGAGCCGCGCTGATGAACCTCACCAAAGACGCCGAGGCTGCTCTGATTACGCTGCTCACCGAACGCGACATCGTCACCTCAGTCGCGTTTCGGGTAGGCATTACGCTTCGGCGTCAAACTCCGGGCCTATCTGCTCCGCCGCGATCTTGCGCAGCGCCATCTTGTCGACTTTGCCCACAGGCAACAAGGGCAGTGCATCTACACGGATGATGCGCTTGGGCACTTTGTAATTCGCCAGCCGTTCCTTGCACCAGGCAACTAGAACCGACTCAGCAGTGTCCTCATCGGCAAAGTCGGAACCGTCCGACATCTCGACGTAGGCGACACCGACTTCGTCAAAGACCGGATGCGCCACTGGCACCACTGCGGCGAGACGCACTTCGGGAAACTCCTCTAGTGCGAGCTCAATCTCGCGGGGATACGTGTTGTACCCGCCAGATTTGAATATCTCTTTGGTTCGCGCCACCAGACACATGTTGCCGTCAGGGCGCATGTAGCCGACGTCGCCGGTCTTGAAGAAGCCGTCCTCGCTCAGCGAGTCTGCGGTGCCCTCAGGGTTCTCGAAATACTCGAGCAGCTGACCGGGATGCCGCACCAGCACCTCGCCCCGTTCACCGGCGGGGACTTCGCTACCTGACTCGTCGACCAGGCGGTACTTAATCTCGTCGATCGGTCGGCCTACCGTGTTAGCGAGCACCTCATCAGTCGCGTCTGGGTCGGTGTACGTGATCGAGCCGGTGATCTCGGTCATCCCATATGTCGTGCCAAGAGAAGCGCCCAGCTCACGGTACTTCTCGATTACGGCCAGTGGCATCGGTCCGCCACCCCATCCGACGTAGCGCAACCCGGACATGTCGAACGAGTCAAACTCCGGGTGCTCGACGAGGAACTTCAGTGTCGTCGGCACCTGCATGAACGCGTTGACACCGTATTTCTCAACCGCCTCGAGCATAGAGCGCGCGTTGAACTGCTCCTGGAGCACTATCGAGCCGCCTTGCACCAGCGGTGTGCAGCACAGATCGCCGACGCAACCAATGTGGTTGATCGGCAGATTCGCGATCACACACAATTTGTCCACCACCGTGCGATTGGCCTGGATCTCGAAACAGCGCGCAAGTCCACCATGGCCGAGCACAGCGCCCTTTGGTTTGCCTGTGCTGCCCGAGGTGTACACGATCAGTGCGCCCGAGTCGGCGTCGACCTGTTCACGCGCCGACGCAAGTTCCTGGTCTGAGACAACGGCGCCGCTCGAGACGAATTCGTCCCAGCCGTCGGTGAAGAAGATCGGCCCGGTGCCGTGCCCGAGCGCGGCTAACTCGAGCAACGTCGATCGGAAGTCATCGCCTTTGAAGTCCGCCATGCCAAGCAGCAGGGCCGGACGGCTGTTGTTGACGACGTGGATGAGTTCGGGAAGCCGATATTTCGGATTAAGACCGATCCACACACCGCCGATGCTCAGCGAAGCGAGAAATGTCAACCAATACTGCGGATGCGGATGCGAGAGCACCGCAACCCGATCGCCCTTACGCACACCGGCAGCCAAAAAGCCTTTCGCGAGGCTGTCGACCTGTTCGGCCAACTCCGCGTAGCTGGTGACCACGCCGTCGTGCCTCATTGCCTTTGCGCCGGGCGTGTGGGTGGCCCAGTGCGCAAGGTAATGAGGAATCGTGTCGTAGTGGGGCACGGTCATGATCTACTCCGGTTCTTTCAAGTCGGGCGTAATACTTAGTAGGACGAGGTCCGCCACCATTGACGGCTTATCTTGGAACTCGATCTCCATTGTGTTGCGCGTCGTCACGAGCCGGCCAGCCGGATGGTCCGCGATATCCACGACCACCGAGCGGACTCGCACCCGCTGCCCCAGCATCAGTGGTGCGATGAAGCGGACCTTGTTGAGCCCGTAGTTGAAACCGTACTCATCGGCGGACGAACGTCTGCCGTACTTGAAGCTGAAGTACAGCAGCATGCTTACTTGCCAGAACCCGTCGACCAGGTCTGCGCCCATTGGGTTGTTCTTGCTCACCGAGAGGTCTACGTGTTCGGGGTCCAGGTAGGTGGACCATGCGAATTGCTCAAGGTGCTCACGGTCCAACTCCAGCCAGTCGCTAAGGTAGTACTCGTCGCCAGCCTTTAGTTCTGTACTCATTTATGCCTCATTAGGTTTCGGTGGCTTCACGAACGGCAGGCTGGTTGCCGCTCGCTCAACGAACTCGAGTTGATGCGGCATCAACTGGGCCGCAACCCGATCATCGAGTCCCGCGACAAACGGATCGTTTGCAGGCGTCTTAATACCGCTCATCGCTTCGATCACCGCCAGTCCGCAGAACGGCACGTACCAGGCGGAGTAACCACCTTCGTGAACGACGAGCAATTTGTCGTCGCAGTTCGCAGCCACGAAGCCCATCAGCTGCTCGGTCATCCATCGGTAGTCGGTACTGCCGAGAGTCATTCGACCGTTCGGATCGAAGTTCCCAGAATCGAACCCCGAAGCAATGATGACCATCTCCGGCTCATGCGTCTCGAGAGCGGGAAGAACTACGTCGATGATGGCCCGCTCATAGGCGCCGCGTCCTGAACCGGCAGGAAGTGGAATGTTCAGACACGCGCCGAGCGCATCATCGCCGCCACGCTCCTCGACTAGCCCAAACTGGGGGAAGAGTCGGTCTTGGTGGATCGAGATGGTGAGGACATCTGGATCGTCCCAGAAGATGTCCTGTGTGCCGTTTCCGTGATGCACGTCCCAATCGACGACCGCAATCCGGTTGATGTCGGTGGCTTCGCGTATTGCGTGGATCGCAAGCGGAATGTTCGCGAAGACACAGAAACCGAGGCCAGTATGCGGCAACGCGTGGTGCCCGGGAGGCCGGGTTAGCGCATACGCATTCGTTACCTCGCCTCTGGCAACCGCCAGCCCAGCTTCGATGACACCACCGACGGCCATCTTGGCGATCTCAAGATCGCCGTTGCTGAACGTGGTGCGACCAATCCCGATGTCGGCGAAACCGCCGCGTGGGGCTGCATCTTGCTCGACAAGGTAGGCAAGATAGTCCGGTGTGTGGACACGAAGAATCTCTTCGTCGGTTGCTACCCGTGCTGGTATTGGAACCAGGGAATCAAGGAGACCCGATGCTGCGACCAGCGATGCCAGCCGGCGTTTGGTTTCGCCGTTCTCCATGTGGAGGTCAGGCTCGCCCCATCCTCCTGGCGGAATCAGTCCGGCGAAGCGGCCGGTGTCATACCAACCGAATCTCTCATGCCATGTCCAACCAGTAGTCATAGTGGATCTCCATTAGTCGCAGTGCCGAATTCGATCAACCCATCGTCAAGTGCTGGTTCAGATTTATCATTAAGAATTTGGAATCCGAAACGGTTCTCAGAAGCCGGATCTGAGTACACGCGCAACCTCATTGCTGACGGGCACAGCACCATTGCGCCAAGGCGGCCTCGGATACGCCTCACTGACATCGGAAGACCGCTGCCCTCGTGATTAATCAGACTCGTCAGTGCGTAAGCGAAAATGCCGGTGCCATGTAGGATGAGACCGGGTAGGCCGGCCTTCGTTGCCACTTTGATGTCGGTATGAATCGGGCTGTAATCGCGTGCGCATTCAGAGAATACGTGCGCGGCCAACGGGCCGAGTGGGATCATTTCTTGCCTGCTTGGCTCTGCGTCTACAGCGACCGCGTCGCCATCCCAAGGCGGCGGGAGGATGTCGCCATCGAGCACGTCTACGCCTCGGAAGATCGTCACGGTCCGAGATGTTGCCACCAGGCGATCGTGATGATTCGTCGTGGTTATGTCAAAGCTGACACGAGCCCCTGAACGGCGCTGTTCGACCCCGGCAATCGTAGCTACACAACTCAGCTCATCGCCCGAACGCACCGCGTCCGATATTCTCGTGTCGTTGAACGAGTGGACGCCGCGTAGAGCTTCCGAATCGCTCATGCCGGCGAGCTGGCGTGCTCCCTGGAGCACCTGAAAGAGCGGCTGCCACTCGAGCTGTGAAATATAGGCAGGGTGCGCGGGCATAGCGGGTCCACGATTGTCGAGATAGACGGGGTTCTGATCATTGACCGATGCCGCGTAGTTCATGACCCAGCGGTCTTCGACGCTGTCGTTGAACGCTTCGCTTGTCTGACCAACAATTTGGCTTGAAATCGGCATGACTGACTCGTCTCATTTGAGCAGGCCTCGGCGATCATCCTCGCAAAGACACGACATACGTGCAATAAGACCCACTGCTTACACGCAGAGCCGTTGCCCGCAACGGCGGTCGTCGGACCGGATCATCACTCGTCCCAGCTGACGCGGGCCACCGTCAACGTGCTGCAGTAAAAGACGTCTCGGTCGCCGCCAGCGGAGAGGAACATGCCGTTGGCGATCCTCGAACCGGTCGAGACCCGATCGAGGAGTGAACCCGAGGCGATGTCGACCACGACCAGGTCATCGGTGCCCGCATCGGTGAAGTCGTTGATCACGAGCTCATTCGACTCGGGAAACACCACGGGTTGCATGCTGGCTCGAACATCGATGTGCCATGCCACATCGAGCTCGCCGTTGGCGGTGGAGACGCCGGCCAACCCACCGTTGATGCTGTCCCATGCAATCGCCATCTCCGCTTCGGGCACATGGACCGGGGGCGCAATTATCCCCCCTCCCGGCGTACCGAAGGGGCTGATTGAATCCGAGTTGTTCGGATCGGTCAGCGAGACTCTGTGGAGTCGTTGCGGCCCGTCCCACGGAGCGTCGAGCCGCCACGACAGATCGCGGCCAGGGGGTGAGGCGTATCGGCCGTTCGGCTCAACTTCGTGGATGCGCCGCACCGAGAATATGTCGCCGCAATCCATCGTCCAGCACGACCCTTCCGAAATACACGCATCCCAACTGAGTCCGTATCGGTCGTTGGCGTTGCGGTAGCGGGGCTGCCACGACGGATCGACTACTAGTTCGTCGCCCTCAACCACCACTCGCCAGATGTGCTCGGTCCCTGGTACGTACACGTGCTCGGTTCCGTCGGACAACAAGTCGGCGGCAATACGACCCATCGACCCTTCCGGCAACACCAAGGGCGAGCCGATGATCTCGAGTGAGTCGGCATCGAGTCTGGTGATGGTCGTGCCTCCCTGCCCTTCGAGTCTGAGATCTTTCGTGATCAACGATCCGTCGGAGAGTGCGAGGAGTCCGTTGTGGGAGCGATCGGCCGGCAACTGGCGCTCGACCATGATTGACAAGTCGTGGGGGTCGAGGCGGTGCAGGTAATTTCCATTAACCGACAGGATCGAACCGTTCGCATGAGCGAGAATCGCCCCGCACCACACATGATCGCCACAGGGCAGCTTCGGCGAACTCGCAAGGACATCGAGGCTGTCCGGGTCGATGCGTTCGACCCAACCAAAGGGCGGCGGACCGCTGAACGCCGGCATCGTGCCGCCGACATACCACTGACCCGGTTCACGCTGAATCGCCATCACGTGCCACTTCTCGTCGTGCCGCGCCACGACTCTGGCGGTGCCTGACGCAGCGTCGAGCCGACCAACGCTCGCCTTCTGGCGACGATTGCCCCCACATTCCACTGGCCATGACGATCGCCAGTAACCAGGGTGGAAACTGTCACGATCGATTCTCACTGCTGTCAACCGAAGTCCTCGTCTACTGGGTTTACGAACAGATCGTTCTGTCCTAATATCTATCACAGCTCGGAACTTTGGGGGATGCCCACCATGAATCGAACACCAGCGAGGGGCGCCGCACCGACTGTGAGCGCCCGAGCGAGCCGGCCGGCAGAAGCAGCCGAGAAGCAGCCGCGCACACACGAGGAGCGGTCGGCATCGACTCGGTCAGCGGTCAACAACGCGATCATCCAATGTCTCATCGACAAGGGCTACGCCGGGACAACAATGTCAACGATCACCGAAGCTGCTGGCGTGTCGCGAGGGGCGATCACTCACCAGTTCGGCACCAAGCGCGAAATGTTGGTCGCTGCGGTCGAGAATCTTGCCGCACGGCAAGAGGTCGAGTGGCGACGCCTGTCGAGCGACCTGCCCACTGTCGAGGAGCGATCTCGGGCCGTACTCGCATTGCTTTGGGAGGTCTTCCAGAGCGACCTGTACTACGCCATGCTCGAGATGTGGAACGCCGCTCGAACTGACGCTGTGTTGCATGATGTGGTGCGCAAATCAGAACGCGAGCACGGGCTCCGCCACCGCCAATTGCTCAGCGAGATGTTCGGGCCGGATGTCGCTGGGCACCCGAATTTTCGCGTTGCGCTCGACCTCACGTTCAACCTCATGCGGGGTATGGCCCTCACCGCGGTGCTTCGTGAGAATCCGACTCGGGAGGAAGACCTATTGGACGAATGGAGCGCCATGTTCCACTTGCTCGTTTCCACCGAGGGACGCCCATGAAAATCAATTCAATGACCGAAAGGGATCTGACAAATGACAGAGGTCTTCATCGCCGGGGTCGGCATGACCAAGTTTGGCCGCCATCTCGGTCGCTCGTATCAGGATCTGACGAGAGAAGCTGTTAACGCCGCGCTCGCTGACGCCGGCGGGACCCAGGCCGACGTGCAGCAAGCATTCTTCGCCTCCTGCGTTGTTGGATTCATGCAAGGTCAACACATGATCCCGGGCCAGGTCGCGCTTCGGTCCGCCGGTTTCGAGGGCATCCCCGTCTTCAACATCGAAGGCGCGTGCGCCTCGGCATCAACAGCAATGCACTTGGCAGCACAGGCCATTCGAGCCGAGGCGTGTGACATCGCTATTGCGGTCGGCACCGAGAAGATGACGAGCCCAGACAAGGCCAAGATGTTCGCTGCGTTTGACTCAGCGTGGGACGTGTCCACCGTTGAGGCCAACCAGTCAGCACTGCTCGCCATGGGCGAGAAAATCGTGCCGCCCGAGGGCACCCAATCCGACAAGCCATACAGCATGTTCATGGACGTGTACGCCGCTTTCTGCCGACACCACATGGCAACCTTCGGCACCACCCAGCGACAAATCGCGTCTGTCGCGGCCAAGAACCACACGCATTCGGTCCACAACCCGCTCTCGCAATATCAGGTGTCGTACACGATCGACCAGATCCTGGCCGCTCCCCCAATCACCTACCCGCTGACCCTGCCTATGTGCGCTCCGATCACCGACGGCTCAGCCGCCGCGATTCTGTGTAGCGAGGCCGGTCTTGCCCGACTGACTGGCACTCGCAGTCGCGCTATTCGGCTACTGAGCAGCGTCGTGAGGTCAGGAACTAATCGCACGGCCGACGACTACACCAACCACCTCACGGCGCTGGCCGCCGCACAGGCATATGAACAGGCTGGGGTCGGACCGGAGGAGATTGGAGTTGCCGAAGTCCACGACGCGACCGCTATGGGCGAGATCATCCAGGTCGAAAACCTCCGCTTCGCCGAATGGGGCGACGGTGGCCCCGCCGCTGAACGGGGTGACTTCAGCCTTGGCGGGCGCCTCCCGGTGAACACATCAGGCGGACTCGAATCGAAGGGACACCCCATTGGCGCTACCGGCCTTGGGCAAGTGCACGAACTTGTCACCCAGCTCCGGGGTGAAGCCGGAACCCGACAGGTAGCGGGCGCCCGCATCGCAGTCCAAGAGAACGGCGGCGGCATCGTCGGCGTCGAAGAGGCAACCGCTGTGGTCAGCATCATGGCGAACGACAAGGCAGGACGATGAACTTCTCACCTAGTACCGAACAACAAATGGTGCTCGACAGCCTCCGGAAATTCCTCGACGAAAAGCTCGAGCCAGAATTCCGAGCGCATGGCGAGGGACACATTCCTCGCGCCCAGATGCAGACATGGCTCCAGGCCCTCAGCGAGTTCGGCATGATCAAGGCACCACACGCCGAGGAGTGGGGCGGCTTCGGCATGGACTGGCTCACCCACCTGATGATCTTCGAAGAGATCGCATATTCTTCGCTCGACGTCGCCATCCCCGGCTTCATCAACGCGGTAGGCGCCGTACTCGTCGACCAACAAGGCAGCGACGAAATCAGGGCTCGATACATGACCGACCTCGTCAACGCCAACAAGTTTATTGCCCTCGGCATCAGCGAACCCGACGTCGGGTCAGACGTGGCCGCAGTAAAGACCAAAGCCGTTCGCGATGGCGACCACTGGATCATTAACGGCGAGAAGACCTGGATCACCAACGGCTCCTATTCCGACGTACTCATCTGCACCTGCACGACTGGCGAAGGAGAGATCACACACATCCTGATCGACCGAGAGGAGCACGGATATGAGGTGGCCGACATCGAGAAGATGGCTCTCAACGGCCAGTCAACCGCACAAATTTTCCTATCTGACGTGCGAGTCCCGGTATCAAACACGCTCGGCGAGCCGGGCAATGGACTACGCAACACGCTCCAACTCTTTGAGTATGCGCGGTGCCACATGGCAATGTGGGGCGTAGCCATCGCTCGACGGGCCATGGACGAGTCCATTCGCTACTCCCAAGAGCGAGTGCAGCACGGCAAACCAATTGCTGGCCACCAGCTCATCGCCGACAAGATCGCCACGATGGCCACCCACATCGACGCCGCCCGTCTATTGACGCATCGAGCCGTCTCGATGGTTCAGGCGGGAGAACGAGCCGACAAAGAGTGCGCTATGGCCAAGTGGTACGGCACCGAAATGGCGGTCGACGCAACCCGCCAAGCCGTGCAGATCCACGGCGGCAACGGCGTCACCAAAGAGTTCATCGTCGAGCGATTGGCACGCGAAGCCATCATCAACCCGATCCCCGACGGCACCACCGAGATCCAAAAGCTGCTGATTGCGCGAGCCCTCACCGGCATCAGCGCATTTCGCTGAAAAAGGGAGAAAGCACATGACCATAGTGACAGTCCTCGGAGGCGCTGGCGACATGGGCCGGTTCGTGGTGCAAACGCTGGCATCGGACCCGGCCTTCAGCCACGTCGTCATCGCCGACATGGACATCCAAGCCGCTCAGGAGTTGGCGACCAGTATCGGCGGTGCGGTCTCAACACGAGAGGTCGATGCTGGCGATGACGCTTCTCTCGGCGAGGTGTTTGGCGATTGTGATGCCGTCGTCAGCTGCGTCGGGCCCTTCTACCGATTCGGCGTCCCCGTTCTGCGCGCCGCAATCCGTAACCGGGTCGACTATCTCGACATCTGTGACGATTGGGAGCCGACGCTAGAGATGCTCGACCTCAATTCCGAAGCCGAAGCCGCTGGCATCGTTGCACTCATCGGAATGGGCGCGAGCCCGGGTGTGTCGAATCTGCTTGCCGTGAGCGCCGCCGCGACTCTCGATCGAGTGGACAAGATCGTGACGGCGTGGAGCGTTGGCGGCGGAGCCCAGCAGGCACTCGCGAAAACCGGCGGGAGCAAGCCGAGTGCCGCAGTTGTTCATTGGCTGCATCAACTGACGGGCACGATCCGCATCGTCACCGAAGGCCAACTGTCTGACGTTGTTCCGCTGCAAGTCCAGCCGGTCAACGCCGTCGGCATCGGAGAGGGGCGCGGCTGGACGGTCGGACACCCCGAGGCGCTTACGCTGCCGCGCCGCTGGCCCGGCATTCGCGAATGCGTCAATGTGATGGTCGGCTCACCAATCACGATCGCAAAGGTCGGGTCGCTAGCGAAACTCGTCGATGCTGGCAGCATCGACGTCTACGAGGCGGCGCAACGGTTCGCCGCCGCTGACTTCCCGGACTTCGAGGTCGACACCTCCCCACTTGACTCTGTGCGGCTCCCGCCGCTGTTCGCGACCGTCGAGGGCGTCCGGGACGGCAAGCACGCCAGGCGCACAGGAATCGTGCTCGCTCTGCCACCGGGGGGAATGGGTGGGGCGACCGGCATCCCCGCCGCGGTTGGACTTCGATCTCTGCTTGGTGATCGACCCAAGCCGGGTGTCTACACGGCCGAGCAAGTCATCGATCCAGTTCGGTTCTTTGACGCCCTCGGCCCTCACTGCGAACCAGCTCTCACCGGTGAAGGAATGATCCTGGTCGCTGAGGAAGCGATGGACAGCGTCGAAGGCACCGACTGAAGCGCCCGGTCGAGCTCAGGTCATGGCAGGAAGGGTCGCAGATACCTTCTCGGTGAAATCGACCGGCCATGTTTCGGAAAAATTGACGACCTCTCCAGGCGAGTCGTTTGAGGCTAGATCAAGAGCGGTGCGCAAGATACGCCGCTGCATGTCCGGGTCGTTCGGAGGGCCGAACGGATTACCCATCGGAAAGTTGACGAAGAGCGATCTCGGCGGTCGAACCAACTCGGTCAGGTCCCGACCGGTCGAGACCAATACGGTCGGGATTCCTGCTTCTTCGATTGCCCGTGCGACCAGACCAACTGTCTGGTGATCGAGAGGTCAAGCCGGTACTAGCAAAAACAAGTCAACATCATCGTCGTGCAGCTCTTCGGCCAAGGCGGGTGCCGCCACATCCGAGACATAGGTGCGCTTGTAGATGCGCCCCATGAAACCGCTCCAGAGTCGAGGGGCGACCGATCCGATGGTTCCGTCCGCTGCAAGGCCTCGAAGTCGATCGATTGGAAAGACGGTGTTGATATCTACCTCGGCGTCCGCCGTGTCGTAGTAGCTGTCACTTACTTGGAAGTCGGGGCCCGTCGCTGTCGAGTCCAGCTTGTCGAGACGAAAGTCGTTTCGAGCTTCGGCGTCCCATGTTGGCATCGTGCAGTGAGACGCGCCTCCGGAGGTCAACATCGACACTCGGCACTCATCAAGCGGCTTCTTCAGCGCGGTCAGAGCACACGGCTCGTTCACCGTCCACTCATACTGAGTACTGAGCCGGTGTGCAAAACTTTAGGAGCCGAGAATCAGCACTATCAAGTGCCGATGATGTTGTGCTCGGGCCCGTATGGGTAGCCGGTTATGTTCGTGACGCTGTCCTCGCGGATCACCAAGATGTCATGCTCGCGGTAGCCGCCGGCCCCCGGTTGGCCTTCTGGGATCATGATCATTGGTTCCATTGAGACGACCATGCCGGGTTGAAGCTCAGTCTTGATGTCCTCGCGTAACTCAACGCCAGCTTCGCGACCGTAGTAATGGCTCAGGACACCAAAGCTGTGTCCATACCCGAACGAGCGATATTGCAACAGGTCATGCTGGCGGTAGATCTCGTTCAACTCTGCGGCGATGTCCATGCAACGGGCACCGGGCTTAATGAGCTTTAGACCAGCCTCGTGAACATCAACATTCACTTGCCACAGGCGTAGATGCTCATCGGATGCGTGTTCACAGAACATCGTGCGCTCGAGCGCCGTGTAATAGCCAAAGATCATCGGGAAAGCGTTGAGACTCAGGATGTCACCGGCCTGGATCAACTTGTTGGTAACAGGGTTGTGCGCGCCGTCGGTGTTGATCCCCGACTGGAACCAGGTCCACGTGTCCATCAGCTCGACGAAGTCGAATCGTGAGCTGATCTCTCGGACCATGGCTCGGGTCGACGCCAACGCCACCTCGTGTTCGGGAACACCTGCCGCCACGGCCTCGGCCGCCGCTGCGCCCCCAACATCGGCAACGTTGGCGCCGGTCGTGATGAGCGCAATCTCCTCTTCCGACTTGATCGTACGCATCCACATTGTCTCGGGACCGATGTCTACGAACTCGACGCCGGGCAACGCGTCTTGGAGTTGCCGCTGAATGTCGAGCGTGATGTGATCAAACTCGACGCCGACGCGCTTTGCCCCCTTGGTGAGATTCTGCACGGCAAACCAGAAGTTGTCCTTGCGCCAGTCCGTGTAGGTGATGTTGTCGCCGTGCGTCATGCGGTGTGGCTGACCGCCATCGATTCCGGCGGTGATGGTTGTGGCTCGCTGCTGGTCGACGACCAAGCCGTACTTACGTCCGAAGTAGCAGTAGATGAAACCAGAGAAGTAGCCGATGTTGTGTATCGAAGTAAACAGGCATGCGTCGATTTCGTGGAGCCCCATATGGTTCCGGAGCAACTTTTGGCGGCGGTCCATCTCGGCGTCGGAGAACGGACCGGAAGCCTTGTCGCCGTTGTGCCACTCGATTGTGCGGATCATGTCGTCAGTCATAGAGGTTCAATCTTCTCTCGAATCGGATTCCTGTGTCCATCGTCACAGAGATCAGACCATGACTCAACCGTGCACAGATTGTATTTTGCACAAAGTTTTGTCATGATACGACATGCAGCTTGACACCGAGTCCCTCAGGGCATTCGCAACAGTGCTCGACTTAGGCGGGATGACTCGAGCTGCCAAAAAACTCGGCATCACCCAGTCAGCCGTCAGCTGGAAGATCAAACGCCTCGAAGAGAAAGTGGGCCGCTCGCTGCTCATACGCGAGGGCCGGAACATACGGCCATCACGCGACGGCCGCGAACTGTTGAGCTACGCCCGCACAATTATCGCCACCCACGATGAGGCCGTAGCTCGACTGCAAAGCTCTGAAGTAGCAGGCGTAGTCCGGCTCGGCACAACCGAAGAGATCAGTGTCGACCAAATGTCGGCGGCAATATCCCGATTCAAAAGGCGTCACCCGAGCGCATCAATAGAGCTCCTCGTCGAAGTTTCCAGCCGTCTCGAAACATTGGTCAACGACGGCCAGCTCGACGTTGCGGTGCTACAAGTCCTCCCCGAGCACCGTCGACGCACCGACCGAGTGCTATGGAACGACTCACTCGTCTGGGTTGCCTCACCCGACTGGCCCTTCGATACCGGGCACGTACCACTTATCACCTTCAGCGACGGCGGCTTCTACCGTTCAGTGGCTGAGGCCGCGCTCAAGAATGCGGGGATCGCACACAAGGTTGCCTTCTCGGGACCGAGCACCGCGAGCGTGATCGGAGCCGTGGAGGCTGGCCTCGGCGTCGCGATGCTCCCCGAAACATGGATCAGCGGTGAACTTGAACCATGGCGCCGAGCCAAAGAGCTTGAGCAACTGCCGACTACTTGCAAGATCGCCCGACCCTCGCCAGGAGAACCAAGCACAGTCGCCTCCGAATTCCTCAGCGACATCGTGAACGAGCTTTCGAAGCTCTAGCGCTCCGCCCGTAGAAGCACCGTTGTAAAACAGCGCCTAAGACGGCGAAAGTACGACTTCGCTAGATAGAGCAGTCAATGCAGCGAACGGCCCACGGCAATGCTTCGAGTCGTTCTGGGGCAATTGCTTTGCCGCACTCATCGCAGCAACCGTAGTTGCCCTCAGCGAGCTTCTCCTCCGCCCTTCGAAGCGTCGCCAACTCCGTTTGGAGTCGGTCATGTCGAGACACTTCCGCGAAGCGCTCAATCGCAATGTTGGTCCCTTCACCGATTCGCTTACCAAAGCCAATGCCGCTGGTCATTGTGACCGCGCCCGCTTCGATTTCGGCCAGTCGTTGCTCGATGGCTGCGCCTCGCTCAGCGAGGGTCGATTTCAGCTCGTCTCCAGTGCCCTCAGAAAGTGCTTCCATAGAGCCAGTCAACAATTGTGACGCTGCTAATATTCCAGGCGAGCGACACTGTTGACACGTGCATCGTCGCTCTGGCCAGCCAGATCTCGGCTCGTATGATCGATTCGCGTGCAGAAACAATGCAGGCTAGCAAAGACCGTCGAAACGCCGACGGGTGATCACTGCGGAGTAATCAAACGAGCCGCTCGCATAAGTTCGGATCGAGCCCGCTCAATTCCCACGCCAGCAGTGACAAGATCGGGGAGGCCTCGAAGGAGCGCCACGATGAGTAGCACCCTCGCTTGCAGCGTCTCATCATTCGCAGACGGCGTTGACTCGGTGAGAATGCGCTTCAGCGACGCGTAGAGATCCCGGTGCCGGGCACCGATGACGCGGCGTTCTTCGTCACTGAGTTCCGAGGACTCGACCGAGGCCTTGATCATCGCCTGGTTACTGCCGTCGGTTAGGAAGTCAATTTGGCAAGTAACCCATCGATCGAAACGAACAGCCGGCTCTTGTTCAGACTCGGCGATGGCTTCGCTGTCGGCGATAAGGGGTGTCATCACCTGATTGAACCAGCGAAAGACGATGGCTGACTTCGTCGGGAAGTAGCGATAGAGCGAGGGTCGCGCCAGACCAACCGCTTCAGCAATCGTTGTCATGCTGACGTTGTTGATTCCGCGTTCGGCGAAGAGCCGAGTCGCAGCATCAAACACAGCTGCTTCTTGTTCGATGACGTGTTCGACGATGTTAGAGCCTGAGATCTTTGGCATGTCAGATCTTGGTGTGTTCGTGGAGCATTCCGTCGTCGATCACGAGGCGTCGGTCTGCATTGATCTGATCGTGGAGGTGGGTGACAACGAGGGTGGCGGTGTTGTGCTCAACCGCTTGTTGGGTGAGGAGTTCCATAATCGCGTGCCCGCGTTCGGCGTCGAGCGCCGCCGTTGGTTCGTCAGCAAGGAGTACATCCGGTTCGTTCATGAGCGCTCGGGCAATGCCGACTCGCTGGCGTTCGCCGCCGGAGAGCTCGGAGGGTCTGGCATTCAGCCGGTGCTCAAGCCCAACGGTGACGAGCAGCTGCCGGGCCCGGTCTTTGGCCGACCGGTCGAGATGACCGCCGATGTGGGCGATCAACTCGAGCTGCTCCAACGCAGTGAGGGACGGGAGAAGGCTGGCCGACTGATAGACGACACCGATGTGATCGCGACGAAGCGCCGTTCGCTCGGACTCTCTTGCCGTCGACGCATCGGTACCGGCGACCACGACTTGCCCGCCATTCGGGCGTTGAAGAAGTGCCGCGACAGCGAGAAGGGTCGACTTTCCCGACCCTGATGCACCGGTGAGCGCAACGACTTCGCCTGCCCTGATCGAGAGGCTGACGTGATCGAGAATCATTCGCGTATCTTTGCCGTCAGGAACGTTCAGAATAATGTTGTTGAGTTCAAGGCTCACGATTTCTCCGGTTCAGTTCTTGGCGCGCAATGCGACAATCGGATCGACTGAAGTGATGCGGCGTACGGCAACGAAGCAGCCGGCGATACCGAGCGCTATGAGGAGCGATGTCGACGTCAAGATCGGGATGGCCTCGAGCCTGAACGGGACCGCTCCTCCAACGAACTGCCCGATTCCGATCGCAACCGCGGCACCGGCGACGGTCGAGATCACGAGCACGACGGCCATCTGCCCGACTGCATCCTTGACGACGTAAGCCGATGATGCGCCCAGTGCTTTCAGCGTGCCGATCTCACCCGCCCGCTGGACCGTCCACACAGTGAAGAATGCCCCAACGATCAGCGCCGATATCGCGAGGAGGAAACCCTGAATCAGACTCATTGTCTGGGTTTCTCCCGAAAACCCTGGCGAGCCTTGATACGCAGCTTCTTTCGACTCGACCGCTAGATCGGGCCCGGCATGGGCGCTGAGGTCAGCAGTGCCGTCACTTCTGATCGCTATCGCCGAGAATCGACCGTCGGCGTCCGGGCCGTAGTGGAGGTCTTGCCATGTTGTGAGGGAAGCGAACGCAATGTCGACGTGGCCGTACGACCCGGAGAATGTGAAGCCGAGAACGGGAAGTGTCTGCTCAACACCCACGATCGTGAGTTGGTCACCGACCTCGACTCCCTCGGCCTCGAATCTGTCGCTGAGGATCAACCCTGGCGGACCGGCAAGGGCAGCCTTGGCTTCTTCGCTCACGGCCAGAAAGCTGTCTGGGCCAACACCGAACAGAGCGATATCGATCGTTTCTCCGTCTGCCTGTCTTGCGTTGAAAAACGACACCCCGATCGGGGTCGCCTCGACACCATCGATGCCTTCGAATGAGGCAAGCGAATCGGGACGCAACGTCGACCGAGAGAACGTACTGTTTGCGCCTTCCTGGAACGCAATGTCGGTTGCCGGCAATCGCCGCAGCCCCGAGATGCCGTCATCGACTAGCCCGTTGGCCAGACCGGACAACAACGTCGCCATCAACGCGACGAGCCCGATCACCAGACCGACGAGAGCGAACCGCCCCTTGGCGTAACGAAGATCCTTCAGCGCAACAAACATCGGCTCATTCCTGTTAGCGACAATGTGTTGACAAGATACTGACAGGCTGTTCCCAAGTGGTCACGACGTGTCCGATATCACCCACGATTTGTTCGCATGGAGCCGGCTATCTAGGGCCTCAATCGTGACGCAATGACCAGCAAGGACGTTCTTAGCCACGGCAATAGCCAGCGCAACGGCGAGCACAATTGCTGCGTAGGTTATGGCGCGAACCTTGGTGATGCCGTTGCTCACTGCCACGTAGTAGCCCACAAGCGCAACGTAGCCAGCCGGGCTTCGGACACGGCGATGCTTGCAATCGACGTCGGGTCACATGAGGTCGGATCAACTCCGAGGAGCACAAGGTAAGCGTACTTGCCGACGACAATCGAGCCAGTGACGATGGTCTGCGCATGGACGGGCGACAAGCGCTTCTTCAAACGCGTTGATCATGAGGCCACTCACCC
>RCMY010001792.1_pt1 | contig 19919 bp, 20 predicted proteins | sample 2041341 | NCBI WGS metagenome assembly RCMY01 (sample SAMN09708234, study PRJNA481090) | Marine sediment metagenome, whole genome shotgun sequencing project. | reverse complement strand
GCGGCCCCCGCCGCATCGGTCCGATGGAGCCCGTCTGAGCGGTAGACGACACCGCGCCGCAACGAGGGCGCTGCCGAAGCCAGATCCCGGAAGTTGAAGACGCCGCAGATGTCGAGTTCGGAAGCCATCGGCCGAAGCTACCCGCCCTCCCTGGTTCGGCCTGCTTCGAGGCTCGCACGACCGTAGGCTCGCCCGATGGGTGCTGGAGCAAAGAGCGAAGCTGTCCGTCTTGCGTTGGTCGCCGACCAGACGATCGAGTCGATCGTGGTCGGCCGGCAGGTCGACGAAGAGGTCGAGGCGAGAGTCGCCCGATTGCTCGATCATGGCATCTCCCGCCGAGTCGACCATCGAATCCGCCAGGTTCATCCCGAGCCAAACGCGTGGACCGAGGTCACCGCCGACCGGGTCGCCGGAATCGTTGCTGTCCAGCCCGGCATGGTCGTGCTGCTCGGGTCACACCCGAGCGGGCACGTTCGACAGGCGGCGGTCGAACTCGCGATGTCGTGGATCGTCGACCCGGCCACGATCGACGCAGAGACACCCGAGCGCCGTAAGCCTGCGGCCGGTGTGGCTCGGATGCTGGCCCAGCGATCCTTCGACCCGGCTCCCCCAGTCAGCGATGCCGCCCGCTCATTGGTGGCAACACTGTTCTCACTCGAGCAGAACTCGGGCTACCAGGGGCGCATGCCGACCGGAGTCGAGCGTGCCGCACGAGAAGTGGTCGGCCAATCAAGGTCCGTCAGCGCCTGCCCCGAACTCGTGATGGCCGCCCTCGACCTCTTCGAGACTCGAGTCGGACGCTACTCGGCGGGCGGAGCGCGTGACCATCATCGCCACACCCTGCAAGAGGTCGATCGCCGGGCCCAGGTCCTCGCCGAGCTCGAGAAACTCATTCCCGAACTCGAAGACCCCGACTCGATCGCGGCGTCGGCCAGACTGGTGGACTTCTACCAGAGGTCGCTCCAGCCCGTTCGCCACCACGAACCGACGATCGACTGACACGAGGGTCGGTCTTCGAGCCGCCTTGCCAGAGTTGTGAAATGGCGTGGAATCCGGGCATCGTTGGCGATTGGCGACCATTCGCATCCTGGCGGGGATTCGAGACTCGAGGAACCTGCACGTGGATCAGACACCTGGGAACGACCACCCCGAACCGGCCGGCGCCCAGACCGCTGGAAACCCGTTCTTCTCCTCCGCCCTCAACGGTGGACTTCTGCCTGCGGCCTCGTGCCCTCAGCCGGGTCAAGTGGTGGAGCTCGTCTTGGGGAGCCACACGCTGCCCCTGACCTCGGGCGAAGGCGGCCGACTCCTGATCGAGGGCTACGACACCACCCCCGTCACCGACCGATCGTTGTGGCACGCGAACTGCACCCTGTCGTTCCAGGTCGGCAACGGACCCACCCAGGGCTGCGCATTCAGCTCGATCCACTTCCTCGACGACACGCTCATGTTCAAGGCGGGCGACGGCCAGATCGCCGAATCCACGCTCGGACCGAGCGAGTACTACTTCCTCGCCGTGCCACCCGATGTCGTCGTCTCCGTCGAGCGGCAGATGGCTCCGTCCGCGCAGGGCATTCCCGTGCCGGTCGGGTTCCGAATCGTGTTGGTCAACCCGATCGGGAACGATCCACTGGTCGTCTCGGTCACCGGGATCGACAGCCAGACCGGCGCCGCCCTGGTCGATGCGGGCGTGGCCTTCATGCGCAACCAGGTCGGTTCCGAAGCCGGATGGCGCCCCATCGATGATGGCTGGGAGACCATGGAGTGGAACGGTCCGCCGCCCTCGTCCATCGACCCCATGCCCTCAGAAGCTCGGGTGGAAGACACCCACGACGCTGTCGCGCCGGCGGCTGCCGCTGCCGCTGCCACAACCCTCACCTCAGCGACAGATCCCGATGACCTCACCTTCGTCCCGACCGACGAACCGAAGCAGGGAAACGGCAACCGCCTCCTCGTCGCCGTGATCCTCGGCGTCGGCGCCCTGCTTCTCGTCGCTTGGTTTGCAGCAACGCTCCTGGGCGACGAAGACTCCACCGACCCGACCGAGGTCGCCGCCGACGGCGATGCGTCGACCGACGACGCCACGACCACCGAGCTCGAGACCACGAGCACCACCGAGTCGACCACCACCACGGTCGAGGCCACCACGACCACCACCGAGGCAACCACCACCACTCCCCCGACGACCACCGAACCGGTGCCCGCCGGCCAGCAGTTGGCAACATGGGGCTTCCTCGAGCGGACCGAGCTGGCAAACCCATCGGGCGACGCCGCATGCCCGGCAGCCACCACACCGACAGCCGTCGGCACGGTCGTCGGTGTCGGCGAGGCATTGAACATTCGCGACGGCGCCGACAGTTCGTTCGAGATCGTGCAGCGCATCAAGCTCGGCTACGACGAGGTGACCGTCTTCCCGTCGACCCTCGAGCGGTCCGCCCGCGGAACCGAGTGGGTCCAGATCGCCCTGCCTGTTCCCCCGGGATGGGCCGCACCGGCAGGAACCACCGACGCCTTCCCGTACGGCTGTGGCTGGGCCGCCACCCAGTTCCTCGAGTTCGACCGGGCCTGAACCGAGGGCCGAGCAGGCACTTCGCATATCGTCTTCCCCAATGGAGTCGATGTCGTTCATCAGCTGGAACATGGCCATGCTCGAGCGGTCAGCCCAAGCGCCCCATCTGTGGTCGATGGCGAACTCCGAGGCCGAGGTCCGTTCGAAGATCCTGCAGCACAAACCAGACCTGGTGCTCTTCCAGGAGCTCCCCGCCATGGTGCCGTTCGTCGAGACACACTCGATGATCCGATCCAATCCGAAGTCTCACCAGGGGCACCTGGCAACGCTCGTCCGAACCCCGCTCATGACCCCGGAGCCGAAGGCGGTCGCCGTGCCCGGCGCCTCGGTGCTCGCCACCTTCGGCGATGTCACGGTGGCCAATGTGCATCTCGCTCCCGGCCGAGGAGCCTGGGAGGATCGTCTCGATCAGCTCCGGGCGATCAGGCAAGCTTCCCCGACCGAGTCACTCGTCGTGATCGGCGACACCAACACTCGCCCCGACGAAGAGAAGGCCATCGCCGAGCTCGGTCTTCGTGGTGAGCTTCCTCCTCGGCCGACCTGGAACAGCCACGCCAATCGGTTCCACCTCCGCTCGGGCCGATTCACGAGTCACTTCACGCGCTGGTTCGCCACCGACGACCTGACGGTCGACGACGTCGACGTGTGGCATCGACCCCTGGTGCTCGACGATCACCGATTCTTCATCAGCGACCACTTCGCCATGACCGGACGCCTCGCTCGGCGCTGACACCGGCGATCAGCTCCTGCCAACAGCGCTCATCGATCACAGTCTGCACGGCCACCAGATCAGTCTGGTTGAACTGGTGAATCTGCTGCGCCACCAACGGAACGAATGCTCGCCACGCCAGCCGGATTCGCGGCTTCTCAGACCTCCGCCACGCATGCACTACGGTGCCCGTTGACGCAGGAGGTCGACGATGGGCAAGTTGGACGGACGCACAGCACTGGTCACCGGAGCCAGCCGAGGAATCGGCGAGCACTGCGCTCGTGCGCTGGCCGGCGAAGGGGCCACCGTCGCACTCGCCGCACGAACCACTGCCGACCTCGAGCGCATCGCCGCCGAGCTTCCCGGGTCGAAGGTCATCGAGATCGACCTCTCCGTCCCCGGCGCCGGCGCCGAGCTCGCCGGGCGTGCGGTCGCCGAGCTCGGTGGCGTCGACATCCTCGTGAACAACGCAGGCGTCAGCGAACAGCCGGGCAACGAGGCCGGCGTGATGCAGATCAACTACATCGCCCCGCTCGAGACCACGAACGCCCTGCTCCGCCAGATGGCCGAACGAGGCCACGGCTCGGTGATCCACATGTCGTCGATCGCCGGCCAGAGCGGCATCGCCGAGAACCCGACCTACTCGGCCTCCAAGTCCTCGATCGACTCGCTGACCCGAACACAGGCGATGGCCTTCGGCCGCAAGGGCGTGCGAGTGAATGCCGTGGCGCCCGGGCTCATCATCACCGACATGTGGGAAGGAGGTCGCCAGATTCCCGGTCTCGCCGACGGACTCGAACGCCACATCGCGTTGGGCCGCTGGGGCGTCCCCGAAGAAATCGCCTCGGTCGTCGCGTTCCTCGCCGGCGATGACGCCCGCTACGTCACCGGCCAGACCATCGTGGTCGATGGCGGCTTCAGCGGAAGCCTGTCGCTCGGCAACTTCATGTAGCGATGTACTAGGTTCGGCGAACCGAGTGGTGGGCAAGGGGGCTCACCCAGGGGAACCAAGGAGATCGACCATGTTCTGCCTCGCCGACATCTGCCGCGACCAGGCCGCCGAACGGCCAGACAAGCTCGCCTTGATCTGTGACGATCGATCACTCACCTACGGAGACCTTCACGCCGAAAGCTCCCAGGTGGCAAACGCTCTTCTGGCGTCCGGGGTCGGGTCGCAGGATCGGGTCGGTTTCGTCGGGAAGAACGTCCCCGAGTACTTCACGCTCTTCTTCGGTGCGGCCAAGATCAACGCCGTCACCGTCGCCGTGAATTGGCGACTCGCCCCGCCGGAGATGGCTTACATCCTCGACAATGCCGAGGCGAAGGTCGTGGTCATCGAGGCCGAGTTCCTCGATCACCTGGCCAAGATGGACCTCCCCCAGAACCCGCTGATCATCGTGGTCGGAGAGAGCGACCACCAGTCCTACGCCGATTGGATCGCCGGGCAATCGACCGACGACCCCAAGTACCCCACCGAGATCGACGACACCGGGGTCCAGCTCTACACCTCGGGCACCACCGGGCTGCCGAAGGGCGCCGAGCTCAGCAACCGCAACTTCGAAGCCATCGTCGGACCGATCAGCGAGATGATCGGCATGACCGCATCGAGCGTCGTGCTGCACGTGCTCCCGCTCTTCCACATCGGCGGCAGCGGCGTGGCAACGGTCGGGCTGGCGAATGGCGCAACCAATGTCGTGCACCGAGATGTCGACCCCGCTCGCATCTTTGCCGACATCCCCGGCCATCAGGTGACCACCGGTTTCATGGTGCCTGCACTCCTGCAGGTCCTCCCCATGATCCCCGGTGCTTCCGATGTCGACTTCTCGTCGCTCGAGACGATCTTCTACGGCGCCTCACCCATCACCGAAGAGGTGCTCGTCGCCTCGATGGGCCTGCTCAAGTGCCCGCACGCCCAGGCGTACGGACTGACCGAGACCACCGGCGTCGTCACCTGGCTTCCCCCCGAGGACCACGACCCGGCAGGCCCCCGAGCCAAGCTTCTGCGTTCGGCGGGCAAACCCGTTCCGGGCGTCGAACTCCGCATCGTCGGCGACGACGGGTCGGCGCTCGATGACGGCGCCGTCGGCGAGATCTGGGTCCGGACCACCCAGAACATGAAGGGCTACTGGAAGAACCCTGGAGCGACCACCGAGGTCTTCCCCGAAGGACGAGACGACGAGGGGCTGGGCTGGTTCCGCACCGGAGACGCCGGCTTCACCGAGAACGGTTACCTCTTCATCCACGACCGGGTGAAGGACATGATCGTGTCGGGCGGCGAGAACGTCTATCCCGCCGAGATCGAGAACGCGATCATGGCCCATCCGGCCATCGCCGACGTCGCCGTCATCGGCATTCCGAGCGATCGTTGGGGTGAATCGCCGCTGGCGCTCATCATCCCCAAGCCCGGTGAAGACCCCACCGAGGCCGAGATCATCGCTCACTGCGCCGAGCGCCTTGCCCGCTTCAAACTTCCAGCCCGGGTCGAACGGATCGACGAGATCCCTCGCAACCCGTCGGGCAAGATCCTCAAGGTCGGTCTTCGCAAGCCGTACTGGGAGGGTCGAGACCGTGCCGTGAACTAGGTCGGCCAGGTTCCCGGAGGCACCTTCCTCGACCCGAACGCGTGTCGGACGTCCATACTGGCCATCACACCGATCCACGAGGAATCACCGACCATGAGTGACACCGAAGACCGAACCAAAGACCACGGCTGGACCTCAGGGCCTGGCATCGCCGGCGACGCCGGTTCCTTCCCCTCTGACGCCGAATTTGCCAGAACGTTGCTCCTCGCCGAGACCCGTGGCGTGTTGTCGACATTGACGAGCGACGGATTTCCGTTCGGCAGCACGGTCTCCTACAGCGTCGATCCCGACGGACGGCCGGTGATCCTCGTCTCCGAGATGGCCGAGCACACCAAGAACGCCCACGGCGACGATCGCGTCAGCCTGCTCGTCGCCGAGCCGATCCCCGACGGGACCGACCCGCTCAGCGCAGCCCGCATGACCATCGTCGGCAACCTGGTCGAGATCGACCCGTCGAACGACGTTCGGTCGGGCTATCTCGAACGCAACCCGGGTGCTTCCTACTACGTCGACTTCCCCGACTTCTCGTTCTGGGCGATCAACGTGATCTCCTGCCGGTTCGTCGGAGGCTTCGGACACATGAGCTGGGTCGATGGACCGGCGTTCGGCGAGGCCACGCCGGACCCGGTCGCAACGGTCGCGGCCGGCATCGTCGAACACATGAACGCCGACCACGCCGAGGCCAACCTCCTCTATGCCAAACATCTCGCCGATCTTCCCGAGGCACGGTCGGCGACGATGAGTGGCGTGGACCGCTACGGGATCACCCTCGACGTCGAACTGGCCGACGGCAGCCGCACGGCCCGCGTGGCATTCCCCGAGGCGCTCACGCTCGCCGAGCAGGTTCGACCTGCGGTCATCGACCTGCTCACCACGGCGCGCGAACAGGCGGCGCGCTCCTGACTCATACGTCGGCTGCCTGCTCGGTGATCCACTGACGCTTGACCTGGCGCCATGCTTCGTCGGTGTGGTCACGGCGCCAGTAGGGCGAGATCGATGATCCTTCTTTCGAGACCGCTCGCTTGGCGAGCAGGTGCCGGCGGATGGCCCGAACCTCACCAGCTTCGCCATGCACGAACACGTCGACTTCGCCCGGGTTCCAGTCGAGCCCTTCGACCTCGTCGAGCAATGCAGAGTCCGGATCTGCGACATCGCACCGATGGACCCAGTGCAGTTCGAGCCTCGCTTCGGTCTGAAGGTCGAGCTCATGGTCGACGTCATCGATGATCACGACCGCAACGGCGGGTGTCCCAGCAGGCAGGGCCTCGAGCGATGCGCCGATGGCAGGCAGGGCGCTCTCGTCGCCGACCATGAGGTACCAGTCGGCCTCGATCGACGGTCGATAGCCGCCACCGGGAGGCATCATCTGCAACCGGTCGCCGATGGAGGCCCTTTGGGCCCAGCGTCCTGCGAACCCCACATCGCCGTGGGCCACGAAGTCGATCACGAGCTGCCGCTCGGCTTCGTTCCAGCGTCGGATGGTGAACCGACGACCCCGAGGACGGTGCGCTTGGTCGTCGGGCAGACCGTCCATGTCGAACGGCACGGTCAGTGGCGAATCGTCCGGAAGGAACAGGGCGTTGACGTACTCGTCGGTCCACTCGGTCGGCTCGTAGGACTTCAACCCCTCACCGCCGAAGACCACCCGGAGCATCGAGGGGTTCAACCACTCGATCGATTCGACCGTTCCATACATCTCGTTCATCGACTCATCGTATCCAAGCTTGCCGACTTTCATTAGGTTTGCCTAACACATGGTCGGATGGCACACCGTGGACGGGTCAGCTCACGATCGTGCGCAGCAGGATGGTGTTGTCGACCTCCAGATCGGTGCCCCAGATCAGTTGAGTGGACGCATCCCAATCGATGTCGTCGTAGCCATCCTTCGTCCCGACCTCGTTCGCCGACCACTCGGTTGCGTTTGCCCAGGCACTGTCGTCGAAGTCGGCATCAGCCCAACCGGCCGGCGTCTCGATGATCTCGAACTCGCAGGTCGCGTCCGGATCGACATCGTTCTCGCACCCGGTGTCGAGGGGCGCCCGGTGCACCACGAGTGCGGACCAGGTGCCGTCCGTGACGGCCACGACCTCGCCTGTCGTCGTGTCGGTCACCTGGGCGATGATTCCTCCGTCGCCCATCTGTTGGTTGTCGAGCCCGATGTACTCGATACCCGAGTCGGTCTCCTTGAAGTCCTTCGCCTCGATGGCCACGGTGAACGGCAACGACGCCTCGAAGGTGAACGTCTCGGAATTGAACGATCGCTCGGTGGTGATCGGCACCGAGTCCTCACCGATCAACTCGCCGTCGATGTAGACCGCCATCCAGTTGTCGGCCCAGACCTCGACCTGATAGCTGGATGTCTCAGAGCTGCATGCCTCGGAGGTCGCTGTCTCGGAGGTCGCTGTCTCGGAGGTCGCTGTCTCGGATGACACGGCGTCGGGTGCTGTTTCCTCGGTGCCGTCGGCGGCGGCGATCGTCGTGGACGTCAGCACATCGGCATCGACCGACCCGTCGGACGAACATGATGCTCCGAGGACGGCGAGCACCAGGAGAGCGGGTGCGAACGAGTTGACCACAGTTCGGTTCATGACTGTCTCCTCTGGCAGTTGGGGGTCGACGGTCGTGCCGAACCCGTGGGCAGGCTGCGAACGCTACGGACCGAGGGTTGCGAACCCCGACGCCCAGCCCAGGTTCTCGGCCAACTCTCAGGAAACGCTGCAGCGACTCACAGCGCCGATTTCTAGGTTCGAGAACATGTCGAAACCGATCAAGATTCTCGCCGCCACCATTGCCCTCATCGTGCTCGCAGGCGGTGCGGGACTGTTCTGGTTCCTCAGCTCCGACTCGCCCGACGAGGTCAGCCTGGAAGCAGCCGCCGCCCAACTCTCCGACTCAGACGACGAAGCGTCGCAGACCACCGTCGGTACCGACGAGTCCTCGACGACCGGGGAGATCGCCGGGGTCTGGACCGTCGACACCGAGAGTGGCGACTTCGACTACGAGACGGCCACCGGGTCCTTCGTCGGCTTCCGAATCGAGGAGGAACTCTCGGGACTGGGCTCGGTCACCGCAGTCGGCCGCACCGGAGATGTCGACGGCTCGATCACGATCGACGGCTCGACCCTCACCGCGGCGACCTTCGAGGTCGACATGACGACGATCACCACCGAGGACTCCCGACGAGACGACAACGTCCAAGACGCGATCGAGTCGAACGAGTTCCCAACGGCGAGCTTCGTACTCAGCGAGGCGATCGAGCTCGGTGACGGGGCCGCTGAGGGCGAAGCGCTTGCCGTCGATGCCACGGGCGAGCTCACCATCCACGGGATCACGCAGCTGGTGACCATTCCTCTCGAAGCGCAACTGGTCGGCGAGACCGTCGTGGTGGTCGGCTCCATCGACATCATGTTCAGCGACTACGGCGTCGAGGTCCCCGAGAGTCAGATCGTGATCTCGGTCGAAGACTTCGGCACCATGGAATTCCAGCTCCTCTTCACCCGCTGACCACCGCCGGCGCGGCACCACTAGCGTCGGATCCATGCCCGTTCCCGCAGCACTGCTCGACATCAGCGTCGATCCCGTCGTCCACCACATCGATGCACGATGGACCATGGCCTACGCCGCATCACTCGGCGACACGTTGCCCGACTACTTCGACACGACCCGCTCCCCCGGGATCGTGGCCCACCCGCTGTTCTCGGTCTGCCCGGAGTGGGAGATCATCGTCGGGTCTCGCAAGGTCTCGGAACCGCTCGGCATGACTCGGGCCGAGGTGCTGACCGGGGTGCACGCCACTCACGACGTCACGGTCCATCGCCTCGTTCGCCCCGGAGATCAGCTGACGACGCGGCTCGAGATGGTCGGTCTCACCGACATCTCCCCCGGGGCCAAGGCGACGACCCGGCTGACCACCACCGATGCCGATGGCCACCTCGTCGCCACCACCACACAAGACGCCATCTACCTCGGTGTACCGACCGAGAACGTCGATCGGCCCGACCCGACGCCGCCCGCACAGATCGTCGGCGTCGAACGGACGGGCACGCCGACGAGCGTTTCGATCGATCTGCCGGCCGGCGCCGCACACACCTACACCGAGTGCGCACGAATCTGGAACCCGATCCATACCGATCGAGCCGTCGCCCAGGCCGCAGGCCTCCCGGACATCATCCTGCACGGCACAGCCTCGCTCGCCCTCGGAGTCTCCGCCGTCGTCACCCACTGCGCCGAAGAACGGCCCGAGCTCGTTCGCCGCATCGTCGGTCGATTCGCTGCCATGGTCCTCCTGCCATCCACGATCACCATCCGAATCTGGCCGGCCCAGCCCGCCGAAGATGGCCTGGCGGTGGTGCCGTTCGACGTCGTCAACGACCGGGGTCACGCTGCGGTGAACGACGGCTTCGTCATCATCGGGGAATGACGGCGCACGAAGCCGAAACTCGGGGGCGTCTCGATGGCAGAGCTGACACACTCGATGATCGATGCATCGTACGAGCACGCTGCCGACCCGAACGACCAGCTCGAGGCAACCGTGACCTTTGCCCAGCCCAGCGACAACAAGCCCTCCGATGAAGATGTCCTCGAATTCCTGCGTTCCCATCACGGCGACGAACCTCGTGAACTCGAGGTGTTGGGTGGCGGCTTCTGGTCGGCCGCCTACGGGTACCGGATCGGCGAGGACCAACTCGTGCTGCGGCTCAACGACGAGCCCGGTGGGTTTCGCGACGACTTCGAGGCGATGCGCCACTCGTCGTCCGCTGTACCGGTGCCCGAGGTGTTGGCCATCGACGAGGCATTCGGGCGCTGGTTCGCCATCTCGCGACGACACCACGGGCGGTTCCTCGAAGAAGTCGGCCCGGAGGAAGCCGAAGCACTCGGGCCGACCGTCGTCGATCTCCTCGCCGGGCTGCGGGCGGTGCCAGACACCGGGGTGGTCACCCCACCGTGGCGTGACTGGCTGCTCGACGGGATCACCGATCGACCGGGTCGCCACACGTCGGGCTGGCGGCAGCGACTTGCCGCAGACCCGGTGGCCGAGCGCACCTTCGGAGCCGTCGACCATCGCATTCGCTCGCTGATCGCTGCATGCGCCGATCGCCGACAGCTCGTGCACTCCGACCTGCTCCACTACAACGTGCTCGTGACCCCGGCTGCCGACGCCGTGAGCGCAGTCTTCTCGTGGAAGTGTTCGACCTGGGGCGATGCGCTCTACGACCTCGCCTGGTGCACCTTCTGGGGGCGGTGGCACGATGGCATCGCTGCGCTCGGACTCTGGGAGCGAACGCTCTCCACCTTGGCGGATTCCGACATGACCGATGTCGCGGTTCGTCATCATGTCTACGAGCTGCAGATCGGGGCGAATCACCTCGGCTGGTACGCCACGCTCGGCGACGCCGACAATCTCCGTTGGACACTCGGCCAACTCGACGAGCTCCTCGAGCGCGGTCCGCTTGGCCCACCATCGTTGCCGTGACCTGCAGGTGTTCCTCTGAACAGTTGCGATCCTGTTGCACGATCATGGTGCAATCGCCGCAGTGGTTTCGGGCGCCCGGCGTGCCTGGCCCCGGCAGCGGCACGAAAGCAGGGCAATGGCTCAGCGCAAAGGACGGCGAGAGATCTACGCGTATCTGAGTGATGCCGCGCACGATGGCTGGCGCGACTTCGCAGCCGGGCAGGGGGTGAGCGTGAGCGCCATCCTCGAATCCCTCGCCGCCGAACTCGTCAGGCTCGAAGACGACCGGTCCGTGCTCGGCGACGTCGTGAACGATGCTCGCCGAATCGATGCCGAGCGTCGACGACGAATCTAGGACCGGGCGTCAGGCGCTCGGATTCTCAGCGGTCAGGTTCAACCGATCGCGTCGAACACCTGCCAGGTGGCGAGGGCGACCGACGAGAGTGCTCCGACGAGTCCGACCAGGCGATAGCGGGCGATCTTCGTCCCCGGCCTCCTGCCGCCGATCACGTAGAGCGACAGGTTGACCATCGTGAACACCGCAAGCGTGACCAGGCTCGTGAGCCGGGCCAGCTCCACCAGTGGAAAGAAGACGATCAGCGCGAGCATCGCCCCAGCGACCAGTGCGGTTGCCCGACTCGGTGTCTGCCGAACGCCGTCGACCTTGCTGAGGAACGCCGGGGCCAGTCCCTGATTCGCCATGCCATAGAGGACACGGGCAGCCATGACGATCTGGATCAGGATCCCGTTGACCATGGCCAACGAAGCGGCAACTGCAACCGGATCGGATCCGTGGCCGCTCACCTCTTCGAAGAGCGCCGCCATCGGAGCCGACGAATCGGTGATGATCGACCGGTCCGGAATCGCCACCGCCACCAAGGTCAGCAGGACGTAGATCGCGATGCTCACGCCGAGCACGATGCCGATCGCCAGCGGCCCGGTCTTACGAGGATCCACGGTCTCTTCGGCCATGTTGGCAATGTTCTCGAACCCGACGAACGCAAAGAACGCAAGCACCGAGCCGGCAAGAATCGGCGACAAGATCGCCGCGTCGATCGTGGGAATGAACGAGTCCCGAAGCAGGCCCGGTGTGTCGAGCAGGTCGAACCCGAACGCGATGACGACCACCAGCGTGCCGACCTCGATCAACGTCACCACGGCGGCGAGGATCACGCTTTCTCGAACGCCCCACCAGGCGACCAGAGCCAACACGACGACCACGGCCACGGCGGCAATCGGCTCGGAGACCGAGACCAGCGAGGCCAGATAGCCGGCAAAGGCCAGCGCAACGACAGCACCGGTGATGATCCCGGTGATGACGACGGCCAGACCAGTCACACGGCCGGCGACCGAACCGAGCCCGTCGTTCACATACGCCGCCTCGGCTCCGGCCTGGGGGAAGGCCTGAACCAGAAGCATGTAGGAGACACCGGTGAACGACGCCAGCAGGCCGGCGACGAGGAACGACAACGGCGCCTTGTCGCCTGCCAGTCCGAGGATCTCTCCCAACAGTGCAAAGATCCCGGCACCGACCGTCACCCCGAGGCCGTAGAAGACCAGACCGGGCAAGGTGATCGTTCGATCGAGTGAGGGCGTCACTCCGTTGGACGTTTCCAGCGCAGAAGTCACGCCATCATCGTCCGCGTTTCCAGGGCGAAGAGCCAGGGCAGAATGTCACCGAGGTCTAGCCGAGGCTGTCCATGAAGGCCGCCGACGGTTCACACGCCGAGCTGACGCCGATCAGCGTGCCGACGGGATCCCTCAGGATCATTCGGCGCTGACCTTCCTGGCAGCGTCAAATGGCGAACGAGCTCAGAGCTCGACGACCATCTTGCCGGTGTTCATTCCGGCGAGCAGGCCGATGAACGCCGTGCTGGCGTTGTCGATGCCCTGTAGCACGGTCTCTTCCTGCTTGATCGAACCGTCGGCGAGCCATCCGCCGACCTCACGGACGAAGTCGGCGCGCATCTCGGGGAAGTCGCTGACGATGAAGCCACGCAGGTTCAGTCGCTTGCCGATGGCCAACGACAGGTTGTTGGGACCGGGGGTCGGCGAGGTGTTGTTGTACATCGAGATGGCACCGCAGAGTGCGACGCGTCCGTGCACGTTCAGCGCGTGGATGGCGGCTTCGAGGTGGTCGCCGCCGACATTGTCGAAGTAGACGTCGATGCCGTCGGGAGCAGCAGCGAACAGCTGCTGGGCGACCGGGGCGGACTTGTAGTTGAAGGCGGCGTCGTAGCCGAGCTCCGAGGTGAGCCACTCGACCTTCTCGTCCGAGCCGGCGGATCCCACGACATGGGAGGCGCCTTTCAGCTTGGCGAGCTGTCCGACGAGCGAACCGACGGCTCCGGCAGCGCCGGAGACGAAGACGGCTTCGCCTTCTTTGAAGGAGGCGACGTCGAGGAGGCCGGCGTAGGCGGTGAAGCCCGGCATGCCGAGCACACCGAGGTTGGCCGACAACGAGACACCCTCGGCGTCGGCTGCAGGCTGGGTCTGATTGGCAGGCAACACGGCGATCTCGCGCCATCCGAGGCCGTGAACCACGAAGTCGCCGACGGCGACGTCGGGCGAGTTCGACTCGATCACTTCACCGACGGCGCCGCCCTCGAGTGGCTGGCCGAGCAGGAAGGGAGGCACGTAGGACTTGACGTCGTTCATGCGTCCTCGCATGTACGGATCGACCGACATGAAGCGGTTGGCTACGACGATCTCGCCGTCAGCGGGTGCCCGTACCTCGGCTTCGACCACCTCGAAGTTCTCGGCGACGGGTGCGCCATTCGGGCGTGAGGCAAGGTTGACGTGACGTGCGATCCTGGTCATCTCGTGACCCTAGCCATCATGGTCGGAAGATGTTCCATCGGCTCGATCACTGCGATGCCCTGGTCCTCACGGGGATGTCCCCGATTCGCCACAAGACGACACCACGTACCGTTCGACCCACGCCTCCAGCACCGCGCTGGGTGGGTCGTACGGAGGAAACCTCATGAACCCACGACGAAGCCTCGCAGTCGCCGCACTTGTCATCTCGACGATCCTCGGCGCCACCGGCTCGGCAGGAGCGATCGGCCGAGCGTCGCACGAAAGCGACCACGCAAGGTCCGACAGCCACATGGGCTCGGCAACGTTTGTACTGCCGGAGAATCCCGCCACCCCGCCAGGCGTACCGATCCCCTATCCCAGCTTCGTCCGGGCCGCGTCAGCCAGGCGCTGAACGAACCCGGTCCGCCGACGCTCGACGCGGCGTCAGTTCGTTTCGACTCGGGCGGCCAATGCACGGGCCACGCCGTAGGCGATCCTGGCGTCGGCAAGCAGCACCGACTTGAACGTCCACTGGGTGAGGGTGAACAGCTTCACGTCGGTGACGGCCACGCCGGAAGCATTCCGGGGCAGATCCGACAGCAGGGCCGATTCCCCGAAGAAATCACCCGGCATCAGTCGAGCGATGGTGCGCCCGTTCCGTTGGATGTCGACCGTTCCTTCGAGCAGCAAGAAGAAGGCAATCCCTTTCGCCCCCTCCTCGAGGATCGTCGCACCAGCCTTCTTGGAGACGATCTTCCCCTTGCGGGCCAGCGACACGATCTCCTTTCGAGAGCACATCGTGAGGAGAGGGACGTGGGTGAGGCCGTCGACGAGATCGGCGGGAGGTTCAGTAGCCATGGGCACATGCAAGCACACAAGGACCGACCACACATGCGGACCACGTCGATACGAGGCCGAGTGCGGCGAGCCGGCCCCGTGGGACCGGCTCGGATCTGGCAGTCGTTCGGCGGGCGAACCCGAAGCTCAGACGCCCATCTTGCCCATCATGTGATCCAGCACTGCGGTGTGCTCGACCTGTGGGCTGAAGAGAATGACTTCCGCATCCTCGGCGACCCGGACGCTGTGGCCCGGCGGCCAGTAGAAGAGATCGGACGCCGAGCACGTCTCCTGCAGACCACTCATGTAGTCGATGACGAGCTCACCGGCGATGACGTAGCCCCAGTGCGGGGCATGACACTTGTCGTCGGCGAGTCCTTCGAGCAAGGGTGCGATGTCCGTTCCGGCATCCAACGAGAAGTACTCACCGCCGATCGTGCCGAAGCCGGTGGCGTCACCGAATTCGGGGAGTTGCCGAGCCGTCGCTCCGGGAACGGCGAACTTGACGGGGATGGTTTCCTTGGCAGCATGCATGATGTTTTTCCTGTCGTTGTGCGATCGTGATCGCAGTGGGTCGATCTGGCTGTGGGGTGAGGTGTTCGTGTCCGAACCGTGTGGTCAGACGGCGCGGCCGCTGAAAGCGACGAGTCGTTCCAGCGGCCCGGCGCCTGGCGGACAAGGAGTCGCAGCAGCGAACGTGTCGCCGTCTCGCATGTCCTCACCGAGCGCCTCGTTGATGAAGTCCGTGACGTCGACGACGAGCTCTGATGGCGGCTGGTAGGGCACCCCGACGGCGGTCGCGAGATCCCACCCGTGAATCAGCCCGTCGAAGGCGACGAATCGGGCGAAGACCGAGCCTGGAACCCGCCCGAACGGTGCATCGACCATTCGTTCCATCGCTCCGGGAGCGCTCACCGAGTCGAGTAGCTGTGTCAGCGCCGACCGGAAGTCGGCCGCCGGTACCTGTCCGGCCGATGTCGAAGGCGTGGACACCTCGGCGGCGACCTCTGCCGAAGTGTGGCCGAGAAACGCCGGGGCATACGCCGAGGCAACACCCATCATGTGATCGAGAACCCCGGCCACATCGAACTTGGCGCAGGGTGTGGCCAGGCCGAGTTGATCGGAATCGAGATCATCGACGATCTCGATGAGCAACGGGATGACGATTGCGAGCTGATCTGATGGTTCCATTTGGAGACCTCTCCTGCTGTGGCGAGGGCGTGGGTCCTGGTTGTCAGGCCGCCCAACTTGTGGGCGTGACAATCCCTGTCACAATGAGACAATGAGCCACGCCACATGGAGCCACCGCCGCGAGGCACCGCATGATCAGGCTCCGGAGCGATGACCGAGCCCACCGAGCCGAAGCATGTCGCCGAACTCGAGCGACAGGCCGAATCCGCCTATGCGGCGGGTGACCCCGAGGGCTCGGTGGCAGCGTGGGAGGAGCTCTACGCCTTCCACATCGCTCGCAACGAAGACCTGCCGGCAGCTCGAGCCGCGGCGATGGTTGCGATGTATCTCATGATCGACACCGGGCTCATGGCGCCGATCCGGGCCTGGGTCAGACGCGCCTGCCGGCTGATCGTCGACCTGGACGAGACTCCCGTGAATGCCATCGTCGCCATGGTTCGGACCTACGAGCGCCTCTGGTGCGGCGACATGGTGACGGCCGGCGCCGAGGCCGTCCATGCCGTCGAACTCGGCGAGCGATTCGGTGTCGCACCGGCGGTGCTCGTCGGTCGCACGGCACTTGCTCGCCTTCGGATCTTCGAAGGTCACACCGAAGAAGGGGTCGAGATGTTGGATGACCTCGCGCTGACACTCGTGTCCGGCGAGGTCGACCCGATGACCTCGGGAATGGTCTATTGCGAGGTGATCTGTGCCGTCCAGGGCCTGGCGTTGTACGACCGCGCTGCCGAATGGACCTACGCGATGGAGCACTGGCGAGACCGCGCCGCGTTCGGAGGCTTCAGCGGAAGGTGCAGAGTGCACAGCGCCGAGATGCTTCGGATGACCGGGCCCTGCGACCGGGCGGAGGAAGTCGCGCTCGAGGCCTGCGAAGAACTCCGACCCTGGATGCGACGCGAGTTCGGGTGGCCGCTCACCGAATTGGGCAACATTCGACTTCGCAAGGGCGACCTTCCCGGCGCAGAAGAGGCCTTTCTCGCCGCCCACGAGAACTCGTGGATGCCACAACCCGGCCTGGCTCTGCTCCGACTTGCACAGGGGGACAGCGTCACGGCGGCTGCGATGATCGATGACGCGATCACTCATCCGTTCAACATCCCGTCGAAGGAACGCCCGCCCTACGGTGGTCTACGACGAGCTCCCCTCCTCGACGCCCAAGTCGAGATCGCCGTGACGACCGACGACGAAGCCACCGCTCGCTCCGCCGCCGACGAACTGAGCGAGATCGCCTCGACCTTCAGCAGTTTGGCGCTGAGGGCAAGTGCCGACCTGGCTCAGGGCCGCGTCGCCTTGGCCTGGGGCGACCCACATCTGGCTGTGACTCGATGTGAGGCCGCGGTCGCCACATGGGTCGACATCGGCGCGCCGTTCGAGGCGGCGGTTGCACGAATGGTCCTCGCCGATGCCCGACGAAAGGCCGGAAACAGCGAGCTGGCACTGACCGATCGCCAAGCGGCGCGACATACCTTCGAGATCTACGGCGCAATCCTGTGGGCCGAACGCGCAGGCCGTCCTGCCGAGTGCACGACCACGTCGGACACGCCGACGACGCCGGAATCGACAGCAGCATCGCCAGCACCACCCGAGGCCGAGATCTGCCTGTTCCGTTGCGAGGCCTCCGTCCGGACCATTCGCTTCGACGGCATCACGGTGACCGCTCATGACCTCAAGGGCTTGCGCTACCTCGAGCGCCTGCTCGCCGAACCGCATCGCGAATTCCATGTCCTCGATCTCATCGCCGTCGAACGTGGATCGCTCCCGACCAGACCCGGCTCGACCGTCGGCGAATCCCTGACCACCGGAGATGGCGGCGGTGCCGGGCTCCACCTCGACGAACAGGCGCGCGAGGCCTATCGGCGGCGCCTGGCCGACATCGACGAAGACATCGACGACGCAACGCTGGCCAACGATCTCGCACGGATCGAGCTGGCGGAGCACGATCGCGACTACCTCGTGAAGGAGCTTTCCCGTGCGATCGGGCTCGGCGGGCGTCCTCGGGAGGCAGGGGCGACGGCCGAACGCGCACGCATGAGCGTGGCCCGATCGATTCGGTACGCATTGGCGAAGATCGACGAACAACACCCGACCCTCGGCCAGCACCTCCAGCAGGCGATCAGCACCGGTTCGTACTGTGAGTACCGACCCGACCCTCGGTTCTCCGCTCGCTGGAACACTTCGCCCTCATGAACATCGATGGTCAGGGCTACGGATGCAGTTGCGAGAGGCGGTTGCGGGAGGCAGACAGTGACGTCGGACCCTGGCGTCGGTCGAGACTCGGGGGCAGACTGGCCCCATGACCAGCGAAGTGAACGTCGACAATGCACGTAGAGGTCCGATCGTGGTCGGAGTCGATCTGTCGGATGCTTCGGGTGTTGCCATCACACAGGCTGGCTTCCTCGCAAAGGCGACCGGCCTCGAACTGCTGGTCGCCGTCAACGTCAATGTTCCCGAACGGGCCATCATCGAAGACATCGTGTTGGCAGAGAAGGGAACCTTCGAAGACGCCGGCCACGAGTTGCTGCGACGAATGGCCGCCTTGTATTCCCCGGGCATCGAGACCCGGCAGGTCATGACCTTCCGTGATTCGGCAGCCGACGGACTGCTCGATGTGGTGACCGACACCGACGCCTCGATGCTCGTCGTCGCCTCCCACGGCAGGAGCGGCATGAAGCGGTGGCTTCTGGGAAGTGTCGCCGAGAAGCTCGCCCGAGGGTCCTCGGTGCCCGTGATGATCGTGCCGGTCGGCGAACGCGCTCTCGAGACGGCGGCATCGCCATCCGGCGACGAGTCGTGACATCGAGACTCACCGGGAGGAGCAACCGAGCATGTCATCGTCCGGAGTCATAGAAACTCATATCTCCACCGTCTGCTTCGTGGGCGATCGGGCGTACAAACTGCTGAAGCCGATCCGAACCAGCTTCCTCGACTTCTCCACGACAGAACGTCGTGTCGATGCGGCAACGCAAGAGATCGAGCTGAACCGACGGATGGCACCCGACGTCTACCTCGGCCACGCCGATGTCGTCGAACACGGTCTCGTCACCGACCGGATGATCGTGATGCGCCGCCTCCCCGATGAGCGCAGGCTCACGACGATGGTGTCCGATGGCGGGAGCGATGTCGAGGTGAAGGACAGCGTTCGGGCAGTCGCTCGAGCGGTCGCTGCCTTCCATGCCGCCCAGCCGCCGATCGTCGACGCCGACGACATCGCAGGACGAGCGGGCCTTCAGAGAAACTGGGACGACAACTTCGCGGCGATCGAGCCGCATGTCGGTCAGCTGATCGATCGGGCTGAATACGAGCGGGTCGATCGGCTGGCTCATCGGTACCTCGATTGTCGGGATGATTTGTACCAGTCGCGGATCGACGACGGCTACGTCCGTGACGGACACGGTGACCTCACCGCCGAGGACATCTTCTGTCTCGACGACGGGCCACGAATCCTCGACTGCCTGTCGTTCTCCGACGATCTCCGAATCGGTGATGTCTTGCTCGACATTGCCTTTCTCGTGATGGACATACATCGGCTGGCCGATCAGAAGTCGGCGATCGCACTGATGAATTGGTATCGCGAGTACAGCAATGCCCATCACCCGCCATCGCTGGCTCACCACTACGTGGCTTACCGGGCCCACGTCCGAGCCAAGATCGCTGTTCTTCGGGCCGCTCAGGGCGACCAAGCCTCGGCTGGGCTGGCGCGCACCTACCATCACCTGGCCCTGCAACACCTCGAGCGGGCCCGGGTGCGCATGGTGCTGGTCGGCGGCGGCCCCGGCGTCGGCA
>RCMY010001791.1_pt1 | contig 19921 bp, 15 predicted proteins | sample 2041341 | NCBI WGS metagenome assembly RCMY01 (sample SAMN09708234, study PRJNA481090) | Marine sediment metagenome, whole genome shotgun sequencing project. | reverse complement strand
TATTACTTGACGATTCAGGCCTGGCGGTAGCGATAGGTGTGCGCGATGGAAAAGCCGAACCCTTTGTAAAAAAATCGGTCAATCTTACCGATGGCTCAGACGGAAAACAAGGTGGGGTCGGAATACTGCGGTATGGCAACGAAGACCTGACCTTAGTCTTTAAATATGCCGCACAAGGCCTCAGTCATGGCCATTACGATAAATTGTCATTTTCACTTTATGAAAAGGGTGACGAAGTTATTCAAGATTATGGGCTGGCACGATTCGTCAATATCGAACAAAAAGGCGGTGGCAACTACCTGAAGGAAAATACCACCTGGGCCAAACAGACCATTGCCCACAATACCCTCATAAAAAATGAAACATCCCATTTTAAGGGGGAATACGAAATTGGCGGCAAGCACCATTCTGACCTGTATTTTTTCGATGCTTCCAATAGCGAAGTGCAGGTAGTCAGTGCCATTGAAAGAAATGCCTATCCGGGTACAGAAATACATCGGACTATGGCTATAATAAAAGCACCGGAGTTCGAAAAACCCTTCCTATTGGATATCATGAAGGTAAAATCCAACACTGAAAACCAATATGATCTGCCCTTTTATTTTATGGGACAGGTCATGCAAACAAATTTTGAATATAGTTCACCATCCACATTGACCATATTGGGAAAAGAAAATGGATATCAGCATCTATGGCTGGAAGCTCAGGGTAAACCGACCTCGGACAATACCAAACTATTATGGATGAACAATGGCAAGTTCTATTCATTGACATCGGCTACAAATACGTCCGACGAATTACTTTTTACACGCTTAGGTGCGAACGATCCGGAATTCAATCTCCGTAGGGATGCCGCTTTAATGATCCGCAGGAAAAATTCTAAAAACACCATCTTCGCAACCGTTATCGAACCTCACGGAAGCTACAGTCCCATATCGGAGTTTGCCGTGAATTCGAAAAGCAACATAGTTGATCTCAAAGTGGTCTTGGATGACGAAAATTATACCGCCCTGACGATAGCGGATGTCAAGGGAAACACGCAACTGTTTATACTTTCTAACAAGAATGCGTCGAAATCAACGGAACATCAACTTAAAATTAACGATAAGGAGTATCGATGGACGGGCCCTTATCATATTAGTAACATTGCAAAATAAATTAATTATGGAAACATTTGGAGCAAGTAAAGAATTTTTATTGGAAGGCGAAATACCATGGGAAGTGGCGAGCGAAGGCGTCAAACGAAAAATCATGTTGGCAGTAATTACAAAAAATGTTATTTAGAAAAAAAATATAGAATTCATTACTCAATATTTGAATGAAATGAAATCTAAAAAAACTGAAAAGACAGCTAGAATTTTTGACAAATAAAAAGCAGTTGATTGCCATTAAAAAAAAGTAACTAAATATTAAAATCAAAAAATTATGAAACGATTTAGTGAAAAATACATCAGCACAAATGAACTGGAATGGGAAGAACTTGGTGGAGGAGTATCAAGAAAATTCTTAGGTTACGATAACCAAATTATGATGGTAAAAGTAAAATTTGAGGAGGGCGCATTGGGGTCCCCACATCAACATTTTCACACACAGGCTACCTTCTGTGTCTCAGGTAAATTTGAATTTGAAATTGATGGAGAAAAGAAAATAGTAGAAGCAGGAGATGGGGTCTATATTGAACCTAATCTGTTGCATAGTGCAATTTGCCTGGAAGAGGGAGTGCTAATTGACACATTTAGCCCTGTAAGAGAAGATTTCTTAAGTGGCGGTGGAGTATCTTATTTTGGAGATAAACAGTCATAAATCAACGTTGAGTTGGCGTTTTATTAAAATCCAACGAGAAGCATAGAAAATCCAATGCTTTGATAATGAGCGACTAAAAAGACACAAATGTTAAAATTCAAAAATTTGGCAATAAAATTTGTTTTAACGATTTAATTATATATATTTGGTAAACCAATTTGGTTAACCAGTATGGAAAACCAGTTATGAGCTGCCAAGTCATCAACATTGGATCAAAAGAACAATCAATGAAACTATAAAAATCACAATAAAAAAAGGACGGGTGCACACCCATCCTTTTTCAAAAAATTACTTCATTCTGAAGGGAAGTAATACCAAAACATGTAAATATTGCTATTGACACATTTTCTGCAAAATTAGGCAAATTCATTGATTTAGTTGGGAGAGATGTGTTAAGTATGTTTTAAACTTCGATGTGACGGGATATGTGGCATCCAAGGTGTTGATACGCTGCCTCGGCAGCATTCGAAAAACAGTACTAACTTAATTAAATCACAGATGAATTTAAAAATGAAACTCACATTGATGGTAGTATTGCTTGTCAATATTACTTTGATGGCACAAGACGGCACCACTTTAACGGGTACCGTGGTTGATGCCGATAACGTCCCCATCCCCGGGGTAAACATTGTAATTGAAAACACCACTACCGGTACAGCGACCGATTTTGACGGACTTTATGAGATTACCCTTAATGATGGAGATGTACTTCAATTCTCCTACATAGGGTTTGTCACTCAATCAATTCCCTACGAGGGCCAAGAGACGCTAGACATAACGATGGCGGAAGACGCTGCGCAATTAGACGAAGTTGTGGTAGTGGGTTATGGTACGCGAAAGAAATCCCATTTAACAGGTGCTATCGCCAAAATAGATGGGGGCGAAGTTGCAGGTGTTCAAACGGCTCGTGTGGATGATGCACTAGCAGGTAAGTTGCCCGGTGTTAGAATACAAAATCAAAGCGGGGAACCTGGTGCAGCTCCAAAAATTCAGATTCGTGCAGCTTCATCTGTATCAGGTGACTCAGACCCGCTAATTGTTGTAGATGGGTATCCGATTTCAGGTAATTTAGCTACCGTTAACCCAAACGATATTGAAAGTTTAGAGGTGTTAAAAGATGCTGCTTCGGCTGCTATTTATGGTTCTTTGGGTGCAAATGGGGTCATTTTGGTAACCACCAAAAAAGGTAAATCAGGTAAAGTTAATATTAGCTACAATGCCTATACAAGCACCTCAAGTAAATACGTGAAGGACATCGAAATGCTTAAGACAGCAGGAGAATGGGCCAATGATTTACAAACTAGTGCTTATGACCTTACTCAAACTGACCCAGCTTTATTACAATATAGGTTAGATGCATACGCAAATGCGCCTGATGTAATCAGCATGGAAGATTGGCTTTTCAAAAACGGTAGTTCTACAAGCCATAACGTCAGCGTAAGCGGAGGGTCTGACAATATAAAAGCCTTTGCTTCATTAGGTTATCTAAATACTGACGGTATCGTTAAAGGACAAGGTTATGAAAGATATAACGGTCGTGTGAACGTAGATGCCACCTTGAGTGAAAAGTTTAAGGCAGGTTTGAGCATGAATGGATTTATAGGAGATCAAGATATAGTACCTTGGGAAATGAGGGATCTTTTGAGAGCCTATAGCATTAGTCCTATTTACCATACACAAGAGTCTATTGATTTCGTTCAGCAACTGGATCGTACTAGGCAATCAGTATACGATGCAAGTGTAATTCGTGGAGAGCCAATAGATCAACTTAGTGGTTCATTTGATAGTGACTATAGAGGTGATAAAGATCTGAAACTTGACGCTCAAAGTATCAATAATTTGCAACCTGGTGATGTAGTTAACGATTGGCATTACGGTAGAAATCAAAATGGTATCGGAGGTACAGGTGATGCAGGTGTAGGGTCAAAGTTTAATGAATCACAACGGTACGTAAAAACATATTTTGCAAATGCGAGTTCTTATTTAGAATATGAAATCCTAGAAGGGTTAAATTTAAGAACTGTTTTTGGTGCGGATATTCAAGATACCAAGACTTACGAATATCATGGAATATTAACAGATGGTCAACAACGTCCCAATCAAACATCATTGGATATAAGCAATTTAAAAAAATCTACGGTATTAAGTACAACTACTTTAAATTATGCAAAAGTGATTGCCGAGAAGCATGATGTATCTGCATTGGTTGGTATGGAATTTGTAAATACCTACTTCAGGGGAATGTCATCTAATGGAACGAATGTACCTTCTAGTCTGCCTCTTAATTATTCGTTTTTTACTCCTGAAGATGTAATTATAAACATCATCGAAGCTAATCAGTCAAGAAGAAGTATCTTCGGAAGAATTGCATATGCCTATGACGATCGTTATTTAGTATCGGCATCAGTTAGAAGAGATGGTGATTCACGTTTCGGGGCAAATGAAAAATACGCAGTATTTCCAGCCCTTTCTTTAGGATGGAATGTAAGTAACGAATCTTTTTTAGAAAATAATGAAATATTAAGTCTTTTAAAATTAAGATTTAGTACTGGATCTTTAGGTACTGCGGGTTTCTTAGATTCTTACCAATCATTAAGTATTTTGGGTACTGGACCAACTTTTTACGGTACGGGATTTCTAATTCCTGAAGATGTTGCCAACGCTGATTTAACTTGGCAAACCAATAAGGAAACTAATTATGGTATTGATTTAGGTTTTATAAATAACCGTATCAGGTTTAGTACAGATTATTATACCTCTGATGTTCAAGACATGTTAATTAATCAAAGTGTTTCTGAAATTCTGGGTATACCTTCTATCGCAGTTAACCGTGGTGATGTAACTAGTTCAGGTTTAGAGCTCGAATTGGATGTAAAGGCAGTGTCTAATGAAAATTTTACATGGAATGTTAATGCGAACTTATCAACGGTCAAATCAGAAATTACGAGTCTAGGTAATCTTGATGAACTACCTAGACAAGTTTATGGTGGACCAAGTGGTAGAGGGGCTGAATTTAGAAATTATGTAGGTGGAGAAATTGGTGAAATGTGGGGGTATGAAACCGCAGGTCAAGTTGAATCTATATATATGGAAGATCCATCAAGAAATGTAGGATATGCAAGTGGTTTGTATTATGTAGTTGATCAAAACGGAGATGGCGAAATTACCTATGAAGGTGATTATGTGAAGTTAGGATCTGCCACGCCGGATTTCTATTGGGGGCTTTCAAGTACTATGAACTATAATGATTTTGATTTTTCATTCCAATTCCAGGGGTCTCAAGGAGCAGAAGTTTACAATATTGACCCAATCTACTGGCAATCTCAATTTCGCGATGCTACAGGACCTAGTTTTGATGCTAATGATGATGGTATTGCTGATAATAATGGTCTACATTATGAACAAACCAGAGATGCACATGGTTCAATGATTCAAGATGCTTCCTATATAGCGTTGAGAAACCTAACGTTGGGTTATTCATTTAACCCGGATTTTACTAGCAAAGTAGGTATAGGTTCTTTAAGATTATATGTTGCAGCTACCAATTTGTTGTATATAATGGGAGATAATTATACTTCGTTTAATCCTGAAGGTGTTGAAATCGAAAATGATGGTTATGCAGGCCCGACTACTTACGGATATCAAGAAGGTGCGAGCCCTATTGTAAGAAGTTTCACACTTGGTCTTAATGTTAATTTTTAATTAAGAAATAATGAAAAAAATGAAAAATATATATGTAGTATTCATTTCTATGTTGTTGTTAACAGCATGTGATAATGAATTGGATCAAATACCACCTGTAGAAATTGAATCAAGTACTTTGACCGATTATGCAGGCGTTTTGAATGCCGCTTATTACTATCACACAGGTGCGGTAACACCACAAGCGGTAATGGGCGAATTTAGGGCAGATAATTTAACGTTTGAATTTGATGATGAACCGCCATATCCAGACTTTCACACTTACAATTCAGATTTAGGAGGGTTAGCTATTTCAGAAATATATTTTCGCCCGTTCTATAGAGATTTGTACAAGTCCATATTAAGTGCGAATAGCGTCATTGATAATTCATCGAACCCTACTGAGGTAGCTGAGGCTAAATTTCTAAGGGGGTTGTCTTACTTTAAATTGGTGATGGTTTTTGGTGATGTTCCTGTAATTCTAACTTCTCAGCCAGATGTATCAGTTATTCCTGATGTCGATCTTACAAGACAACCAGCTGCCGGCGTGTATAACAATGTTATCATACCAGATTTACAAGCGGCAATAGCAGGTTTAGATAATTCTGGATTAGCAACTGGAAGTGCGTCTAAAATCGCAGCACAAGGATTACTAGGAAAAGTATATATGTACAGAGGTAATTTTCCTCAGGCGGTCATAGAGCTTGGAGCTGTTATTAACGAAGCTGAAGCTGCAGGGGTTATTTTAGAAGCCAACTTTGCTGACGTTGTAATCGATGGGAGTTCAGAAATCCTTTTTTCGACTAAATTGTCAAGTTCTATTCCAAACGCAACTACAGGTACCGCGTTTGCGGGATGGTTTCAAGGCAAGGACACAAAGGCTGACCAAGATAATGTAACATTGAGCTTAATCGCAGCTTTTGATGCCAGTAGTGCTGCTGGTGGAGGTACAGATTTAAGAAAAGACTTAACTATTGATACGGCATTAAGAAGAGGTCTAAAATATTCTGCAGATCAATTTGATCAGGATTTTATTGAACTGAGATTATCTGATATTATTCTTATGTACGCGGAAGCATTGAACGAGAATGGTGCACCCGCCGAAGAAGTCCTTGATTTGTTGGATCCTATACGTACAAGAGCTGGATTAACTGTTCTTGATGACACCGTTCTTAGCTCACAGGCTAATGTTCGACAAGCTATACAAAATGAAAGAAGAGTGGAGTTGGCCCTTGAGGGACATAGATGGTTTGATTTGGTTCGAACCGGCACCGTAGATGCCGAGATGGGAGAAACGATTAGTAGTAATTATTATGTGTTCCCGATTCCAAACTCAGAAATACTTGCTAGCGATGGGGTGATTACCCAAAATGATGGTTATTAAGATCTAGATAAGATCATAAATACCAGTAATTAGATTTAGATTTCGTTTTAAAGATTTTCTCTTTGTATTGAAGGTAGTAAGATTGATTTGGATACATTATTGTGGTCCTAGGACAAGGTTTGGTATCCAATAGTAGAATGAGTTGTTTGAGTTAGTTTTTTACGGCATTTTACCGGTTCGTATGACGGACCGGTTGAAATGCTACTATCTTGGACAATTGTGCCCCTTTTAAGGACGATTGGTGCATGCTTATTTGTTTATAATCGATTTAATTGGGTAATTTTAACAAACCAATGTGGTTAACCAATTTATTAATAGCGACAGATATTAAATTACCTATGAAATTAGAAGTCCTCACAAAAAATGAAAATCCAGAAATACAAAACGAAATAATATCCAAAATCAGGGATTTAATGATTTATAAAAACTTGGAGCCCGGCGACAAACTTCCTTCAGAAAGAAAGCTTTCCGAGAAATTCGAGGTCAGTAGAAGCAATGTCCGCGAAGCCATTCAAAAGCTCGAATTTTATGGTCTGCTAAAGTCCAAGCCCCAAAGCGGAACCTTTGTCGCCGATATCGGTCAAGTGGCCATGAAGGGTATGATCAATGATATATTGAGCTTGGAAGATCCTGATTTCAAATCCTTGGTTGAGACAAGAATATTGTTGGAACTAAAGACCGTACGGCTGGCCGCTTTGCGACGGACCGAAGACGATTTAAAACTAATGAAAGATGCCCTGAACGCCTATAGCGAAAAGGTACACAATAATGAGGATGCGGTACAGGAGGACCTTCTTTTCCATTTGGCTATCGCCAGGGCAAGTGGCAATAGTACCATGAATACTTTAATGCTGATTATTACCCCTGGAATCATCACCAATTTTGAAAAGTATCACGTCTGTGATAAAGACATGGCCTTTAGGGGCATTCAAGAGCATAAGGATATATATGATGCGATCAAGGAAAAGAATCCACAACTCGCTAAAGAGAAGATTAAAATACATTTTAAAATGTTATATCAATATTGCTATGATATAAAAGAAGACCAGTTGAAGGAATTGGGAAGATAAAATTGCACACTTTTATCTTTACCAACATAAATTTGAAGGGAACTAATACTTAAAGAATACTGCAAAATTCCACGTATTTAACGTCCGTATAAATACTTCCAGAAATTTTTAGTACCGCTTAAGTATCAAAGTCAGGATCGAAATTTTTACTTGTACATGCTGTTCTTGCATTTGTAGGTCAGGAAAGGTCATGCGCATATTAATACATAACCAAACAAGAAAACTATGAAAGTTAAAGGATTACGTTGGTTCATTATTGGTCTTATCTTTTTAGCAACCGTTATTAATTATATAGACAGAAGTGCCTTGGCTATTATGTGGGGCAATGAAAATGTCGAAGGCTCTATATCGCATTCATTAGGCTTGACCAAAGATCACTACAGCTATATATTGAATATTTTCATGGTGGCCTATGCCTTGGGACAATTGTTTTCGGGTAAAATATTCGATAAGGTGGGTACCAGAATCGGATATGTACTTAGCATAGGTATTTGGAGTCTATCAACCTTATTACACTCAACCGTTAGGGGCTTTTTATCATTGGCCGTCTTTAGAACGACTTTAGGTCTGTCCGAAGCGGGAAACTGGCCGGGTGCCGTAAAAAGTAACGCGGAATGGTTTCCAATAAAAGAACGTGCCATAGCCCAAGGTTTGTTTAATGCCGGTGCCTCGATCGGATCGGTGATCGCACCACCGTTAATAGCCCTACTTTTTGTGGCTTATGGTTGGAAGGTTACATTTTTAATAATAGGAACCTTTGGCCTTTTATGGATTATTCCTTGGCTTCTAATTAATAAAGCAGGTCCAAAAAAGCATCCTTGGATAACAGAAGAAGAGCAAAAATTTATTTCCGAAGGACAAAGTGAGGCCGATCAAAATGCCACTGAAGATCAAAAAGGACTAAGCCTTAAGGAAATACTTTCCCATAAAGAATCTTGGGCCATTGTTGCCAGTAGGTTTTTCTTGGAACCCATTTGGTGGCTGTTTGTAGGCTGGATGCCCATATATTTATTTGACGTATATGGCTTCAATGTAAAAGAGGTGGGGATGTTTGCCTGGGTTCCTTACGTGGGTGCAGCAATTGGTAGTATTGCGGGTGGCTATGTTTCCGGAGTTATTATTTCAAAAACGAACTCAATAGATAAAGGTAGAAAAACCACCATTTTAATAGGTGGAATTATAATGGTGATTGGTCTTATTGCAACCGTACTACTTGCAGATACACCTGAAAAATTCGTCGCAATTGTATTTGTGGTCTTGTTCGGATTTCAGTTTGCCATTGGAAATATCCAAACCCTGCCAAGCGACTTTTTTAGCGGCAAATCCGTAGGATCGCTTGCCGGTTTAGGGGGTATGGTAGGCGTTTTCTCCGTAATTATCATGAACTTTTTAGTGCCCATAATTGCCAAAGTTTCATATACCCCCATTTTTATAGCCATAGCCATTTTTGTCCCGTTAGGCATCGGCGCTATTTATTATTTCGCGAAAAATATAAAGTCAGTAGAATAGTTTAAAAATAACTAATATTAGAAATATGAAAGATTTAAAAGGAAGAGTAGCAATAATTACAGGAGCCACAGGAGGAATTGGTTTTGAAGTCGCAAAAAGATTGGGTAAAGACGGATATACCGTAGTTTTAAACGGTTTAGACGATGATATGGGGGCTCAGAGAATAGAAGAGCTTACTGCAGAAGGAATTAAAGCTGAGTATCATGGTTTTGATGTTACAGACGAGGAGGCTGTAACGTCAAATATCAAAGCTATAGGCGAAAAGTATGGCAAAATCGATGTTCTAGTCAATAATGCAGGAGGACTTGGTGGAAGGTCTAGGTTTGAAGAAATGACAACGGAATTTTACAGATCCGTGATGGCATTAAATCTTGATTCCGTGTTTTTCGCTTCAAGAGCGGCCATTCCTTATCTTAAAAAAGGAGAGCTTCCTACCATAATTAACTATACATCAATTGCTGGATGGAATGCCGGAGGACCAGGCGCCGGAATTTATGGAACATCCAAAGCCGGTGTTCATGCCATAACCAGGGCATTGGCAAAAGACCTTGCTGAATATGGGATTAGGGTAAATGCGGTATCTCCGGGTACCATCGACACGCCTTTCCATGCCCAGATCAAATCGACGAAACCGGAAGTATTCGCTTCATGGAAAAACAATATTTTATTGGGAAGATTAGGGCAACCTGAAGAAGTAGCCTCCGTAATTTCATTTTTAGCAGGCAATGATGCTGCTTTCATGACAGCCGAAACTATCCAAATTGGTGGAGGGCAAGGTTTAGGTATTTAAAATCAAAGATTGTTTTAAGCAAAAAACAATTGTAGAACACTAATAAACTAATACGATTCCATATGAAAAAAGTAGTAACCTTCGGAGAAATCATGCTCCGTTTGGCACCCCCGGGCTTTCTAAGGTTTTCACAGACCAATAGTTTTGATGTCATCTATGGGGGCGGCGAATCGAACGTCGCCGTTTCCTTGGCCAATTACGGAGTACCAGTGGATTTTGTTACCCGTTTGCCAAAGAACGATATCGGGGAATGTGCCCTGATGGAAATGCGCAAAAGGGGCGTAAATACCCAAAACATCATTTTTGGTGGCGACCGCTTGGGCATCTATTTCCTGGAAACCGGAGCCGTTAGCCGTGGCAGCAAAGTGGTATACGACCGTGCGCATTCCGCCATTTGCGAAATCGAACCTGGAATGATTGATTGGAAGAAAGTCTTCGATGGTGCCGGATGGTTCCATTGGACGGGCATTACCCCGGCTATTTCACAAGGTGCGGCCGACGCCTGTCTTGAAGCCGTAAAAGTGGCAAGTGATATGGGCATTACTATATCCACTGACTTGAATTACAGGGCAAAGCTTTGGAATTATGGGGGTGACCGCGAGGCTATTATGACCGAGCTTACCCAATACTGCGATGTCATCCTTGGCAATGAGGAAGATGCCGAGAAACATTTCGGTATCCATCCAGAAGGATTGGATGTACATAAAGATGGGCATGATGTCAAGGCGGAAGCTTTTTTATCGGTCTGTAAACAAATGATGGAGAAATTCCCTAAGGCGAAAAAAGTAATCACTACGTTAAGAGGTTCAATTTCCGCATCGCACAATACTTGGGCAGGTGTACTATGGGACGGCTCCAAAATGTACGAAACGCGACAGTATCAAATTTCCCATATTGTAGATCGTGTTGGAGGCGGTGATTCCTTTATGGGCGGATTGATTTACGGATTGTTAAAATATCCGGGAGACGATCAAAATGCGTTGGACTTCGCCGTGGCCGCTTCTTGTTTGAAACATACCATAAAAGGAGATGCCAACTTGGTAACGGTCGACGAGGTAGCTAAATTGATGGGTGGCGATGCCTCCGGTCGGGTTGCGAGATAATTTTTAATAATAAAAGATGGCTTCTAAAAAATCGATTCTGATTATTTGTGGCGGAGGCCCAGCCCCGGGCATTAACGCGGTAATTAGTACCGTAGCCAAAATTTTTCTCAAAGACGGATATCGGGTACTGGGCCTTCATGAAGGCTTCAAAGGACTTTTTTCGGAGCATCCGCAAATAAAGGAATTCGATTTTCCCCATGCCGACCGCATTTTTAGTCGGGGAGGCTCTACCTTGATTATGAGCCGGTTTAAGCCTAGCAATGAAAAACTGAATACCCGTCTATTTTTGGATAATAACGTTAAACTTTTGGTCAGCATCGGCGGCGATGATACCGCCTCTACGGCCAATAGAATAACGGGCTATCTGTCAGAGGAGAATATATCCATTTCTAATATTCATGTTCCCAAGACCATTGATAACGACCTGCCCCTACCCGACCGTAATCCGACTTTCGGATTCCATTCGGCCAAGGATGAAGGGGTCCGTATCGGGAATACGACCTATGAAGATGCCAGAACCAGTCATAATTGGTTCGTTATGTCCACCATGGGCCGATCCGCAGGCCATCTAGCATTTGGCATTGCGGCAAGCTGTCATTTTCCGATGATGGTCATCCCCGAAATGTTCGATAAGACCAATATTACTTTCGACAAAGTGGTGCGCTTGGTTATTTCATCCATGGTCAAAAGAAAGATTCATAACATACAGTATGGCGTGGCCCTGATCAGCGAAGGGATTTTCCATATCATGCCGCAATCAGAACTGGAGCAATGTGGCATAAACTTTACCTATGACGACCACGGTCATCCCGAATTGGGCAATGTGAGCAAATCACATATTTTTAATATGCTGGTACAGGCGCGTTTAAAAGAATTAGGTATCACCATCAAGAGCAGGCCGGTAGAACTTGGATATGAACTTCGATGCTGCCGACCGATCGGTTTCGATCTGACCCTATGTACCTTATTGGGACTGGGTGTTAAAAAATTGTTCGACGAAGGTCTGAGCGGTTGTATTGTTACAGCCAATTCGAGGGGCGAAGTAACCCCATTGTTCCTGACCGAATTACAGGACAAGGATGGGAAAATAGCCCCGCGTCTGGTAGACATCAATTCTGAATTTGCCCGTCTTTGTTTTCAGAATCTGCATTATTTAGAGGAGGCAGATTACGACCGGGCGAAAGCCCATCTAAAAAATCCAGCCGAGTACGATTTTGATAAAATTCTCACAGAAGTATAATTAATTAGTAGATTCCCATTTCAGAATGTGTAAAGCGCAGCCGAAGTACGGGAATGATAATAAGAGTAAATAATGGCACAATTTTCTAGAATAGAAGTAGCATCGGTAATGAAGGAATCAGGAATGGTTCCTTTATTTTACCATCCAAATATAGAACTAGGAGAAAAGGTTTTAAAAGCCTGTTATGATGGCGGGGCAAGATTAATGGAATTTACTGCAAGAGGCGACTTTGCTTACGAGGCTTTTTTAGAATTGAACAAATTTGCTATCAAAGAACTTCCCGGAATGGTCATGGGTGTAGGTTCCATCACGGATGCGGGAGCCGCCTCTATGTTTATGCAAATGGGAGCGAATTTCATAGTAACGCCATCTTTACGGAAAGATATCGCCATAGCTTGTAACCGCAGAAAAGTACTTTGGTCCCCAGGATGCGGCTCATTGACCGAAATCAACAGAGCCGAGGAAATGGGGTGTGAAATTGTAAAGTTATTTCCTGGCTCTACCTATGGACCTGGTTTTGTCAAGGCTATAAAAGGTCCCCAGCCGTGGACCAATATAATGCCAACAGGCGGAGTTACCACCGAGGAAAGTAATCTAAAAGGATGGTTCGATGCTGGCGTAACCTGTGTCGGGATGGGCTCTCAGCTTATTAGCAAAGAGGTGTTGGCTAATAATGACTTCAAAGGATTAGAGAATACAGTTCGAGAAACTTTAGATCTGATCGGTAAACTCAAAGGATAAGCACATGGACAAGCCGGCCAACACATCAATTTGGAAAAAAGTATTGGGATTGGTGTTGGCTTTCGGTCCCGGTATCTTCGCCATTGGCTATACCATTGGTACGGGAAGTATTACCTCTATGATTGTCGCGGGTAGCACCTATGGTATGCAACTTTTATGGGTCTTGTTAATAAGTTGTGTCTTTTCGGGTGTACTGATGTTTGCCTATGGGAACTTTGCCCTAGTTACAGGGGAAACCGCACTCTACGCTTTTAAAAAGCATTTGAAATGGGGCAAGTTGATAGCCATTCTTATTATTATCGGTATTTCCTTCGGACAATGGAATTCCCTGATGGGTATCTTGGGTATTTCCGCAAATATCATTTTTGAAATATTCCTGATTTACTTTCCCGATTTGGCTGGGTATCAATATGAGTCCGTTCTAATAATAGCCATTCTGGTTATAGCTGTTTTTTATAGATTCCTATTGATAGGCAAATACGCCTTCTTTGAAAAGATCTTGGTCATTTTCGTGACCATTATGGGACTTTCGTTTATCATTTCCCTTTTTATGGTCTACCCCCTACCCATTGAAGTCGTAAAAGGATTGATACCATCCATTCCCAAGGTCGAAGGCGGTCAAATGATGGTCGCGGCTTTCGTCGGCACCACCATGGCAGCAGCCACTTTTTTATCGCGACCTCTATTTGTAAAAGGCAAAGGTTGGACTATTAAAAATTTAGGACAGCAAAAAAAGGATGCCATTATAGCCGCCTGCTTGGTTTTTCTGATCAGTGCTTCCGTTATGGCTGTCGCTAGCGGGGCTCTATTTCATCAAGGCCAACCGGTTACGAAGGTATTGGATATGGTCAACACCTTGGAACCTGTAGCCGGTAAATTTGCCTTGACCCTTTTCTTTTTCGGAACCTTGAGCGCAGGCTTATCGTCCATATTCCCCTGTTTGTTAATCGCCCCAATTCTAGTGGCCGATTACCAATCGGGAGAATTGGATACCAGTTCAAAACAATTTAAGGTCATTACGGCCGTTGCCTGCGTGTTCGCACTGATTGTGCCGGTATTTGGCGCCAACCCTATTGAGATGCAAATCGTTTCACAAGTGTTCAACGTCTTCGTTTTGCCCTTGGTCATTCTGGGAATCATCCTTTTGATCAATAACAAAAAGTTGATGACAAAATATAAAGCAGGTATAGCGCTTAATCTGGGCTTGATTGCTGCACTTTTCTTTTCTTGCGTAATCTCTTATACCGGTGTGGTGGCCTTGTTCGATTATTTTTAGAGGATAGTTTAATACGATCCGAAATAACTCAATTATCGTCAGCGCTACTTTTGTTATGTAATAGATCCGTATGCGCCTTTACCATGTTGATTTTTCCAATCGAAAAGTCAAATAGAAGAAGGCACGGCTTCTTAAAAACTTTCCGATGGTGAATTACTCAGAAAAAGCGGAGTGCGTGACCGACCGTTTTACAGGGGCAATCCAAAAGAAATCTTGACCCCTTCGATAACCATGCTCGTGCCGATTATCGCAATGATCAATCCCATAATTTTACCGATAACGGAAATTACGTTTTGACCTATTTTCTTTTCGATCAGGTTGCTCAGCCGAAAAGTAATATAGGTAAGAATACACATCAACCCAAAGATCAGTACAACCACGCCAATATGCAGATAGGTGCCCCCAGAAACAAAATTCATTGCGGTCACAATGGTTCCGGGCCCTGCCAAAATGGGAATTGCCAGAGGCGAAACGGCAATATTTTCGTCAACGTTGGCATTTTTCAAGTGTTTCACATTTGACTTTTTAGACTGCAACATCTCAAAACCCACAAAGAAAATCAGAATTCCACCTGTTATTTTGAATGCCGGTATGGTAATACCGAATAATTGAAAAATAAATTGTCCTAATACCACAAAAACGGTCACTATGACAAAGGCAATAAAAACGGCTTTTCTATTAATATTGTTTTTTGCCTTTTCGTCCGCACCCTCTGTTAAGGACAAAAAAATAGGCATATTTGAAATCGGGTTCATTATGGCGAAAAATCCCGTAAAGACTGTAATTGAAAATGTGATCAGATTTTCCATTTATCCTTTATCTAACTTTAGTTTAGGTTCGGTCATGCCCGAAACCGGTTTACTGCCAATTTCACTGCTCCCTATCTTCAGGTCTTCCATCAGTAGTATTTCTTGTTGCGCCATTTCTTCCCTGGCCCTAAAAATATATTCCTTTTCGTTTTTTGCTGTAACCGCTAGTCTTTTAAGGCTCTCTATATCCAATTTTATAAACTTTTCTTCTTGCGCATCCGTCGCCTCTTTGTCAAAACCCATTAAGTGTAGTACATCGCCTGCTAGTTTGACCGAGGTATCCAACGATTCGCGGTAGATATGTTCGATGCCCATATTGTGGAGTTCATACGCATCATAACGATTTTTGGCACGGACCATTAATTTTACCTTTGGATATTTGTCCTGTAATTTCTTCATTAATCCAACTGTAGTATCCGGGTTGTCGATGGCGGAAATCAAAAAGTCGGCCTCCATGATTCCGGCGGATTCCAAAAGGTCTATTCTCGTGGCATCGCCGTAATACACTTCAAATCCCATTTTCCTTAAAAAATCCACACGGTTCGAATCATTGTCGAGTATTGTTACGTCTACACCATGAGCGCGGAGAAATCTTCCGACAGTGCTTCCAAAATGACCGAATCCCAATAAAATGACCTTATGACTTTTTTGGATGTCATCCATAGGTCTTTTGTCGGATTCTTTCGTTCCTATGCGGGGCAAGACAAGTCTTTCGTTAAGTATCCAAAGAATTGGCGTAAGAGTCATGGTAAGAGCTGTTACGACCAATAGAATATCAAGTTGCTCTCTCTCAAAAATATTCAATTGAAATGCAAACGAAAGCATCACGAAGGCAAACTCCCCGATTTGTGCCAGGCCGACCACCAATAGCAATCTTTGATTTATTTTCAGCTTAAAAATCAGTCCTACAAAGTAAAGCACAATGGCTTTTATAACAATCACGCCGACTACAAGCCCACCAATGAGCAACGGGTTTTCACCAATCACAATAAAGTTGATGGAGGCACCTACCGCCATAAAGAATAGCCCTAGGAGCAACCCCTTGAAAGGGTCGAGCGTACTTTCCAGTTCGTGCTTAAATTCGCTGGTCGCCAAAACCACACCGCCTAAAAAAGCGCCCAAAGCCGGGCTTAAGCCTACCAGTTCCATCAGATAAGAGATGCCCACAACAATCAACAAGTCGGAAGCTACCAAGAGTTCCCTCACCCGGGCTTTAGCGACCATTCTCAAGATGGGAACGATTAAATAGCGACCCGCAACTACAATGAGAACAACCGAAAGCACAATCGCCAAGGCCTGCAATCCCAAGGGTAAACTATCGAGTAGATTCACATGGGCGGTGTCCACATGATTTACGGCGGTGGGGGTGTCCGAAACATTGGATAATAAGGGCAGTACAGCCAGCATGGCGATGACAATAATATCCTGAAACAACAGTATGGAAAACGACGAAGTACCATAGGTCGTATTCATCAGCCCCTTCTCCTTGTTCGTTTGAAGTGTTATCGCCGTAGATGAAAGGGCTATTGCCATTGAAGCGGTCAATGAAATCTTCCAATCTACCCCGAATGCGTACAGTATCGAATAGGTTAGAAGCACAGTACCAAAGACCTGGGCCATACCCATACCCAGCACTATTTTTCTCATTTTCCAAAAGCTCTTGGGTTCTATCTCAAGACCGATCAGAAATAACATTATAACCACACCGAATTCCGCAAACTCAAGAATATCTTCCCCCTCTCGCCCGACAAAACCCAGCACGTAGGGACCGATAAGCACTCCGGCCAACAAATAACCTATCACCGAACTTAAGCCCAATCGCTTGGCAAGAGGGACGCAAATAACTGCCCCGGCGAGAAAGACTATGGCTTCTAAAAGAAAATTACCGCTCATAGTACATGTTAAGAAACTGAAATTAGTCTTTTTGTTTTATACTCGTGCCGTTTAGAAACCCGAGTTTTAATGTCTTTCTTTTTCCCTTTTTCGGTGTTCACTTTCGGATTTTGAACTTTTCTGTTGGCTCTTGTTCACTAATCTCTGAAGTATGGCTACTTATTAAAAGCCTTTTCAGTACATAGTATTCGGGTTCGCGGATTCTTTGGGAATCTGTTGAATGGAGTCCCAATGCTCACATATTTTCCCGTTCTGGTCAAACCGGAAAAAATCCATGGTAATGTATTCATCGTTATCTGGCCAAACTTGATGTGTATGTAGGGCCACTAAATCTCCTTCGGCAACACTTCTTACAAACTCAATAGTTTTTTCAGGATACTCTTTTTGCATCCTTTCGAAGTATTCTATAAATGGCTGAGGGCCGTCGGCTACCAAAGGATTGTGTTGAATATATTCTTCGCCTACAAATTGTTCGATGGCTTTTTCGGGATTGCCTTCATAGGCAGTTTTGTAGAATGCGATGGCGTTTTTTTTGTTTTGTTCTAGGTTCATTGATTTAAGATTGTGCAACGTTTACTCTTGTCTACATAGTGCCTATCGAATTTTTGATATTACTTTCTAAAATGTTTCTCGAAGTTCTCTTAACATCTCCATAGTCTTGAGAAATCGAACATTGAAATTAGTACAGGCCTCTGGAATTTTGATTTTATTTTTTCTATTTGGCTGACTGATTTCTTGAGTTACAATTATTTGATTTGCTGAATCGGCTAACGAATAGGCAACGATAAATGCATCAGCTTCATCAGCATCGAAAAACTCATTCAGAGCATTTGGCAAATAATGATTTTGCATTGAAACGGCCCACGCAGATCCTTGACTATATTCATTAATGATTTCAGCAGTAGGTTTAAAGAAGTCTTCAGGTAAATTGGCTTTACACCAATCTTCGAGTGCATCATTTTTATCGTAGAGTTTCGCTTTTACTTTATCAATACTTATGATAGTGCCTGCAGTAGCAAGTTCTTTGATTTTGTCCCAAAAACTAAAGGCTACGTCAAGCGGATAGTTAGCTCTATGCGCATCAATAAAGAAATTGCTATCGACTACGTATACTGCCATTAAACATGTTCAGAAAAAAAAGTTTTAAAGGTATCTCCCTTTAAACTTGTTAGTTTATATGCATCTCTGTGTAGTAATTGGTCCGTATTGACCGCATTATTTATGTGAGCTGCAAAAGTCGGGCTAAGCCTTTTTCGTGTAGTAGCATAAAAATTGTCTCCAGATGGGAGACTCTCTTTTTTTAAATATTCACGATTCTTATATTCCTTGTAAAATTCAAAAAACTCCTTCTTCGTAATTTTTCCTGTGTCCAAAGCCCTTCTGGCTATTACCATTTCACTCACTTTAAAATGTCTAGATGCTCTTTTTATTATTGGATGATTAGCCCAAAAAGCGTTAAAGGCAGTTTCGGGAACAAGGAATTCCGCAGCTATTTTGTCACATAGAACTTCAATAGGATCATCGGCCGGTTGCAATTTTCTAAAATCAAAACCTGCGCTATGACCTGTCCAAATATGGGCAAGTTCGTGAACTAATGTAAACATTTGATCCGCTTTAGAATCAGCATTGTTTATGAACATAAAAGGAGCGAAGTCGTCTACTAAGACAAAGCCTCGGCATTCGTCAACTGGAATTTTTCGGTAAACATTATTTTCCACAATACCATTAAAGACAGTAATTATTCCAACGTCCTCTATTCTTTCCACTAACTTATTTAGAGACTTTTCCCAAGTACCATATTCGCTTGCCCAAGATTCTGTTAGGGCCAAGGTTTTTCTAAGATCGTGGACTATTTTGTTTACATCAAATACTTTGTTAAAACTACCAACAAATTCAAGCCGTTCAAAGTCGTTATCTTGTAAATAATTACTAAGCCAGTCTTGCCTTTGTTGCATTAATAAAATGGTGTCATAAACATTGATACTTACATCTTTATATTGATGATCATTAGTTCTAAAAAATGGGATCGGCAGTTCTTCTTTTGGAGGTTCAGAAAGGAAAAGATATCCAAAAGGAAGATATACTTTCTTAGAAAATGCCTCTAGTTGCTTGACTGTTGGATTTTTTTCTCCTTTCAGCCATTTTTTTAAATTAGGAACCTTCTCGCTAAATTCAGCCAAATCATAGCCTGCTCGAGCAACGGCCCAAGTCAGCATATTTGGTTCTATATTAACTTCAGTTCTCATTTTGCTAAGATAATTATTCTGATTTACCCACAATTGTTTTCACATAGCGTCCAACTACGATGTTCTTAGTGCTTTTATCATTAGGATTGTTTTAGTGGTTGATACAAATTAGTACGAGACGAGTTTTAGATTCCCTTAAAAATTACTGCTGCGTTATGCCCGCCAAAACCAAAGGTGTTACTCATAGCCACATTAACTTTGCGCTCAACCGCATCTTGAATAACAATAGGCATTGCTTCGGGAATTTCCGGGTCAATTTTAACGGTATTGATGGTCGGGGGGATGATATTCTTTTCAATCGCCTTAATGGACAAAATTGCTTCAATGGCCCCTGCCGCTCCCATTAGATGACCCGTCATTGATTTTGTGGCACTGA
>RCMY010001789.1_pt1 | contig 19927 bp, 22 predicted proteins | sample 2041341 | NCBI WGS metagenome assembly RCMY01 (sample SAMN09708234, study PRJNA481090) | Marine sediment metagenome, whole genome shotgun sequencing project. | reverse complement strand
TCTTGCTCGGCGGCCATGCGGTTGGCTTCGGTCATGTCCGGCAAGCTGTCGGCATGCGTGAAGAAGTTCACCGTGCCGATGGCCACGATGACGAGGCCGAGGATGGCCACGGTTGCCTTGGTCAACCTACGAAGACGAAGACGTCGGAATTCAACGGCGAGCAGACGCATGGCGAACCTGTGCTTTCTGTGCTTCCGGTTGGAAGGACGTGTGACTTTCCGCTTGGGTAATTGCGAGGAACGCCTCCTCGAGGCTGACACCGTCCACTCGAAGGCCCGTGAGGTACAGGCCGGCCTCAGCCAGAGTCCGGTTTATCCCGGCCGCCTGGTCCTTCGACGCCACCACGACGATCTCGTCGGTTTCGATGTTCAGGTCGGCCTGGAATCCGGCAACGGCCAAGCATGCAATCGCCGCAATCGGGTCGTCGATCGTGACGACGACCTTTTTGGTCGAAGCAGCGTCGATGATTTCTGCCACGGTGCCGGACATGACCTTGTGTCCGTTCTGCACGATGATCACGTGATCGCACATCTGCTGAATCTCCGACAGCTGGTGGCTCGAGACCAGCACGGTGCGGCCTTCGGCACCGAGCCTGCGGATGAGCCGACGCATATCGCTGATGCCAGCGGGGTCCAAGCCGTTGGACGGCTCGTCGAGGATCAGCAACTGAGGATCGCGCAGCAGCGCAGCGGCGATGGCCAGGCGTTGCTTCATACCCAGCGAGTACGACGCAACGGTGTCGTCGGCCCGGTCGGTCAATTCGACGAGTTCCAATACCTCGGCGCACCGTCCGCGAGAGACAGATCCCATCTGCGCGAACAGTTCAAGGTTCTGCTGCGCAGACAGGTTCGGGCTGAACTTCGGCGACTCGACCAGCGCTCCTACTCGGGCGATGACCGAGCCGAGATCGTTGGTCACGTCGGAGTCGAACAGCTTCGCGGTACCCGCAGTGGGCCGCACGAGACCGAGCAGGCAACGAATGGTCGTCGTCTTACCGGCGCCATTGGGACCGAGAAACCCGTACACGCCTGGGCCGGGAATCTCGAAGTGCAGATCGTCGATCGCGACGGTCGTGCCCTTTCGGCCGCGGTACTCCTTGCGGAGGCCGACAACCTCGACGATGTTGGTCATGTCACTCCTTGGCGTGACTCGTGGTGGTCGAGCGGGTCGCTCTCCCTTTGCATATTCCAGCTGGCGGCGGGTTGGTCCGCATGACGTAGTCCCGTGCACCGTGGTGACACATTCATGTCATCCACGCGGGCCCGGGTCAGGCTCCGCCGACGTAGGTCAAACCGACGATCTGTCCGGCGTTCACGTCCGGGTGAAATTCGAAAGCAGCGGCGTCGTTCGACACGAGACATTGTGTTCGGCCGTCGAACTCCGAACAGCTCACCGACTCGTAGGGGCCACCACCGATCATGAAGTCGCGGGTGTCGAGGGTTGCGTCGGGAGCCAGGGTGGCCACGGCAGCAGCGTCCCGCTCGTTGACCTTCGCGATGAACGCTTCAGCGAACTCCACGACCGACTGATCCGAAACGACCCCGTCAACAGACGTGGTCGCCACAATCTCGGCTACCGCCGTGGTCGCGACCTTGTCGACGATCACCGTCGTCGACGTCTCTGTCGCCGGAGGTGCCTCGGTGCCAACGACGTCCGAGAGATCATCATTCGAGTCTCCACACGCACCGAGCAACAGCCCGCTTACGACCATCAAAGCAACAAACGTCCTGTTCATCTCTTCCTCATGCACTCTGTGAGGCCGGCGTCCGTGCCGGCCCGTTCCTCAAAGTGTGCGGGGGCGTTCCGAGCCCGGCATGGCGCGTTGCTGCTCGCTTCAGTGACGTGACCGTGTCATTGCGCCGGCAACGCGGTGCAGATCAGCGGGTGCGGATGAACCTGTTTCGGAGTCGCGCAACCTTCGATGCCACATAGTCCTGACCCCAGAGCGCCATGTTGGCGCTTCGCCGCCGAAGGGTCTCGCCCGAGGTCAACGGATCGCCGCCAACCCGAGCGGCGTTTGTCGTCGGCAAGGCACGAAATCGATCTCGATCGCACGCCAGACTGATCATGTCGCCGAAGACGCGGTTGACGAGGGCGATAGGAACGGCGACGTCGTGCGAAAAGCCGGCGAGGCCCGACCGAACAATCACCGCAGCGATGTTCCCGTCGCGCACCAAGAATCCCTCGACCTCGCCCAGCAGTCGGTCGTTGCAGCTGACGACCGAACTCTTGCGTCGAATCTCGCAGTCGGACTTCGCCACCGCGCCATCCGCGCCGCTCGCCACGAAGCCATCGACGCCTTCGTCCAAGTAGTACGGCAGACGAAGGACGCTCTGCATCTCGATGCGGTGATCGGTGGACGAGGGGATCGTCCTCGACCGGACGTAGTCGGTTTCGAGCACCCGCTGAAAGCTCCGAAGGTGGGCGCGGGTCACATCAGCACGCAGTCCTCGACCGCTCTGTTCGAGGAGCCACATCGGAATCCGGCGTTGCTGGTGGTGATCACCCTCGCCTTCGGCAACCACGAACGTCACGCTCTGGTCGATCGGGTCGAGAACAGCATCGACGACCGCGCCAAAGGTGCCGTCCGAGGCCTCCAACGGTGCGCCTTGTCGAATATCCACATCGCCTCCGGTCGGTCGACTCTAGGCGATCGGAGACCCGACCTGCGCGCTGTGTCCATCGCTCGGTTCGGTTTCTCAGTACGGTCGGCGCATGACACACGAGGCCGCGCGACCAGCCATCGACCATCTCGAGCAACTCGTGCACGCCCAGGCGACAGCGCTCGATCTCATCGGGCAGAACGTCCCGATCGGGACCGTACTCGACGAACTCTCAAAGCTCTTCGAGGAGCAGTTCAGCGGCTCCATCGTCGCCATCATGTTGGTCGACGCCACCGACAAGTCGGTACGAGTCGGTTGGGCTCCCGGCATCACACCGGGCTTGCGAAGGGCTCTCGAGGGCATCCCGATCGAGAAGGCGTCACTCTCCTGCGCCGCGGCGGCCGCGAGCGCCGAGGTCGTCATCGGCGATATCGGGAACGACGCCGGCTGGACGGCTATCCGCAATGTTGCCCATGACGCGGGCGTGGAGGGATGTTGGTCGGTGCCGATCGTCAGCTCGGACGGCAACGTGCTCGGCACGTTCGACTCGTACTGGCCAACCGCCAGAAGGCCCCGGGGGCGCGACCTCTGGGTCCAACAGCAGTACGCCCGACTCCTCCAGGTCACGATCGAGCGATACCGCACGGTCGAACACATCACCGACATCCTCGCGGAGGAGCGGCGGCGGATAGCGGGCGACCTCCACGACGACTCGATCCAAGCCATCACGGCCGTCGGGCTGCGGTTGCAGCGGCTGCTGGCCAGCGCGACTCCAGGCCAACGGGAACTCCTCAACGACGTCCTGCAATCGGTCAACGACGCCGTCGAACGCATGCGCCACATGCTCTTCGAACTTCATCCGCCGGCGCTGGATGAGGACGGGCTCGAATCGGCACTCGATATGTATCTCGACGAGACGTTCGACCAGACCGACATCGCCTGGTCCCTGCGCTTCGACGTCGGCGAGGATCCGACGCCCGCCGCCGCCGCCCTTGCCTACCGCCTTTCGAGCGAGGCGATCACCAACGTCATCAAGCACTCCGGTGCGACCAACATCTCCGTCACGGTGCGCGACGATTCCGACGGGATCTTGGTCGAGATTTCCGACGATGGCGTGGGATTCGATCCTCTTGATGTGCCACGAAAACGGGCGGGGCACCTCGGCATCACCAACGCGGCGTACCTCGCGCATCGGGCGGCCGGCCGCTGGCGGATCGACTCCACGATCGGTGAGGGGACGCTCGTGTCGTTCTGGCTGCCGAGCGGCATGCTCTGACCCATGCGCGGTTCGACCGTCGCTCAGTCGTCGATCGAGATGATTCGCGACTTGATCGCCATGACCACCGCATCGAGTTTGGTGTGGGCCTCGAGCTTGGCCATGGCGTGGCGGAGGTGGTTCTTGACGGTGTGCGCACTGAGGAAGAGTTTGGTCGCGATCTCGTCCGGTGACAGCCCGTCGGCGATCGCTTGGAGCACCTCGACTTCTCGGTCGGTGAGCTCGCCTGCTTCGACTTGGTCGAAGCGGCGGAGATGCACGAGGTGTTTGAGCACGTCGCGGGTGAAATACGTGTCGCCGCTCGCCGCTGCCTCAACCGCCGCCACCAAATCCGATTGGTCGGCATTCTTCGAAACAAAACCGCAGCACCCGGCATCGAGTGCTTGCCCGAGCACCCGCCGGTCGTTGGCCGAGCTCACCATGACAATCGCCGGCGGATCGTCATTGGCGCGGAGTGCGCTCGCCGCTTCGACGCCGGTGCCGTCGGGGAGCCGATAGTCCATGAGCACAACCTCAGGCCGGCGTTTTGCGACGAGTTCGAGCGCTCCTGACACCGATCCGGCTCGGCCGATGACTTCCACCCCCGGGGCATCGTCGAGCAGAGCCTGCAGTCCGAGCGCCACCATGTCGTGGTCATCCACGATGACCACGGTCACGGCGCCACTGTCTGCTTTGGGATCCACCATCACACTCTAGGAGCCGACTGGCCAAGCGCTCCATGACGCAAGTACGTCAGGCGGACGCCGCGCCGCTGCTGCCATAGTGACCCCATGCGTGATCCTGCGGCTGTCGAACCCGAGTGCGGTGTCGTCGTTGCGGATGACGACGATGCTGTTCGAGAGGCGCTCGGCAATCTCATCGAGGCGCATCCGGCATTCAGCGTGGTGGGCAGGGCACCGGACGGGTTCGAGGCAGCCCGCCTTTGCGGCGACAAGCAGCCACGACTGGCGGTCGTCGACGTCATGATGCCGGGCGGTGGCGTCGCCGCGGTCGCTGCGATTCACGCGGTCTCGCCGGGCACGGTCATCGCCGCCTACACCGCCCGTTCCGACCGACGAACCCGCCAGCAGCTGATCGCCGCCGGCGCCGCCGAAGTCTTTGCCAAAGGCGACGCAATCGACTTGGTCAGCGAACTCCAGCACCTCATCGACGCAAAAGCCTGACGTCAGGCCGGCGTTGCCTCGGCCAGCCGGGCGTGGAGCCGGCCTCGGAGTTCGTCGGCGTCGTAGGCGCGGTAACTCCGATGCTTGCGGACCTGCCGCGTACCGACGGCGGCAACCCCGACCAGACCCGCGATGCCGAGTAGTTTCCATAGCCGCATAGGGAAAGACTAACCGCATGCCTCCAAGCCCGACCTCCTTCGCCGACGCGAGCGGCGAAGCAAGAACCGGCGACGTGTGGTTGTTTCGCGGCACATCCCTGGCCGACAAGGCGATTCGCACTGCGACGAACAGTCCGGTGAACCACGTGGCCATGGTCATCGCGATCGAGGACCTCCCGCCGCTGGTGTGGCATGCCGAGCTCGGCCACTCCATTCCGGACGTCTGGACCGGCACCCACCAGCGCGGCGCCCAACTTCACCTGCTCGACGACGCGGTGCGCACCTGGTGCAATCGGTACGGGCAGCAAGCGTTCACTCGACAAATCAGTCTCGACGTCACGTCCGCCCAGGAGGACGAGGCGCTCCGCGTGGTGAACGAGTTCGACGGTCGCCAGTTTCCTCGCACCGGCAGCCTGGTGAAGCGATGGCTCATGGGGCGAGCTCGCAAGCCCGCCACGCTCGAGTATCTGTACTGCGCCGAACTCGTGGCGATCACCTACGAGCGAATGGGTCTGCTCGAGCCTCGTCGCCCCGCGAACTGGTACGACCCCGGCAAGTTCTGGAGCGGCGACAAACTGCCGCTGATCGGGGCGTCTCTCGGTCACGAGCTCGCGATCGTGGACATTCCCGGCGGCTACCCCGGTGACGACGTCCACGCGCCGAACGCGACACCCCGGACACCGCGCTCTCGCTTTTCACGATTCCGGCGCTAGCCACAAGGTTTCTGCGTCGCAGCCGGTGAAGGACGTGGATGTGTGTCGCCGCTGACACGTTCACGTCATGGGGGCGCGCCGACGAGCGAGCAGAATGGAGAGATGAACGCCCTTGCGCTGACCGAAACCCCCGGTCCGCTCCGCACCCTCGCCCACCTTGCCGATCACGGACTCTTCATCATCGTCGTGTTGGCCGTCGCCTTCGCGGCAACCAAGATCATGCGCTTCGGCGTCACCGTCACGATCTCTCTGCTCGCTCGCCGCAGTCGGAAGGGCGCAAAGAACTTCTGGCTCGTCCGCATGCCGCGGGCAATGTCGGAAACCGACGACATTGCCGATCTACGCCGCGACCAGCGGGTTCGCGCCGCCAGTCTCATGCTGAGTCGCGTCGCCAGCATCAGCATCTGGATGCTGTCCCTGATCGCAATCCTCGCCGGCCTCGATGTTGACATCGTCTGGGCCGTCAGCTCCGCCGGCTTCCTCGGTGCGGCGGCCGCCATCGGGGGCCAACACTCCGTCCACGACTATTTGAACGGCCTGCACATCCTCCTCGAAGACCGCTTCGGAGAAGGCGACGTCATCGAGGTGACCAATGCTGCCGGGCTCGTCCGCACGGGGACCGTCGAACGGCTCGGTACGTTCAGCACCCGCCTGAAGGGTGAGAACACCACATGGCACCTCTCCAACCGCACCCTCGCCGAAGTGAGCAACCTCAGCCAGCGCGCCAACCCGATCGAGTTCGGGATCGCCCTCGACAATCATGTGGCCGCAACCCAGGTCGAGGCGGCGATGGTCGAGTCGCTCCACACCACGATGGCCGACTCGAACTCGAGCGTCGTCGTCGACGGCGTCGAACTGGTCGAATCGACCCCGACGGGCCAGCATCACTACCGAGTGGTCGCCCGTACGACGGCCGCACTCGACACCGGTCAACATCAAGCGCTCGAAACCGACCTCATGAATCGGCTCGGCACGATCGACTTCGGGCGCGAACCGGGTTCCCGGTAGCTGTTCCTGACCGTCGGTAACCCGACGGTCGAATGCAGCTAACTCTCGACGAGGATCAACGCGATTCGGCTCGCCGCCGAGCGCCTTCGATGTCGGCCCCCGCGCGCAACAAGCTGCCGCGCAGGCTGCACTCGGCGATCTCGACGGGAGGGGCGACTTCCGTGACGATGATGTCGACCAGGTCCTGAAAGACCTGGCCGGTCTTCGACTCCGGAAACTCGAGCGCAGCCGGCGAACCGGAATCGCCGCCCGCGGCAACCGCCGCATCGAGCGGAATCGACCCGAGAAGGGGCACGCCGATGCTGTCGGCGAGTTCTTGTCCCCCACCGGAGCCGAACACCGCAGTGACCGTGCCATCGGCGTCCACGGATGGACCCATGTTCTCGATGACGCCGGCGACCCGCAAGAAGCCCTTGCGAGCCATGTCGGCCGCGCGGGCCGCCACCTGTTGCGCGGCCATGGTCGGTGTGGTCACGATCAGCACATCGGTGCGGGGCAGCATCCGAGCGAGTCCCATCTGGATGTCGGAGGTACCCGGCGGCATGTCGATGAGCAGATAGTCGAGGTCGCCCCACAGCACATCTTCGAGGAAGTGCTGGACGGCGCGGTTCAGCATCATGCCGCGCCACATGATTGCCTCGGTCTCGTTGGCGCCGGAGATCGACCCCATCGACACCATGCGGATTTCGCCGTCACCGATGACGCGTACCACCGGCTTCATGCGCGTCTTGCCCGCACCGGCCCGTTCGCCCTCGATCTCGAGGTTCATGCCGAGGAGTTGGGGCATCGAGAAGCCCCCGACGTCGGCGTCGAGAACGCCGACGGTGTAGCCCCTCTGGGCGAGGAGAACAGCGAGGTTTGCGGTGACCGAAGACTTGCCGACGCCACCCTTGCCGGACGAGATGGCCAGGATGCGACACGTCGCGGGAATGTCGGTTTCGAGCGCGCTGTCGCGGGCCTTCCAGCGAGCCCGCGACATGACATCGCTCCGCTCGGTGGCGTTCATCTCTCCGAAGTGAATCTTGACGACGTCGATGCCCGGCAACGACCCGACTCGAGCCTTCGCGTCTCGCATGAGTTGCGCACGGAGCGGACACCCGGCCGTTGTCAACGCGATCGTGACGTGCATCTCGGCACCGTCGCGACGTTCGAGCCGCTTCACCATGCCCAGGTCGACCACATTGTCGCCGAGTTCGGGATCGATCACCCCGCGCAGTGCGTTGAGAATCGCGTCCTTGTCGACATCGTCACCGACAACTTCGGGATCGGACACCTTCGGTGTCGGTGGCTCGGCGATCTCGGGCGCCTCGTCGGTCTCGTCGATGGGGGCCGCCCCTTCGGCTTCGGCCGTCGGTTCGGTCACATCATCCCCAACTCGAGCCGAGCCACATCGGACAGCCGCGACACGTCCCACGGCGGATCGAAGACCAAACGGACGTCGACGAATTCCACGCCAGGCAATACAGCCACGGCATCGTGCAGGTCTTGGCGCAAGATGTCGCCCATCCCGCAGAACGGAGCGGTGACCGACATGTCGATCTCGACTTGCCATCCACCGGTCGTCAGCTCGATCGCGTCGACCTTGTACACCAGGCCGAGCTCGACGATATCGACCGGGATCTCGGGGTCGTACACCGTCGTGGCGGCTTCCCATACGAGGTCGACGTCAAACGGTTCATCACTGGCAAACTCGCGCTGCGTCGGCGCTTCGACGAAGCCGAAGGCAATCGAGTCGGCTGGACTCAACCGCGCCATCTCACCATCGCTCGTCGTGACGGTGGCGGTTCCGCCCAGCGCCTGGAGCAACGTGACCTTGGCGCCTTCGGGCAGCTTTTCCTTGTGTCCAGCCGGAACTATCGTCACCTCACACTCACGAGGCAAGGTGAACACTTGGCTGGAGCCGATGTTGACGGGTTGTTCACGCATCGGTACGTCCGAGTCGATCGATGATCCAGGTTCGCAGCACCTCGGACTCGACATCGTCGACGACCTGGTCGGCGAAGCCGTTGATGAGGAGACGTTGCGCGTCTTCGGCAGCGATGCCACGGGATCGGAGGTAGTAGAGCGCCATGTCGTCGAGCTGTCCGACGGTGGCGCCGTGCTTGCAGGCCACGTCGTCGGCCAGGATCTCGAGTCGGGGTTGGGTGTTGACCTCGGCCCGCTTCGACAACAGCAGGTTGGCGTTCGACTGCTCGGCATCGGTTCCGTCGGCCCCGGGCCGAACATCGATACCGCCGTTGAACACGCCCGTGCTCTCGTCGTCGAGCACGCCGCGGAACGATTGCCGACTGATGCAGTCCTTGGCCTCATGCACAACTTCGATCTGCTGATCGAGGGTCTGATCTCCGAATCCGAAGTACAAACCGGTCAGATCTACCAGAGCTCCGACGCCCGCCAGTTTCACGTTGTAGGCGACCCGGCCATAGTGGGCACCGAGGTTGAACGAACGGGCCCGGAAGGTACTTCCGGCGCCTTGCGTGACCTCGACGTGACCCAAGTGGATCTGGGCCGACGGCAAGTCCTGGAGCACGAGGTGATCGAGCGTCGCATCATCGCCCACCGTAATGGTGGTTCGAATACTCGAGCCACCAGACTCGGCACCACTGCCGATGCGGGTCTCGACGACCGTTGCCGAACTGCCGACGCCGAGGTCGATGATCACACCGGTACAGGAGGCATCGTTGGCCGCACCCGGTACCAACACGGTCACGACGTGGATCGGCGCGTCGAGTTGTACGCCTTCAGCGACTTGAATGAGCGCGCCGTCGGTGGTGAATGCCAAGTTGAGCGCCTCGAACCGATCGGCGATCCCGTCGGCGGTGCGCTCGAAGTGGTTGGCCAGACTGCCGGGTTGTTCGACGCCGGCCTCGGCGAGGGTGGAGATGCGTAGCCCCTCCGGAAGATCGACGAGGAGCGAGCGACCAGCATCGACCACGCCGTTCACGATGACGATGCGGGGCCCATCGAGTGTGGGCATCTGCTCGTCGACGTTCGCATCGACCTCGGCCGAAGCAGGGTCGATCTTCGAGCTCTCAACGCCTACGGGGCCGAAGTTGAGCCGCCCGAGCGCGTCGTGGGGCGCATAGCGCCACGCATCGTCCTTTTTGGTCGGGAAGTCGATGGAACCGAGGCTTGCAAGGCGCTCGGCCGGCGACCGGTCCAACCAGGTGGAAGCCGTTGCCGTACCCGTCACTTCGCTGCTCCGGACAACGAGCGATCTGGTACTTCATCCAGTTCGTGATTCACGAAATCGGCGTAGCCGTGGTCTTCGAGGTGGAGCGCCAGCGTGTAGTCGCCGGACTTGACGATGCGACCGTCGACGAGCACGTGCACGAAGTCGGGCTTGATGTAGTCGAGCAGCCGTTGGTAGTGCGTAATGACGATCATGGATCGATCGGGCGCCCGCAACGCATTGACGCCGGATGCAATGATGCGAAGCGCGTCGATATCGAGTCCCGAATCGGTCTCGTCGAGAATCGCGAGGCGCGGTTCCATGATGGCCATCTGCAAGATCTCGTTGCGCTTCTTCTCGCCACCGCTGAATCCGGCATTGACGGCCCGGTTCAGAAAGTCCTTTTTCATCTCGACGAGATCCATCGCCTCTTGCGCGACGGCCAGGAAGTCGCGGGCGCCGACTTCGGTCTCGCCCCGGGCACGACGCACGGAGTTGAGCGCGGTCCGCAAGAAGTACATGTTGTTGACGCCAGGGATTTCCACCGGATACTGGAACCCCATGAACACGCCGGCGGCGGCGCGCTTTTCGGGCTCCATCTCGAGGAGGTCGGCGCCGTCGAGGGTGACGGTGCCACCGATTTCGTACCCTTCACGGCCGGCCAACGTGTGGGCAAAGGTACTCTTGCCCGATCCGTTCGGTCCCATGATCGCGTGGACTTCGCCCTCCCCGACATCGAGGTCGAGGCCATTGAGGATGGGGGTTCCGCCAATCGAGGCGGTGAGGTTCTCTACGTGCAGCATCAGCCGACACTTCCTTCCAGACTTACGCTCAACAGGCGCTGAGCTTCAACGGCGAACTCCATCGGGAGCTCGTTGAAGACTTCACGGCAGAAGCCGTTGACGATCATCGACATCGCGTCTTCTTCGGTCATGCCGCGTTGGCGGCAGTAGTAAAGCTGATCTTCGCCGACCGTCGAGGTGGATGCCTCGTGCTCGATCTGCGCGGTCGGGTTCTTCGCTTCGATGTAAGGAATCGTGTGCGCCCCACAGTCCTTCCCCAGCAGGAGCGAGTCGCACTGCGTGTAGTTGCGGGCGTTCTCGGCCGAACGCATCACCTTGACAAGGCCGCGATAGGTGTTCTGGCCGTGGCCGGCCGAGATGCCTTTCGAGATGATCGAGCTGGTGGTGTCGGCGCCGATGTGGATCATCTTGGTGCCGGTATCGGCTTGCTGGCGCTTGCTCGACAGGGCGACCGAATAGAACTCGCCCACCGATCGGTCACCTTGGAGAATGACGCTCGGGTACTTCCACGTGATCGCCGAACCCGTTTCGACCTGGGTCCACGAGATCTTGGCGTCGGTGTGGGCCCGGCCGCGTTTGGTGACGAAGTTGTAGATACCGCCGACGCCGTTCTCGTCCCCGGGATACCAGTTCTGCACGGTCGAGTACTTGATCTCGGAGCGGTCCTTGGCCACGAGTTCCACGACGGCGGCGTGGAGTTGGTTCTCGTCTCGCTGCGGCGCGGTACAACCCTCGAGGTACGAGACGTGCGAGTCGTCCTCGGCGATGATGAGGGTGCGCTCGAACTGTCCGGTGTTCTGCGAGTTGATCCGGAAGTAGGTGGACAGTTCCATCGGGCAGCGGACACCGGCCGGGATGTAGCAGAACGACCCGTCGGAGAAGACCGCCGAGTTGAGTGCCGCAAAGAAGTTGTCGCGCACCGGCACGACCGAACCGAGGTGTTCGCGCACCAAATCGGGGTGGTCCTGTACCGCCTCGGAGAAGGAACAGAAGATGACGCCGGCCTCGGCCAGCGTCTTCTTGAACGTCGTCGTGACGGAAACCGAGTCGACGATGGCGTCGACGGCCACGTTGCTGAGCATCTTCTGCTCGTGCAGGGGAATGCCCAGCTTGTCGAACATGTCGCGAATGTCGGGATCGACATCGTCCATGCTGTCGAGCACCGGCTTCTGCTTGGGCGCGGCCCAATAGCTGAGTGCTTGATAGTCGATCGGAGCGATCTTGAGCTTGGCCCAGTCGGGCTCCGTCATGGATTTCCAGGCCTCGAACGCCTTGAGGCGCCAAACGAGTAGCCACTCGGGCTCGTCCTTTTTTGCCGAGATCAGCCGGACGGTGTCCTCGGTCAAACCCGGAGGGGCAATGTCGGTGTCGAGGTCGGTGCTGAAACCGAACTCGTAACTCGCCTCCGTTAGTTCCTCGATCTGTCGAAGTGATTCGCTCATCGCTATTCCTTTCCGTCAGCGGGGACTACGCCGGGCCCGATCGGTAGTTGGGTGTTGTGGGGGCGGTGCGGTGGTTTCAGGTCTAGCCGTCGACTTCGATGAAGATGCACTCGCCGGGGCATTCTTCCGCTGCGTCGATCACGCGCTCGAGGCCATCTTCGGGAATACGCGCCATACCCTCGGCGCCCGCTGGGTTTGCGGTCCCGTCGAAGAGTTTCTCGGCGCCGAAGTTGTCGGCCGTTTCCTTCACGTAGAACAACCCGTCATCCATTCCGAAAAACACATCGCCGGCGAGTTCTTCACAGATACCGTCACCAGTGCAGAGATCTTGGTCAATCCAAACCTTCACGGCACTCCTTTCCATATCGACGAGCGTCGCCCGACGAGATCGTTGAGCAAGCGATCACGTGTCGATCGTCTTTGCTTCGTGTCATGTTAGCAACGTTTCGCCAGTTGCAACTTGCGAAACACCGAAAACCGGCACTTTCGATGCTATGATTCGACGATGGACACCGCAAACGTGGATCTCACGGCACCTCAGCGCCGCGTGCTCATCGCGGTGAAGCGCCGCGGTGAGGCCACCGCCGACGAGCTGGCCGCCGCTCTCGAGATCTCTGCCAGCGCCGTCCGACAGCACCTGAGCGCCCTGCGATCCGCTGGCTTCATCACCGCTCGGCAAGAACGCGGCCAGCCCGGCCGACCAGCCGACCGCTACCACGCGACCGTGCTCACCGAGCCGCTCTTCGTCACCTCCGACGGCAGCCTGTCGATCGAACTGCTCGGCCACATGGCCGAAGAGGACCCCGAGCTGGTGGGGCGAGTCTTCGATCGCCGACGGCACCAACTGGTCGAAGCGGCGCAGGACAAACTCTCCGACCGGCCATTCGCAGAACGCATTGGTCTACTGGCTGAGCTTCTCGACGATCAGGGCTATCTCGCCGACTTCGAACAGGTCGAGGACGGCCACTACCGAATCAACCTGCACAACTGCGCCATCTGGCCGGTCGCCAACCGCTACAAGCAAGCCTGCACCGCCGAGCTGGACTACCTACGCGACCTGATACCCGACGCCAACGTCGAGCGTGTCACCCACAAGACCGCTGGGGCGCACACCTGTGCATACGAGATCCACCGGCAGCGAGAGACCTCGGGCTGAGATCACGGTCGATGCTGCGGCGATCGTTGCTGCGATACCGCCACGAGCGACCGCGGTGCCGGCCAAGTGCGCCATGATGGGGTCATGTTGATCGACACCCTCCGCCAGGACTTGACCGCCGCAATGAAAGCCAAGGACGCCGACGTGCTGCGCACGCTCCGCTCGGTGATCACCGCAGTGCAAGAAGCAAAGACGTCGGGCAAAGGCCCTACCGAACTCGACGATTCGGACGTCCAGAAGATCATCGCAGCGCAGGCGAAGCGACGCGTCGAAGCGGCCGAGGCGTTTGAGGAGGGCGGCCGCGAGGAACAAGCGGCCGCCGAACGGACCGAGCTCGCGATCCTCGAGGCATACCTGCCGAAGGGACTCGACGACTCGGAACTCGGTGAACTCGTCGACCGGGTACTCGCCGACAACGGCTTCACTAGCAAGGCCGATATGGGCAACGCAATGAAAGCGGTCAATGCCCAGGTTGCCGGCCGCGCCGATGGCCGAGCGGTCGCCGACCTGGTGAAGTCCAAGCTGCAATAGCCACCACAGCACAGCACAAAACAGGGGGAAACGATGGTGTATCGGATCGTGCAGTGGACAACGGGCAACGTCGGGAAGCGGTCGGTTCACGCAATCGCCAACAACCCGAATCTCGAACTCGTCGGCTGCTACGCCTGGTCACCACAGAAGGTGGGGGTCGACGTCGGCGAACTCGTCGGGGCGGATCCGCTCGGCGTCGTGGCCACCGACGATGTCGACGAACTCTTGGCGCTCGAGCCCGACTGCGTCATCTACAACCCGCTGTGGCCCAACATCGACGAGCTCGAACGCATCCTGACCTCGGAGGTCAATGTGGTCGCCACAGCCGGGTTCATCACCGGTCGGGCGCTCGGCGAATCGGGCCAATCACGTATCGAGGCCGCCTGCCTCGCCGGCGGCTCGTCGATATTTGGCAGCGGCATGAACCCGGGCTTCGCCAATGCACTGGCACTCCTGTCGGCCGGCATCTGCGATCGGGTCGATTCGATCTCGGTCCTCGAGTCGGTCGATTCGACAGGGTACGGATCGGCCGAGACCGAGCAGAGCGTCGGCTACTGCCGTCCGGGCGATGACCCAGAGCTGCCGGCAATGGTCGAGTCGGGGACGGCCGTATTCGGCGATGGTGTGGCCATGATGGCCGACGCCCTCGGCGTCGAACTCACCTCCATCACGTGCGAGTCCAACTTCGCGCTCGCCACCGAGCGACTCGACCTCGACTACATGGTGATCGAACCGGGGTGTGTTGCCGGCATCGAAGCGCATTGGCTCGGCAAGGTCGCCGACCGTACCGTGATCGATCTGTCGGTGCGGTGGCGGAAAGGGCATGCGCTCGAGCCGGATTGGCCGGTCGAGCACGGCTACGTCGTGCATGTGGAGGGTTCGCCGCGGGTGAAGACCAAGCTCGAGATTCGGCCGCCGCGCGACTTTCGGGCCGAGACCGCCGAGGAGTTCATGGTGCTCGGGATGATCATGACCTCGCTTCCGGCGGTCCAGGCGATCCCCGCCGTGTGTGCCGCAGAACCCGGTATCCGCACGTATGCCGACCTTCCGTTGGTGACCGCTCGGGGGTTCGTTTCACGACCCTGAAAGCGACAGCCGCCACCCGCCTTCAGCCGGCGCAAACTTCGCGAAGGCGGGCGAGCACCTCTTCGATGGGGGGATAGTCGCCCAGCGTCTCGCCCTTGTACACGTACTGCACCACGCCGTCGGTATCGATGATCGCGACGCCCGGCGGCTCGGACAGGCCGGCGGTTGGGCGACCTTGCCGCGTCTTGCGGGCCCACTTCATGTAGCGCTTGTGGACGAGTGGCCGAAGGTACGTCGACAGCTTGATCTTGCCAATACCCAGCGCCTTGCCCTTGAAGTTTCGTTCCGGGTCGAGGAGCAAGGGGAAGCCGATCTCGGTCTGCATCAGATGCTCGGCCTGAAAATCGGCAGCGATGGAGATGCCGAGCGCACCGGCGCCCAAGTCCTCGATCTCTTCGTGGTGCTCCTGCAACTGCAGGAGGAAGCCCCGGCAGGGCAGTCAACCGTAGTAGCGAGGCGACGAAATGATCCTGGTCTTGTCGAGGTAGTCGGCCAACGACACATCGTGGCCGGAGGCGGTCTTCAGCGCCACGTCCCCTATGAGGTCACCTTGTTGCATAGTTGGGAGGCTAGTCCCCGCTACCCACCGAGGGCGTCGCTCGGCGTGAAGCTCACCGGAATGTGCTTGATGCCATCGATCAGGTTCATACGCAGCCGCGAAATTGGGCCACTGATGCGAATGTCGGGAACGCGTTTGGCGAGTTCCTCGAACAGGATCTTGATTTCCAGACGGGCCAGGTTTGCCCCGAGGCAGAAATGTGCACCGCCGGCACCAAACGCCACGTGATGGTTCGGTGTGCGGCCGATGTCGAAGTCGTCGGGATTCTCGAACTGCTTCTCGTCCCGGTTCGCCGAGGGATACCACAGCACCACCTTGTCGCCCGCCCCGATCTGCTGACCGCCGAGCACCGTGTCGGCGGTCGCGGTGCGGCGGAAGAAGTTGACCGGACTCGTGTACCGCAGGATCTCGTCGACCATGGTGGTGGACAGCGACGGGTCGGCCTGCAATCGCTCCCACTGATCGGGGTGCTCCATGAAGGCGATGAGGCCCTTGGATATGGAGTTCCGTGTGGTTTCGTTGCCGGCGATGACCAACAGCGTGAAGAACAGGTCGCGTTCGATCTCTTCGAGTTGCACGCGGCTGCCGTCCTCCATGGTGACGGTCGCTTCGGTCAGCTTCGTCCACAGATCGTCGGCTGGCGACGCGCGCTTCTCGTCGGTCAGCGCATGGGCGTACATCGCCATTTCGATCATCGTGTCGGTGAACTCGTCGGCCTCGGGGTCGGACGACCCGTACTCCTCGTCCTGTCCACCGATGGTCCGGTTGCTCCAGTCGAAGAGCTTGTCGCGATCTTCCTGCGGCACACCGATGATTTCGGCGATCGCCATCAGGGGCAGTTCGGCGGCGACGTCGACGACGAAGTCGCATTCCCCGGCCGGCGTGATCTGGTCGAGGATCATGGTGGTGCGCAGGCGAAGCGTGTCCTCGAGGCGCCGCACCATGCGCGGCGTGAATCCCGAATTCACCAGCTTGCGGTAGCGGGTGTGCTGTGGCGGGTCGGTCATCACCATCTGCAGGCCGGGGCCACGATCGGGCTCGAGATCGGTGAGCGCAATGCCACCGGCGCCCTCTCGGCCCGGACCGGTTTGATGGCTGTACAGCATCCCCGCCCGGTGCACCTCGGAGATGTGCTCGTACGACGTGATCAGCCAGAAGTCCTCGCCATCGCTGCCCTCCGAGCCGGGGTGACGCCACACGGGCGCGTTCGCGCGCAGGAAGCGAAACCACTCGTGGGGGTACCGCTCGGCAAAGACATCGAGATCGGTGATGTCGATGTCTTCGAATCCAACTGGTCGCTCGGCGATCGTCATGCCGGTAACAATAGCTTCCTAGCAAGATAAATTTCAAGCGGGCTATTCGACCGAGTCGTCCTCCCAGCTCAGGACCCCGTCCTCGAGGTGGATCTCGATCTCGAGCGTTGCCGGCGACCGAAAGATCACCTTTGCCTCGAGTTCCTCGAACTTCTCGATCTCGGCGGTCACGCCGTCGTTCGGCGACGGCTCGACCGACACCAGACGGTCCGGAACGAACGTCACCTCGATCGTCCCGGCGGAGGTGGTGATCGTTTGGGTGGCGCTCCACGGCGAGACGGTCGTGGTCGGACCGACGGTGGTGGAGGCGGTCGTTGTCGGGTCACCCGTTGTCGGGGGCGGGGTGGTTGCGGGTTCCGGGGACGCCGTCGTCGTCACCGCGGTCGTCGTGGTCGTGGCCGAGGCATCGGCACCGCTCGTAACGGGCGGGGAGGTCGATGGTGCGACCGTGTTCTGTCCGACGGTTGACTCGCCGGTGTCCTCCGACGACCCGACAGCAGGATCGGTGGTCGCGGTGGGGATCGTTGAGGTCGTCGCGGCGATGTTGGCCGGATCGACGATTCCGACCGTCCCGCTGTTGTCGAACTCGGGGGCGGTGACGACGCTGACATCGGTGGGCTGGGCACTATCGCCGCTGAGAGACGCGAGACCGAAGCCGGCGATCCCGACGACCGCAGCCGTGGTAGCGGCCAGCCGGGACATCCGCGCTCGCTTTGCGCGTCGCATCGCGGGTTGCATCGCGTCGAGGACATCGAGGGGCGCCGGCCCGTGGCTCGGTGCAGCCCGGTCGAAGAGGTCGCGTATCGGGTCGCGGTCCATCAGCCTGCGCCTGCGCTTGTGTCGGGTTCGGCCTCGGCCTCGGCTTCGGGTTCGGGTTCGGTGAGCTGGGCGAGCTTGGCGCGCCCCTGGGACAGATGCGCCTTGACCGCTCCATCGGAAATCTTCATCGACGACGCGATTTCTCGAACCGATAGGTCCTCGACATAGAACAACGCCATGGCGGTGCGCTGCCGCTCCGGCAACGCCGCCAGCATCGCAGCAGCCCCGTCCAGTATCGCTGGGGCCTCGACGGCAGAACGTACCGATTCGTCCACAGCCGCCCGCGTCTCCGCCGCTGCACGCCGAAACGCGGAGCGGCGGTGATCCTTGAGCCGATTGATCGCGACGCGTCGCACCCACGCAGCCGGTGAGTCGTACCGGCCGACACGACGCCACCGCGTATTGGCCCGGATGAACGCGTCCTGCACCGCTTCCTCGACAGCTGCGGCGTCGCCGAAGGCGGCCGTCAGGGATCGCACCATTGGCCAGTAGTTCTTCTCGAAGAACGTCACGAAATCTGGGATCGAGATTCCCCCGAGGCTGATCAGCCGACCCCGTGTCGGCTGCCCACCCGCGCCAGCGTATGACACCGGCCGGGGCCGAAGCGCTATGGGTGGGGCGAGTACAAGCATGCGAAACGTACACGCCGGTCGACGCCCTTTGGGTTTAGTCGCCGACTGCTTTTTGACCGAGATCCCCGCCGCATGGGTCAAATGGCCCATTTGCGCCTCGGACTAAACCCCACGTGGTGGCGCGGACGTGTACGTCGTGTCCGACCTCGTAGCCCCTCGGGAGAGTCCGTGTCCAAGCAAGCCGCAACGTCAGTCGCCGCCGCCGTGTTCTTGGTTGTGGTCGCTGCAACCTCAGCGATCGCACTCAACCTCGGGCTACTCGGAGGCCTCACGCCCGACGAGCAAGTGTCGGCGGAAGCCCCGCTGTCGACCTCCGAACAGGAGGAGGCGACCGCCGCGGCCCAGGGAACCACGCCTTTCACCACGCTCGCTCCCGGACTGAGCCTGTTTCCCAATGGCGTCGAGGTCGTCACCGTGTATGTGGACGAACCGGTCCCGGCATCGCCTGGCGCAGCATCGGCTACCGCAGCATCGGCTACCGCCGCGCCGGTCGCAGCAGCACCGAGGCCGGCATCACCCGCTGCTGGTGCATCCACCCCAGCTCCCGCTTCCCCCACCCAACCGCCCGCGACTCCTGCACCAACGCAGCCGCCGACAACCACCACGACAACCACGACCACGGCTGCATCGACGGCCACGGCACCTCCACAGACCACTGCGCCAACGACCGCCGCCCCAGCGACGACAACAACCGCGGCGACCGCTCCGCAATGGGAGTACCCGAGCTTCACCGTGCCCGGAGTCGGCGAGGTGATCCTGCAAAAGGGTGATGGAGAGATCCGCTACTACGGCGCCTATCCAATCAACGGATGGAAGTTCATCGTCGAAGACGCCGGGCCCGACGAGGTGAAGGTGAAGTTCGCCCTGATCATCGACGGTGAAGTCGAGGACGAAGCGCAGTTCAAGGCCGAGTTGGATCACGGGCGCATCGAGACCGAGATCGAGAGCTGAACCATGACCACCCCGACCGACACGTCCAAGCGGCCCGGCACGACGGCCAAAAGGGCACGCTCCAGCGGCCTTCGCCTCACACGAATCGCGTTCTCCGCCACCGGCATCGCAGGTTTCGGCGCCATCGTTGTGGCATTGGGACCGGTTCTGGCCGAGCCGGTCTCCCCGGTACCGGTCGCCGCACCTGCGGTGGCGTTCACCGAACCCGATACCTCCACCCAGCTGACCACCTCTGATCTCGCCGGCGGTGATCCCCCGACAACGCAACCCGCCCCCGCGATCATCGTTGTCGAGGTGCGTCGCCCGGCGACCGCATCGACGGGCGCCGAACAGACCGGCACCTATGTGCAGCCGGCCGTTCCGGGAGCTGCTCCCATAGCTGCCACTCCCGCTGCCCAACCATCGGTTGCGGCTCCAACCGCAACGGTTGCGGGCGCGGCGCCAGCTGCGCCGACAGCGACACCAGCGCCGGTCGCACCGACCCCGACTGCACCAACTCCGGCAGCGCCGATTGCCACCCCCGCGCCGGCTCCCCCACCCGC
>RCMY010001787.1_pt1 | contig 19934 bp, 19 predicted proteins | sample 2041341 | NCBI WGS metagenome assembly RCMY01 (sample SAMN09708234, study PRJNA481090) | Marine sediment metagenome, whole genome shotgun sequencing project. | reverse complement strand
GAAGCCTTCGCCTTTGCCCAATGGAAAGGTTGCCGACTGCCTACCGAGTTCGAATGGGAAGCGGCCCAAGAATTCTTCCCGTGGGGACAACGATGGGAATGGACCGAAAGTGCTTACCTCCCCTACCCTAACTATAAAAAAGCGGATGGTGCCCTGGGCGAATACAACGGCAAGTTTATGGTAAACCAAAAAGTGCTGCGTGGTGGATCGGTGGCCACCGCCCAAAAACACACACGACCTACCTACCGCAATTTTTTCCAGACCGGTCTACGGTGGCAGTTTACCGGCTTGCGATTGGCCAGATAGTTTGAACGCCTATCCGTAAACATTTTTCAATCAATTTATTGTAAGACCTAGCGATGCGATAAGACTAAATACCGACGACGTAAGACAAAATATATTTCAATTACACAATTTCACTATATGCAAGAGTCCCTAGTTTTAGAAACACAATTCGAGAAAGACGTTTACAAGGGTCTTACGGATTATCCGAAGCACTTGTCCTCCCAATACTTTTATGACGCAAAGGGCGATAAGCTTTTTCAAGATATTATGCACATGCCCGAGTATTACCTCACTGATCGGGAGTATGAAATACTATCCGAAAACACGTCCGAAATTGCAGAACTGTTTGCCCAAGGAAACGCATCCTTCAAAATCTCGGAATTAGGTGCTGGCGATGGCAAAAAGACCAAAGTCCTTTTAAAATACCTTTCCGAAAATAATTTTACGTTCAAGTACCAACCCATCGATATCAGCCAGAATGCGCTTGACGGACTTGAAAAATCCTTGCAAGAAGAATTGCCACAAGTATCCGTAGAAACCCGACAAGGCACCTACTTTGAAACGTTGGAAAAAATCAATGCTGAGAACGGCACCAAAAAAATCATCCTCTTTTTGGGCTCGAATATCGGCAACCTACTCCATCCGCAGGCCGTGGAATTTTTAAAGAATGTACAGAATTTAATGCAAAAGGATGACCTACTATTCGTCGGTTTCGATATGAAGAAAAATCCGCAGATCATTTTAGATGCGTACAATGATCCAAACGGAATTACGGCCGCTTTCAATAAAAATGTATTGACCCGAATCAATCGCGAGCTTGAAGGCAATTTCGACCTGAATAAATTCCGGCATTGGGAAGTCTATGATCCAGAAACTGGCACCGCTAAAAGCTATTTGGTCGCATCGGAAGCCCAGACTGTAACCCTAAAAAAACTTGATCTACTGGTAAATTTTAAAGCCTGGGAAACGATACACACCGAAATTTCCCAAAAATACGACGACCTAACCATTGCATGGCTAGCCGATAAGTCGGGACTCGAAATCGTAACGGAATTCAGCGATGCAAAGGATCAGTATAAAGATTACGTGTTTCGTAGGCGGTCGCGATAGCAGTCGCAGCAATAACATTGGCAGCAGTAGCAGCAATAAGTCAAACTAGAAAAAACCCCTTTTTATAAACTCATAAGCCCGTAAACCTGCCCGTACGACAAAAGGGCTTATAAACTTTTTCATATGAAAGCAATTTGGAACAACACCATCATCGCCGAAAGCGAAGCCACCGTAGTCGTTGAAAACAACCACTATTTTCCGGAGGACAGTATTATGAAGGAATATTTTAAACCAAGTGACAAGCACACCAGCTGTCCGTGGAAGGGAAAGGCTTCGTACTACACTTTGGAAGTCGATGGGAAGAAAAATGAGGATGCGGCTTGGTACTACCCTGAACCGAAAGAGGCGGCGAAGGAGATAAGAGGAAGCGTGGCTTTTTGGAAGGGTGTAACCGTAGAAGCATAAAAAAAGCCGGAACGTTCAGAACGCTCCGGCTTTTATTTTCTATTTTGCTGAAGACTATAGCTCCAATACCGCGTTTTCGGCACCGGCAAAATCGTTCCACTGGTAACGATCGGCTTCTGGCTCGTTTACGTAGTTGCCATCAATGATGTACTTGAACTCGTAAGAAGTCTCTTTAGGAAGTTCAAGAGTGCCCTTAAAGTTTCCGTTTTTCAATTTTTTCAAGGCACTGGCCTTATTTGCTTTCCAATTGTTGAAATCGCCAACAACGGCTACTTTTTTTGCTTCCTCGGCAGGTACGGTAAAAGTAACTTTACAAACCGGTTTTGTTTTGAGATACTGTTTTGAAATTGCCATTTTTAAATTATTTTTGGATTATTATTAAGTGACTCATTTAAATTTCGCCGCAAAAGTACTGCATTAAAGCCCTCATTGCCAACGATTAAGATATTTTTATCATTTTCGTACTTTATTTGGCCATAATTGGCTTTCTTTTAGTAAAGCCCCATGGATTTTTAGCTTTTATGAAAATCTATATCCCTGTTTTTAAGATTTTTACAATCGCATCGATATCCTTTTCGCTATTATAGATATGAAAACTCAGTCGAATACCGTCACCTCGTTGCGAACAGACCACATTATTTTCCGTTAGCTTTTGAAATAGCGCATCATCCCCTTTAATATTGAAAATGGTGCTGTGCGATTTTCTGCCCACCACCGAATCGTTTAAAAGTTGGAGTTCGGTAAACTCCTTTTTCGCTTTGTCGGAAAGCTTTTTAAGATGGTTCTCGATGTTTGCTTTTCCTAAGGACTCCAGATAATCCAAAGAAAATTTTAGGCTTCCGAAGTTTAGGGTATCCAGATGACCGGGTTCGAGATGTTTGGCAAAACGGATATCATCGCGTCCGTTTAAATCGATATTGGCCGCATTAAAGCCAATGGTTTTTAGCGAAAAGCTATTTTTTATTCCATCCTTAAAAAGAAAAAATCCGTTACCGTAGCCGCCCAGCAACCACTTATAGCCACTGGTACCGAATACGTCGATACCGGAATCCTCAAAATTGAAGTCCGTCGTTCCGCAGAATTGGGTGCCGTCGGCGATGATGATCAATTCCGGAAAATCCTTTTTAAGGGATTTCAGGAAATCCATATCGATTTTGATACCGTTGATCCACTGCACCAAACTTAAGGCTAGCACGGAAATCCCATCCGAATTTATCTTTTCTAGGATGTTGTTTTCCAAATTCGCATCCAGCTCTGCATAAGAAATCTTGAAATCGCGATATTCAAAAGGCCAATTCACGGAAGGATAGTCGTTTTGAACCAACAATATCTTATGGCTTTGATCTAAACCCTCGAGGAGCATATTCAGGCCGAGCGAAAAATTGGGCACCAAAGCTGTATTTTCAGTTTTCGCCCCAAAGAAATTGGCAACGGTTTTTCGCACTTTAGGGATTTCGTCACGCATCGCCTTCGTTTTCATATGGCTACCACCGATCAAATAATCGAGGTCGTGCTCTTGGCGCCATTCCATCAAATTATCGTTGAGCAATCCGGTAGCAGCCGTATTGGCGTAGATATATTGACTGAGGACGGGAAAGTGTTTTCTAGTATTTTCCATGGGATTGATTTCGTATTCGGCAATTGCCGTATCTTTGTATTAGTATGACCACTCGGTCTTTTTAGGATATTCAGACGATTTAAAGGTACTACTTAGCATGTTCACGAAAAATAAAAAAAATAAAGAGCTCAATCTCGAACAGCACGAACTGCTCGAGCACGCACAAACTCGCATCAAGCAGAAAAAGCGTCTATACGTTCACTTTGTTATTTTTCTGATCGGTAGTGTTTTTATGATCTTTATCAATAAAATCTTAAACTACTGGTCAAATTACGATTGGTTTATCTGGGCGATTACCTTTTGGGCATTTCTGTTCATTATTCATACCATTAATGTTTTTGTGACCCAGAAATTTATGGGGCAGGAATGGGAGCGCAGCCAACGCGAGAAACTGGTCAGAAAGCAAAAACAGCGCATTGCCGAAATGCAAAAGGAAATTGAGACCGATTTCCCATTGTCCAAAATTAACAAGAAAATCGAACCATGAGCCCTGTGAACGAAATTGTTCCACGACAGCTGTAACATAGATAAAGAAATCGAACTATGAACACCATTTGTATGATAGCCGCCGCGGGTGAAAATAATGCCCTCGCTAAAGATGGCAATCTGCCTTGGCACCTGCCCGATGATTTTAAACGTTTTAAAAAATTGACATCCGGGCACCAAATCATTATGGGCCGAAAAACCTTCGACGGTTTTGACAAGCCGCTGCCGAACCGAACCCATATTATCGTAACCCGAGATAAAGCATATTCCGTAGATTTCGAGGATTGCATTGTAGTACATTCATTAGAGGATGCCATAGATTTGGTCAAAACCGATGCGCTTTCGTTCATTATCGGCGGCGGGGAAATCTATAAACAGGGTGAGAAGTTCGCCAATAAAATAGAGCTGACCCGAATTCACCACACATTTGATGGGGCGGATACTTTTTTTCCGGAAATCGACGAAGCGCTTTGGGAGTTAGTTGCCGAAGAATACCACCCTACTGATGAAAGGCATAAGTATGGGTTTACGTATTTGACGTATGCTAGGAAAAGCAGATAAGCGTCAAGCGAAAAATGAATAGGATGCGCCCTACCCTCAATTTGGAGCACTATTTATTCTATAGAGAATTTAAAGCACTAATGGCTACTTTTTGGTTATCCGCTTAAGATAAAACTCATCCCTAGTTTTTGTGTACAATCCCCCGGCAAGTTTGCCAACAGGATGATATGCATCACAATCGATTTTTAAATCCTCATCGATCAGTTCGTCATTAACATGTATCGCTAAAACTTTTCCGACGATAAGCGTTGCACCACCTTGACCGTTCCCTTCTATGGCATGGTGGAACACCATTTTGCATTCTAAATGAACAGGACTCGCCTTTACACGTTTAGGTTTAACAAAAACAGACGGTAGGGATTCTATTTTCGCGAAATCAAATTCGCTTTCTTCAAATGGGAGTTGAATGGCGGTTTGATTCATCATTTCAACAATATCTTCGGTAACCAAATTGACCACAAATTCTTCGGTATCCATAATATTGATTGCGGTATCCTTCTTTTTTCCATCAATGGTAATAGGAGAGATGATCACATGGGGCGGGTCGTAAGATATCATATTAAAAAAGGAAAAAGGAGCGATATTATCTTTACCGCTAAGGCTCTGGGTAGCTATCCAACCTATCGGTCTGGGAACTACAATAGATGTCATAAGTTTGTATAAAACCGGTCCTTCTTGTTCATTACAATTTATGATCATATGTCGACTATTTAGACATTCTCTTTTTTAAAGCCTCTATTCTCCGATATGGCCAGACCATAAGATTTAATCTTTTGAGCAACTTCTCCATGAACATCATCGTCTAACTCGTCTATTCTTCCCATTATGGTTATCCCTGCGATCATATTTTTTGTAAAATCAAATATGGGAACGGACAGCGCGGTAAACTCAGTTAGTAATTTACCAGAGCTGCGGCTTATACCATTTTCCCGAATGGCATTTAATTCAACGTCCAGTTCTTTTTTATTTTTAAAATGCTTGTGCCTTTTCAATTCCTTATTTGCATATTTTCTTGTATGGTTATCTGGAAGATGTGCCGCAAAATTTAACCCTAATGCAGAATCTAAAACTGATAGAACACTGCCAATTCTCAATTCTAGAACCCCAGCGGCATCTTGGCTATCCACCCTATAGACTATCGTTGGCCCTTTGTTGCCCCAAACCCCTAAAAAAACAGTCTGCCCAATCTCATGGGCTATTTTTTCCATGTAAGGTTTAGCTACAGAAAATAAATTAACCTGGTCTAAGTATCCCAAGCCCAATTGCAAAGCATAGGGTCCGAGGCTGTAATGACTTGAAACCGGATCTTGTACGACTAATCCAAGATTCGAGAAACTCACTAGGTAAGAATGAATTTTACTTGGAGATAAATCGCATAAGCTAGATATTTCCTTTAAAGGAAGTGCCAAGGGTGATGCCAATAGCACATTTATAATAGAAAACCCTACGTTTATGGACTTAATGCCATTTTTTTTCTTTTCCAAAATCATATGTAGTTAAATACATACAAATATCTATGTTTAATTATTAAAATAGGCATTTAGTGTTCCCTTAAAGCCAGCATTTCGTTTAACTCAATACTTACCGGACATTAAAGCTCCCCCAATAGGTGCTTTGGCCTCAAGACTTAGTTCTTTAAGCATTTTATAAGTAGTGCAGATCGCCGCTGTAGTTACCGGTAAACCACTTTCTTTTTGAATGATGTCGACGGCTGCCAATGAGGGCATTTGTACACAAGCGGATAATACTATGACATCTACCCCTGTAACATCAAGCTTCTTATAGATATCTACTAAATTAAGCGGATTTTGTGCTGCCACCTCTAAATTATCGGGTATTTCCAAAGAAATGGAATCTACGACCTGAATGCCTTGATCTTCAATATATTCGACAACCATCTTGGTAAGGTGCTTCATATAGGGGGTAATGATAGATACTTTCTTTGCTCCCATAATTTGTAAGCCTTCAATGAGAGCACCTGCACTGGTAACGATTGGAGTCGGATAACCGTTCTTAATAGTTACTTGATGTAAATTTTCTTGAGAATGACAATGATAACCTTTCCCCATTGACATAATAGCGACTAAACATGCATATCCCATAACATCGACATGGGCATCCGATAGTTCTTCAGCACATTTTAGAGACATGGCATCCATGGCTTCAAGTTCCTCTTTTGTCACCTTTTTCATTCGCATTCTACTCGAATGAAATGTGAACCTTTCAGGTAAAATCGTTTCTCTAGCCCTTAGAAGTGCCGGAATCTCGGTTTCCATAGTCACATTCGAGCTCGGAACAATCTGCCCTATTCTGTATGTCTTATTTACCATTCTACTAGCTGGATTAAAGTGATTTGATAATCGGGTTCTTTAAGGTACCGATACCTTGAATAGTGATTTCAACAACATCACCGGGCCACATCCATTCTTGAGGTGTTCTTCCCGCTCCTACACCGGCCGGTGTTCCTGTAGCAATGATATCGCCAGGATCCAGGGTCATACCTTCAGAGATATCCTCGATTATCGCATTCACGTTAAAAAGCATAAATTCAGTATTTCCATTTTGCTTTTCTACACCATTCACATGGGTGGTAATATCTAAATTATGCGGATCATCGATTTCATCGGCAGTAACGATTACCGGTCCAAAAGGGGCATAGGTATCTTGCCCTTTAGAAACAATCCATTGACCAGAGCGTCTACAATCCCTAGCGCTAATGTCATTTATTATCGAATACCCGAATACATAATCCAAAGCATCCTCTTTTTTTACCTTAGTGGCTTTTGCCCCCATGATAACTGCCAATTCGCCTTCCCAATCCATTTGTTGGGTAACCGCTGCATTGTGTTCAATCGGATCCCCGTATCCGATGATCGCATTGGTCGGTTTCGAAAAAATCACACATTTTTGGGGCAATTCATTAGAGGTATCAAGGGTTCTTGCAGATTCGGCCACGTGTTCCGTATAGTTAAGGCCTATACCAAAGATATTTTTTCTGGGTTTTGGTATCGGAGCCAGTATCTTTGCATTGGAATAAGGTATTGAACTACCAACTAACCATTTCGTTTGCATTTTATCGATACTTTCATTTAAAAGGGCAACAGCTTCTTTCCCCATGTCTATTAGCTCTAACATAGTAGACGGCAACTGTGCTTCAATTTGGTGTCCAAATTTTTGAACATCAACAATTAAATCTTTGTACAGAAAACCTACTCTTGCTTCCTGTTGTGCTATTCGATACGTGACAAGTTTCATATTGATTCTTTTTAATTTTTGGTATTGTCCTTACTTTATTTAAGATGTTATTTTTTGATGCCCTCCGTTCTCTTCATAGGCGCGTTCTTGATAAAAGCCTAATTTTCTTATCGTAGGTAAATCATTAAATTGGAACAAACAAGCATCATCGGTATCCGACGAATTTGCATGCTCATGCCATACCCAAGAAGGAACGCAGAAGATATCTTTTTCTTTCCAATCATAGCGTTTACCATCTATAATTGAATACCCCTTGCCTTTTGCTACCTGATACATTATCGATCCTGTATGCTTGTGTGCCTTGGAATGAAATCCGGGTCTTAGTAATTGCATAGCGGCCCCCATGGTCAACATAGGCGAGGCACCGGTCATAGGATTAACATATTCCATAATAACACCGTCATATGGAGAGCCATCATTTACTTGGGATACTTGTTGTAGCGTTTCATACGTATTTTTCCATGAATATCTGAACAAAGGAGAATAGGGCTTATCCCATTCTTTGTCCGGCTGCAATAAACCCGCTGCGCCGCCATACGTCAAGGGTGAATAGTCAACGGGGTGGAGCAATTCTTGTTTACCATCTATGGTGTGGTAGTCGTTTGCTTCTAAGGCATTGGCCAACGGAATATCCAATCCATCTTGCCAAATACAGGTTTCACCATCTTCGGCAACGCCGTGCTCATGCCAACATCCGTTCGGGGTAATTACAAAATCGCGGGCTTCTAAATTAATTTTGTGGCCGTCTACTACGGTATAGCCTCCTTTTCCCTCCATAATAAATCGTAGCGCCGAAGCGACGTGGGCGTGGGCAGGAGTGAACTCACCCGGTTGCGTAATCTGAAGTCCGGAAAATAATAGGCCAACGGCAGCTTTTTGCTCTTTTCTTCGCTTATTTATTAAGTACACCACCCGTCTGCCAGCTTCAGAAGGGGTAACCAATTCTGCTGCTCTCAACACGTATGGCCTTATTTTATCATAATCCCAGAACATAACATCGGAAAGGGTGTTTGGCTCCCAGGGCTCAATTTCATTAGCTACGGTCCATAATGCACCCGTATCAAAACCTTCCAGTTCTTTGTAGTATTGTTCAAGTTCGGTGTTGACTTCTACTCTAGCTCTTCCGTAAGCTGAATCATTAAAATTTTCCATGTCATTCGTATTAATTAATTAGTATTCCCGGTATTAACAGCGTAATCTTCTTCAAAAAACTCAATCGGAGTTTGTTTTTTTGTGTTTACTTTGAAAGAGAAAATGTCGAACCGATTATAGCTTCCTACAATATCATGCATTTGCTTAGGTTGAATACATTTGTTGAGATCGATATCGGCATATACAATACCTTCTTCATCAATAAGCGGATCGCTAACCAATGCTCCCGTCGGCCCTATGACACCCGTGAAAGCACTGTTCTTTCTACCCAATCTTTTACGGATATCCGGAATTTCCTCTTCAAATGTTGAAATAATTTCTTCAGAAATCGTTGAACACGAAACAATACTGAACAATTTGCCCTCAAACGAATGTGCTGTAGCTCTCAACTTAATAGCTTCGGCCATATCATAATCTTCAGGTGCAACGGGTAAAGCAATATAGTTCGCTATATGCACCATTTCTCCTTGCGACAACAAGGCGAAACGAGCTAAAGTATTTGTGTTTTCCCCACAGGCTAAAGTACCTAATCTACCCACTTTGGTATCATATACTTTTAGGGATGAGCCATCTCCCCCGGCCCAAGTAAGTTTTTCTGCCCAAGTTGGCACAATCTTTCTATGAACACCGATGAGTTCTCCCGTATTATCGATTATTAAATTCGTGTTATACATGAGACCTGAACTTCTATTGTTCCGTTCATTACACCCAATAACCACGATACAATTATTCTTTTTGGCAACCTGACACAGCTTTTTCACCTCGGGCCCGGAGATTTCAATCGAACTCTTATACAGCCTCTCGAACCATTTGCTGCCATCGATCGGGTTCATTATCCAATTCCAATACGGATAACCAGCGATAAACACTTCGGGAAAGGCTACTAAAGAAGCACCATTACTGGCAGCTTCCTCAATAATTTTGCACGCCTTATCCGTGGTCGCTTTTGCATCTAAATAAACTGGGGACGCCTGTACGGCGGCAGCCTTAAAATTTGGGAATTCAAACATCTTTAATAGTTATCTTATTTGTTAGTATTCAATTTATCCTTCCTATTTTTTGATAAAAAAGAACTTTTGATTTTCCAGATTGGTTTGGCTAAGGTACTATAAAAATTCAACATTATTGAATCCAATTCATTTTTATTGAATTTTTTATATTACATTTGAATCATAAACTTTTTATTACATGCTGTTGAATCAATTAAATGGATGCCGATTCTATCAAATTCAAAGAAATAGATTCACCAATATGCAACACAGGTAAAACAATAATTTATCATGAAGGTAATTAAAGATAATAGGACTTCAATCGCAAGCGGTGCTACATCTATGGGTCAAAACATAAACTCAAACCTTCTTACAGGTGAATCCGAAGTGAAAATCGACTCCATTGAATTCCGTAACGCTTGCGGCGCATTTGCTACTGGTATTACAGTAATAGTTGCTATGGCTGATAGTGATATGCAAGGAATGACGGCAAACGGGTTTATGTCTGTCTCATTAGACCCCGCATTAATTGTAATTTCTGTAGGCAACAATCAAAAAATTCATAAAACCATAACAAAATCAGGTCGTTATAGCGTAAGTATTTTAGGGGAATCCCAAGCTGAGGTGAGCAATCATTTTGGGGGTACATTAAATCCGGATTTGACCATTCAATTCAATGATTTAGAGAAAACACCTTATCTCTCCAAACATCTTGCGTATTTCTTGGCTAAAGTAAAATCTTCCTATGTTGAAGGCGATCATACCCTATTTATTGGTGAGGTTGAAGAATTTGGCATATCCAATCATGAGAAACCCATACTATTTAGCATGGGTCAATATAAAACCATTACCAAATGAAAACAGTAGGAATAATAGGAGCCGGTTACGCTGGGTTGGCTACAGCAAGAATTTTTAAACAATACGGTTTTAAAGCTGCTGTTTTTGAAAAAGACAAAGAAGTGGGTGGCGTATGGACTTCTTCTAGAAGATACCCAGGGTTAACCACGCAAAATCCAAAAGACACCTATTATTTATCCGACCTTAAAATGCCAAAGCATTACCCGGTATGGCCCGTTGGCAAGCAAGTACAAGAATATCTTGAGATGTATGTAGATCATTGTAATTTACGCAAAGACATCCACTTTAATAAAGAAGTAACCACTACCACCCAAAATGCAGATGGCTCTTGGAGTCTTGAAGCTAAGGATGTTAAAACCGGAGAAAAAATAGCTGCGACTTTTGATTATCTAATTGTTTGCAATGGTATTTTTTCCGAACCCTTTATACCACCATATAAAGGCACTGAAGAGTTTGTGGCCAATGGAGGAAAGCTACTACACACTTCTCAATTTAATATTAGAGATGAATCGAAGGATAAAAATATCCTCGTAGTTGGCTATGGCAAATCTTCATGCGATGTAGCATCCTCTGTAAGTGATATTGCCAAATCTACACGTGTAATTGCACGAGGTATCATATGGAAAGTGCCCAAAAGGTTTTATGGGGTACTGAATTTTAAATACATTCTACTGACACGCTTGGGCGAAAACTTATTCCCGTACATAAGACGCTCCGGGATGCCTAAATTTTTACACACCAAAATTGGAAAACCAGTTCGAAACGGACTTCTTGGTCTTGTACAAGCTGTATCTTCCAATCAGTTGAAATTAAAAGCAACAGATTTACATCCAGGCAATTCATTGGAAACCATTGCAAGAGCGAATGTCAGTTTGGCCAGTGATAATTTTTTCAACAAAGTACAAGCCAAAGAAATAACCGTACATAAAGGTGCCTCCATAGAAAGCCTTCAACCAGGCAAGGCTACATTGAGTACTGGTGAAGTCGTCGATGCCGATATCATAGTTTGTGGTACGGGCTGGAAACAACAAGTGCCTTTTTTGCAGGAGTCGGTCATGAAGCAAGTTCTTGACGAAAATGGTGATTTTTTCCTATTTAAAAATCAAATACCAATCGGGGTAACCAATTTGGCTTTTAATGGATATAATTCCTCGTTTTATAGCCAGTTGAATTCTGAAATTGGAGCCTTATGGTTAGCTGAAGCCTTTACAAATGGCTTTGAATTACCTTCTGAGTCTAAAAGAATAGCGTACACAAAAGAATATTTGGCTTGGTCTAAAGAAAGATCTAACGGAAAAAACTCGCGTGGTACGAACATTATTCCTTTTTCATTAAATCATATCGATGACCTGTTAGAGGATGTAGGGATAGATGTGAGTGATTTTAAAAAATTTATGCAATGGAACGTTCCGGCCGAGCCTGCCGATTATAATAAGGTGATAAAAAAAGCGGTAAAGCGTTTCGAGGAAAATCGAAAATCAACTTTTAACAATGAACTCGTTTAGACTTTTGTTTGATCCCGAAAATATCCGCTTTTGTAAGTGAAATAAAAAGATCAAATAAGTTCAATAATTAAAATACAGAACATCATGGGAATACTAAATGATAAAGTAGTAATCATAACTGGGGGTGCCGTATCTATTGGTGGAGACATTAGCACAAAATTACATCAAGAGGGTGCTAAAGTGGTTATCGTTGCCAGAAGTGAAGATAAAGGAAAAGCGAAAGCACAAGCCTTAGGCGATGGGGCCTTGTACATCAAGGCAGATATCACAATAGATTCGGAATTAGACCATGTTATTGATAAAACGATCGCCACGTATGGCAAAATAGATGTATTGGTAAACAATGCCTGTTCCTATGGTGACGAAGGTGCCGCAACAACTCGGGAAACGTGGCTTTCTACGTTGAACATAAACGCTGTTTCGGTGGCTATTTTTGGCGAAAAAGTAAGGCCACACTTAAAAAAGTCTAAAGGAACCATAATTAATATTGGTTCAATATCGGGAAATTTTCCGCATATAGGGCGATGGGCATACCCCGTTTCAAAAGCGGCTATGTTGCACATCACGAAATCTCAAGCGGTAGATTACGCTGCAGATGGCATAAGAGTCAACCTTTTAAGGTTAGGCCATATTTGGTCCGATCCCTTTGAAGGCCTTACCAAAGATGACCGAGAACATGCCAATACGTCGACGGCCCCTTTCAATCTTATGGGACGTGTAGCCAACGGGCAAGAAGTAGCTAATGTGGTTGTTTTTGTAGCCTCAGATTCAGCCTCTTATATTACGGGAGCAGAAATTCCCGTAGACGGAGGGTATTCTACCCTTGGGCCAGAGGGTCATATGCCATTATTTTCTGTTTTGGAAAAATAAGAGGCTTAGAAACTAAAATTGCTATTGTTCCAATGAACACTTTTAATAATAAATAGGCACAAATGAAAATAACGGTAATAGGAGGTGGCCCGGGCGGTTTGTATTTTTCAATACTGACCAAAAAAAGAATGCCCAATGTGGAAATTCATCTTTACGAACAAAATAAGGCTAATGATGCTTTCGGGTTTGGAGTGGTTTTTTCCGACGAAACCTTAAGTGAATTTTTATCGTATGACGAACGCTCCTATGAGCTGATCAGAAATAGCTTTGCCTATTGGGATGATTTGGATGTGGCTAGGGACGGCGAGGTAGTGAGAATTAAAGGTAACGGATTTTGTGGATGCTCTAGAAAAACATTGCTTCTTTTACTACAACAGCGTTGCAAAGAAGAAGGTGTGCATCTGCACTTCGAAACTAGAATAGACGATCTTTCCCAATTTGCGGATAGCGATATTATCGTTGCGGCAGATGGCATCGGATCGAATTTAAGAGAAAAATTCGCTGAAGATTTTGGTACTGAAGTAACAATGATGTCCAACCGTTTTATGTGGTGCGGTTCTTCAAAGCCATTAGATGCCTTCACCTATTTCTTTAGAAATACACCCCATGGTGCTTTTTGCGCCCATACTTACCAATACGAAGAAGGTAAAAGCACTTGGATTTTTGAATGTACCGATGAAACCTATAAAAAAGCAGGATTCAAAGAAAAGGATGAGGAAGATTCCATAGCAAAGATCAAGGAAATATTCAAAGAAGAATTGGATGGGCACGACTTGATTACCAACCGTTCTTGGTGGCGGCAATTTCCTCATGTCTATAATAAAAAATGGCACCATAAAAACATAGTATTATTAGGTGACTCGAAAGCCACCGCCCACTATTCAATAGGTTCTGGAACTAAATTGGCAATGGATTCCGCCATCGGCCTCTCCGATGCGATCGTGGCCAATCAGAACGATGTTCAAAAAGCATTTGAACAATATACCGCCCATAGAAGAAATATTGTAGATATGATTCAGCATGCCGCCGATGTATCCTTGCAATGGTTCGAAAATATGGACAGGCATATGAAACTTGACTTCGATACCTTTAGTTTCAGTGTAATGTCTCGAAGCAAAAAAATAACTATTGAAAATCAAGCGCGTAGAGATAAAGAGTATGCGGATAGAGTTATTCAGAGTTTCAATAAAAGAATAGGCGCTTCAAATCCGACTATGCCTCCGGCCTTTACCCCATTTCAAGTAGGAAACCTAAAGCTTCCCAATAGAATCGTGATGAGTTCCATGGGGCAATATAAAGCCATTGATGGTATAGCGGGGGAATGGGATTTTGTGCATTATGCATCTAGGGCCGTAGGTGGGGCGGGACTTATTTTTACAGCTATGACCGCAATCTCACCCGAGGCAAGAATTACACCCAATTGTAATGGCATATGGAATGATTATCAAACCATGGCATGGAAAAAGATTACCGATTTTATCCATGAAAACACAGCAACGAAAATTGGAATTGAAATAGGACATTCTGGACGAAAAGGCTCTTGCAAATCAACGAATCTAGGGGAGCAACTTGAAAGTGGGGGTTGGAATTTAATTTCAGCGGATGCCATTGCCTATAAAGATGGTTTCCCAACGCCAAAAGCGATGGATAGGGAAGATATGAACGCTGTGAAAGCCGATTTTATACTTGCGGCAAAAAATTCTATCAAAGCAGGTTTTGATCTCATAGAATTACAAATGCACAACGGTTATATCTTGGCTTCTTTTTTATCGCCATTAACGAATAAACGCACTGATGATTATGGTGGGTCTATAGAAAACAGGGCGAAATATCCTTTAGAAATCGTAGCAGCCCTAAAAGAGGTTATGGGAGACACCCCTTTGATAGTGAAACTTGGTGTAAAGGATTGGCATCCTGATGGTATTACTGAAAATGATGTTGAATACGTCGCCAAACATCTCAAAGATTTAGGAGTAGCAATGATCGACGTTGTTACAGGTAGCACCGTTGTGGATCAGAAACCAAAAGCAGGTAGAATGTGGCAAACGCCATTCTCCGAATGGATCAGAAATACAATCGATATACCTGTAATTACATCCGGTCGCATTGAAACAATCGACCAGATAAATACAATTTTACTCAATGCAAGGGCAGATTTAGTGGCAATGGCCCGCCCATTTTTGACTAATCCCTATTTTGTTCATCAGGCAAAGGCCTATGAACAATTTAAAAAGGATGACCTAAAAAATAATGGTATGCCGTTCCCCTATTTGGCGGGTGCGTATAGTGCTTATGCTAAAGCAAAGAAAGACAGGAACGAGTTTGAGGCTATGAAGAGGAAATTAAAACCGATCAGTCATCAAAATAAATCCTTATAAAATTCAATAATAATTTAAATCCTTGATTATGTCAGAACACAAATTTCTACAAAACGGCAAATTTTTATTAGGCACCTTTTCATCAAACTGTGGTGGAGGGATGACAGTTTCCAAACTTCCGGAAAGATGGAAAGCAACTTGGGACAACAACTTGAAATTAGGTAAAATGCTGGACGATGCCGGCATTGACTTTATGTTGCCTATAGCTCGTTGGATAGGTTACGGGGGCGAAACGGATTTCCATGGCGAAGTATTGGAAACCATTACATGGGCTACGGCACTACTGGCCAACACTAAAGATATTACCGTTTTCGCTACGATACATACCGTAGCCAATCACCCGCTTGTTGTGGCAAAACAAATTGCAACCATGGCGCAAATGAGCAATAACCGTGTTGGACTGAATATTGTAGCTGGTTGGAATAAGCCAGAATACGATGCTCTTGGTATTGACCTGCCCGGGGACCATGAAACCAGATATGAATTCGCTCAAGAATGGTTCTCGTTTATAAAAAAATTATGGCAAGATGAAGATCCGTTTAATTGGCAGGGCAAATACTTTAATACTACGCGTAGTTACGGGAATCCTCGGCCAACACAAATGCCTCCTATTGTAAATGCTGCTGGCTCTGGTCAAGGTAGAGAGTTTGCCATTAACAATGTAAACTTTTTATTTACTCCAGCTATAGATTTAGAACGTTCAAAAAAGGAGTTGGCAGAGATTAAAGAAAATGCAAAAAAGAGTAATAAAAAGCTAGATATTTTAACATTCTCCCATGTTATTTGTCGTCCTACCCAAGAAGAGGCCGAAGCAGAAAAAAAACGTATCTTAGATAATGCTGACTGGGCTGCAACAGATAATTTAACGAATCTGCAGATTGCGCACGCTCAAAGTTTCCCTCATGACTTATTAGTGCAAATTAAAGAGGGTATGGCCTTGGGGCATGGAGGGTTTCCATTAATCGGAACTCCCGAAAAAGTTGCAGAAGGCATAATGTCGCTTCATAATGCTGGTTTTAGAGGTACCACATTATCATTTTTTGACTACAATAAGGAGTTCCCTTATTTCAGGGATAATGTCTTGCCGATCTTGGCCGAAAAAGGAATTCGTTAATTATAAATCATTAAAAAAATGAATACACTTATAGAAGTCTTAAAAGGAAAGAAAATCGTCGATTTAACGCATACATTGAATGAAGATTTTCCAGGGATACAGCTACCACCGGAATTGGGTCAAGTCGCGACTTTCAAAAAAGAACAAGTTTCGAGATACGATGAGAAAGGACCCGGGTGGTACTGGAACAATTTTACGGTAGGGGAACATTTCGGCACGCATTTCGATGCCCCTGTTCATTGGGTAACCGGAAAAGACCGGCCTAACAATACGGTCGATACGATTCCTGCTGAGCATTTTATGGCCGAAGCCTGTGTAATTGATGTTTCAAAAGAAGTGAACGAAAATCCGGATTTTGTTCTAACCCCCGAATTTATTCAAGAATGGGAAAAAAAGCATGGTGATTTAATAAAAGGAGGCTGGGTTTTATTTAGAACGGATTGGTGTAAAAAAACTTTTGACGGCCCCTTTACAAATGTGGGTGAAGACGGTTTAAATCATACTCCGGGTCCAAGCAAAGAAGCTGTGGAATATATGATTGAAAAAGATGTATTGGGCTTCGGTGTTGAAACGATCAACACAGATGCCGGTATGTCGTTTACTTGGGAATTTCAGTTGCCCTGTCATTCACTCATGCATGGCGCTGGTAAATATGGTTTACAATGTTTAAATAATTTGGACCAATTACCGCCTAAAGGAGCTATAATTGTTGCGGCCCCTTTAAAAATTGAAGAAGGATCCGGTAGTCCCTTAAGGGTTTTTGCAATTATAAATAAATAGCTATGGCAGAAAGATCGTTTAAAAAGGAAGTAGAAACATTACGAATTGGCGAGGGCGAGGTATTTCACGGTGAGGGTATCTTAGCCGTCACAAAAGCCTTGCTCGAATGTGGCGTTAGTTACGTCGGCGGGTATCAAGGGTCTCCTATATCCCACCTGATGGATGTTTTTGCAGATGCCAACGATCTGCTTTCCGAACTGGGTGTGTATTTTGAAAATTCAGCTTCCGAGGCAGGTGCGGCAGCGATGTTATCGGCCTCGGTAATGTACCCCGTACGAGGTGCGGTTACGTGGAAATCAACCGTGGGCACCAATGTCGCCTCAGATGCACTGTCAAACCTATCATCTAGCGGTGTTTTAGGGGGTACGGTCATTATTGTTGGTGAGGATTATGGCGAAGGTTCTTCGATTATGCAAGAAAGAACCCATGCCTTTGCTATGAAATCGCAGTTATGGCTTATCGATCCCAGACCCAATCTAGAAAGTATCGTCAAAGCGGTAGAGCAAAGTTTTTTACTATCCGAAGCTTCGAACACTCCGGTAATCTTACAGTTACGTGTGCGTTCCTGCCACCTACATGGGCAATTCGTCGCGCGAGATAATAAAAGACCCGAATACACTTTGGGTGAAGCCCTCAATAACCCTGTCAGGGATACCAATCGAATTGTCTTGCCTCCTGCATCTTTTGCGCACGAACAAGAGAAAATACATAATCGTTTGCCTAAGGCAATCAAATTTATAGAAGATAATAGCCTCAACGAATTTTTTGAAGGCGAACAGGATGATTTGGGAATCATTGTTTTAGGGGGATTGTTCAATAATTTGAATAGGGCATTGGTAAACAAAGGCCTATCGGATAATCTAGGGAATACTAAAATTCCTATTTACACCATGAACGTCACCTATCCGCTTATACCAAGCGAGGTACTCAAATTTTGCGAGGGTAAAAAATCAATCCTTTTAGTCGAAGAAGGACAGCCCAATTATATTGAGCAAAACCTTAGCCATATTTTTCTTCAAAATGGTATTACCACGAAACTCTACGGCAAAGATATCTTGCCAATGGGCGGTGATTATACCATTGAAGTCATTGGTGACGGTATTGAATCTTTCATGTCCCTGAATAAAGTCGGCCCAACAAAAGAAGTCGCTTGGACCAAACTGAGTTTATCAAATGATGAAAAGGATGTTCTAAACGAAACGGTCCCTTCACGTCCTGCAGGTTTCTGCACCGGCTGTCCGGAAAGACCGATTTTTGCCGCCTTAAAGCTCGTGCAACAAAATCTAGGTGAGTACCATGTAACCGGTGATATCGGCTGCCATATCTTTTCGGCATTACCACCATTTAATATCGGTGCGACCACGATGGGGTACGGACTTGGCGTAGCATCCGCATCCGCTTTTAACATGGCAAACCATAACACTAAAGATCAAAAAAAGTCCATTTCCATAATGGGGGATGGCGGTTTTTGGCATAATGGACTTAACTCTGGATTAGGAAATGCGGTCTTCAATAAGCACAATGGCCTGACCATTATAGTAGACAACAACTACGCAGCGGCAACTGGTGGACAAGATGTGCTTTCATCCAGAGGTGAAAACCCCATAAGGAATACAAAAAACTCTATTGAAAATGCCGTAAAAGGTATTGGTGTAAAATGGGTAGAGTTTATAGATGATACCTATGATGTAAGCAAAATGGTACAGGTAATAACAAAGGCTCTGACCACCTTAGAACCGGGCCCCAAAGTAATTATTGCCCAATCAGAATGTAGCCTTAACAAACAGCGTAGGCTTAAGAGAAAAGTAAAACAATTGCTAAAGGAAGAAAAACGCGTAGTCAAAGAGCGTTTTGGTGTAGACTCCAAGGTGTGTACCGGCGACCACGAATGTATGCGGTTATCTGGCTGCCCTTCATTAAGTTTAGATTACAGCCCAAATCCTTTAAAGGAGGATCCTATTGCTAAAATAGATAATTCTTGTGTCGCTTGCGGTAATTGTGGTGAAGTAGCGGAGGCAGCTGTTCTATGCCCATCGTTTTATAAATCTTCCGTAGTACAAAACCCCGGGAAATTTGAAAAAGTACGGTTCAATATAAAAAAGGGTCTGTTTACTTTTTTACAAAAAAGAAGAGATGCTAAACGCGTAATTGCATAACTATACCATGACAAAGAATAGCAAAAAGTTAAATCCTTTAAAAATTGTATTGATTGCAATTGGCGGAGATGGTGGAGGTGTGTTAACACAATGGATCATAAAGATGGCCGAATCCGAAGGCTATTGGGCGCAATCGACATCAATTGCAGGCGTCGCCCAAAGAACAGGTTCTACGGTGTATTATATAGAAGCCATACCTATAAAAGACATCACTTTAGATGGTAAAATACAGACTCCCGTGCTGGCTCAAATGCCCGGCCCCTACGATGTTGATATTGTGATGACCACTGAACTTTTAGAAGTGGGTAGAGCTATACAAAGAAAATTTGTTTCCGATAAGACCACTGTTGTTTTCTCTACGCATAGAAATTTGGCGATAAAGGAAAAAGAAGCGCCCGGCGATGGCATTAGT